>Ga0307990_1002964_pt1 | contig 13237 bp, 11 predicted proteins | sample EllFjometagen129_FD_203168 | JGI IMG/M metagenome (GOLD analysis project Ga0307990, IMG submission 203168) | Marine microbial communities from Ellis Fjord, Antarctic Ocean - #129 | ecosystem: Environmental > Aquatic > Marine > Unclassified | place: Southern Ocean | collected 2014-10-08
ATTTAAAGATTTTTCAAGATATAAGCATGGAAAACATTTCTTTTGAAGAAGCTAAAATAAGATGTAAAGATATAACGGCTGATAGCTAAGAAAGATAGAAATTACTTTTTCTTGGCCTGTCAAGATGGCGGGGGTGTTGATAGTTGGGTATGCCAAAAGTGGTTTTTTGGGGTGTTAGCAACGGGGTGTGGGGAAATTTTTTAATCTGGGGGATTTCTTAAGTCCTGTAAAAGCATGGTTTTAAGTTCTAAGTTCAATAAAGAGGTATGGGATGGTGGTTTATTGGTATCGATTTTGCACATATATATGGATTATGGCTGGTATGGATTTGGCCGGCATGGAAAAAGTGAATAAGAAAATTTCGATTTAGAACAGTATATATTTTAGGAGAAAAGCAATTATGACAGTGAAAGACTTAGCATTTGAATCTGACGCCAGGGATGGTTTGCTTGCCGGTGTGGAAAAGCTGGCGACGGCAGTGAAGTCAACGCTTGGTCCCCGCGGATGCAATGTCGTTATCGACAAAGGCTACGGTGGGCCTGTGGTTACTAAGGACGGCGTGACCGTGGCTGAGGAGATCGATCTTGTTGACAAGGCTGAGAATATGGGCGCCAAGCTGGTAAAAGAAGCCGCCAGCAAGACTTCGAAGATCGCAGGCGACGGTACGACCACAGCAACGGTTTTGACTGAGGCAATGTTCAAGGAGGCATTTAAGAACATCGCAGCGGGCGCCGATGCAATGGCGATTAATCGTGGTATGCAGAAAGCCGGTAAAGCGGTTACGAAAAAACTCGAAGAGATCGCTGAGCCTGTAGATATTACAAAGGCAGAGGATATTATCAATGTTGCTTCTGTTTCAGCGAATAATGATATTGAGATCGGTAAGATCATGGCGGAGGCATTCCAGAGGGTCGGCAAGGACGGCGTTATAACGGTTGAAGAGGGTAAGACTCTCGAAACTTATGTCGATTTTGTTGAGGGTATGCAGTTTGACCGTGGTTATCTTTCTCCGCATTTTGTTACAGATCAGGACAATATGGTTTGCGAATTGAACAAGCCTTACGTTCTTGTTTATGAAGAGAAGATCAGCAATATCGGCAAGCTGGTTCCGCTATTGGAGAAGGTTTCCAAGAGTAAGAAGCCTTTGCTTATCATCGCTGAAGATATCGAAAGCGAAGTGATGGCTACATTGGTTATCAATAAATTAAAAGGCGTTTTGAATGTTGCAGCTGTCAAGGCTCCCGGTTACGGCGACAAAAGAAAAGCCATGCTGCAGGACATCGCAGTTTTGACAGGCGCCGAAGCGATCTTCAAGGACCTCGGCATTGATCTGGAAAACGTTTCTGTTAGTCAGCTCGGTCAGGCCAAGAAAATCACTATCGACAATGATAATACTATTATTGTCGAAGGTGCCGGCTCTGAGGCTGCACTTAAGGGCAGAATCAAACAGATACAGACAGAGCTAGACGCTTCTACAAGTGAGTATGACAGTGAAAAGCTTCAGGAAAGACTTGCCAAGCTTACAGGCGGGGTTGCACAGGTTAACGTTGGTGCTGCGAGCGAAGCGGAGATGAAGGAAATCAAAGCGAGAATCGAAGACGCACTTCACGCTACAAGAGCAGCCATCGAAGAGGGCATAGTTCCCGGCGGCGGGGTTGCACTTATCAGGTGCATCGATGTCGTTAACAATCTGAAACTGAAAGGTGACGAAAAGACTGGCGCTCAGGTCGTAGCTAAAGCACTGGAGCAGCCTTGCAACTGTATCGCTGAAAACGCCGGCGCAGTTGCTAATCTGGTAGTTAATAAGGTATCGCAAGGCCAGGGCAGCTTCGGCTACAATGCGGATACCGACACATATGAGGACATGCTTGAAGCTGGTATCATTGACCCGGTCAAGGTTACAAGGATCGCATTGCAGAACGCTATCAGTATTGCGGGACTTCTTTTGACTACCGATTGCGTTATTACCGAACAGCCTGGTGGTGGACCTGCGGGTATGCCGGGCGGTATGGGCGGCGGAATGCCAGGCGGCGGAATGCCAGGCGGAATGGGCGGAATGCCGGGCGGCATGGGTGGTATGGGCGGTATGATGTAAGATGAGCCTACGAGAACAGAAAAAGATTAATAACCTTAATATAAAAATACAGGAGTCAATTATGAAAATCAGACCATTAGAAGATGGCGTTGTAATAAAGCAGTTGGAAGCTAAGGAAAAGACCGCGGGCGGAATATTTTTGCCGGAAGCTGCAAAAGAGAAACCAATGATCGGTAAGATCGTTACTACAGGCCCGGGCAAGACAAATGACAATGGAACTGTCACTAAGATAAGTGTTAAAAAGGGCCAGAAGGTTCTTTACTCAAAGTATATGGGCAGCGAAGTGGAGCTTGATGGTAAAAAATATATCATCCTTAAGGAAACTGATATTTTAGGGATTATTGAAGACTAAACTGAAACTACTTTTGTAGAGGTAATTAAAAATGGCAAAACAAATGATGTTTGATGATATTGCAAGAGGCCAGCTTAAAGATGGTTTGACCCAGTTGGCCGATGCGGTAAGAGTGACATTGGGCCCTACGGGCAAAAATGTTATTCTGCATAAAAGTTGGGGCAGCCCAAAGGTTACTAAAGACGGCGTCTCTGTAAGTAAAGAGATTGAATTGCCCGATCCGTTCCAGAATATGGGCGCTAAGATGATCAATCAGGTTGCAAGCAAAACTTCTGACCTGGTTGGTGACGGCACAACTACTTCGACTGTGCTGGCTGAAGCTATTTACAATGAAGGTCTCAAGTATGTGGCAGCTGGCGCTAACCCGACAGCTCTTCGTAAAGGCATTAGCAAGGCAGCGGCTGTTGTGACAAAATACATCGAGTCTGTCGCGGTGCCTGTAAAGGGCCATAGCGATATCGCTAAGGTTGCTACCATTAGTGCTAATAACGATTCTCAGGTCGGTGAGATTCTTGCTGACGCTATCGATGCGGTTGGCAGAGAGGGTGTTATCGAGATCGAAGAAGGTAAGGGAATGGGTAACGAGCTGGAGATCGTTGAGGGTATGCAGTTCGATAAGGGATATGTTTCTCCTTATTTTATTACAGATACAAAGAGCATGGAAGCTGTTTTTGAAGACTGTTATGTTCTGCTGCACGAAGACAAGATATCTAACGTTCGCGAGATCGTTCCTCTGCTGGAAAAGATCGCACAGGTCGCTAAGCCTTTGTTGATTATCGCTGAGGATATCGAAGGCGAAGCAATGGCAGCGTTGGTGATCAACCGTTTGCAGGGCGTTTTGAAAGTTTGCTGTGTTAAGTCTCCGGGCTTTGGTGACAGAAGAAAAGCAATGATGGAAGATTTGGCGATCCTTACCGGCGGTACTGTTATAACAAAGGACCTCGGTATCAAGCTGGAAACTGTTGAGCTTTCTCAGCTAGGCAAAGCCAAGAAAATCGTTGTCGACAAAGAGGCAACAACTGTTATCGAAGGTGCAGGCAAAAAGAAAGACCTGCAGGCGCGCTGTGAGCAACTCAGAAAATTTATGGAGAAGACTTCAAGTGATTATGACCGGGAGAAACTCCAGGAAAGACTCGCAAAACTTACAGGCGGTGTAGCTATTATTAAATCAGGTGCTGCTACAGAAACAGAGATGAAAGAAAAGAAAGATCTGCTTGATGATGCACTTCATGCTACAAAAGCTGCGACACAGGAAGGTGTTGTTGCGGGCGGCGGCATCGCATTTCTCAAAGCTATTGCTGAGGTTGAAAAGGGCAGAGCGAAAGTCAAAGGCGATGTGAAATTCGGTTTTGATATTGTCAAAAATGCTCTTAAGGCTCCGACAACTCAAATCGTTGAAAATTCAAGCGAACATGGCGATGTTATTGTTGCTCAGCTTTTAGAGAAGTTTGAAAAAGATGACAAGATCGGTTATGATGCCAGCAAGGGTGAATTTGTCGACATGTTCAAAGCCGGTATTATTGACCCTGCTAAGGTTGCGAGAACAGCTCTGCAAAATGCTGCTTCTGTTGCAGGATTGATGCTCACTACCAAGGTTATTATTACCGACCTTAAAGATGAGGATGATGAACCTATACAGGGTTCTGTAAGATAAGTTTGATTGGTTATGCCGGGTGTTCGTTTTGGTACCTGTATAGATACCCGGCATATTTTTAATATTTAAACGTCAGGGTAAAAATGGCCAAACGGGATTATTACGAAGTGCTTGGGATTGCTAAGGGTGCTTCCGATGATGATATAAAAAGGGCTTATCGTCGAATGGCGATGAAATATCATCCTGACAAAAATCCGGACAACAAAGAGGCAGAAGCAAAATTCAAAGAATGTGCTGAAGCTTATGAAGTGTTAAGCGATTCAGAAAAACGGCAGCGATATGACCAGTTCGGTCATGAAGGTCTGCGCGGAGCCGGCATGCATGACTTCTCCAGGATGAACGTTGAAGATATCTTCGGCATGTTCGGTTTGGATGATATGTTCGGCGGGGTTTTTGGTGGCGGCAGAGGCAGAAGAACAGCAAGACACGCAGGTCCGGCAAGAGGTTATGACCTGGAGACAACCGTTGAGCTTACTCTTGATGATATTGCTGACGGTGTTGAAAAAACGATCGAGTTTACCAGGAAAGATACCTGTGATCTTTGCAGCGGTTCAGGATGTGCCAAGGGCAAGAGTCCGGGCAAATGTCCAACTTGCGGGGGAAGCGGTCAGGTTGCAAGAGGCGGGGGATTTTTTCAGATGGTTTCTACATGTCCCCAGTGCAGAGGCAGCGGTCAATATATTAGCAACCCGTGTAAGAAATGCAAAGGCACAGGTCATGTTCCTAAAAAACGTGTTGTCAGTATAAAGATACCAGCGGGCGTGCATGAAGGTCAGGGCATCAGGGGTGCAAATGAAGGTGAGCCTGGTCAAAGAGGCGGACCAAGAGGCGATCTCTACTGCTATATAAGGGTTAAAAAACATGAGTTCTTACAGCGGGACGGCAATGACCTTATCGCGGTTGTGCCGATAAGCTTTACCCAGGCGGCTTTGGGTGCAATGATCGATGTGCCTACGATCAAGGGTACGCAGAAGTTGAAGATACCGCCGGGGACCCAATACGGAAATGTTTTCAGGATTAAAAGCCAGGGTCTGCCTGATGTCAGGACTTCAAGAAAAGGCGATCTTTTTGTACAGATACACATTGAAACGCCTGTAAAGCTGAATGAAAAACAACAGCAGCTTTTAAGAGAATTTGCTGAGATGGAAAATAAATCTGTTTCGCCTAAATCAAAAGGTTTTTTTGATAGATTAAAAGATAAGTTTGGTAACAGTCTATGAAAAATAAAAAAGAAGATAAAACAGAAAAAAACAAAAAGGCTGATGCTAAAGAGACAAAGATCGAAGAGCTTCAGGAGCAGACAGAACAGCTTAAGCAGGAAAAAGACGAGATGTTTGCCAAGTTTCAGCGGGTTGTTGCTGATTATGATAATTATCAGAAAAGAGCTCCCAAGCAGATCGCTGACTCGGTGCGGTATGAAAAAGAAAAGATCATTAAATCGCTTTTGCCGATGCTGGATAATTTCGAACACACTCTTGCGGGGGCTGAATCTGCTGAGAGCATCGAAGATCTGCTCAAAGGTGTCAGGATCGTTTATGACCAGGCCTGCGATGTGCTTAAATCTCACGATGTCGAGACGATCAACGCTTTAGGTGAAAAATTTGACCCGTCTTTGCATCAGGCAATGATGAGAAAACAAGACGCTGAATATGAGGATAATATTGTTATAGAAGAATTTCAGAAAGGCTATAAACTTGGCGGCCGGGTCATCAGACCAAGTAAGGTTATTGTCAATAAGCTGCCCGAAGAGGAAGAAGAAAAACCACAAGAAGAACAGCAGCCAGAAGAACAGCAGCAGGAAGAAGAAAAACAACAAGAATCACAGCAGCCAGAAGAACAGCAACAGCCGGAAACTGACGAACAGGTTGAATCAGAGGATTAGGAAAGAAGTACAGCTATGCCAACCTATGAATATGTATGCAAAAATTGCGGCCATAAGTTTGAAAAGTTTCAATCCATTACCGCAAGCAGTCTTCGCAAATGTCCGCAGTGCGGCAAGATGAAGCTGCAAAGGCTTATCGGCAGCGGGGCGGGGATAATATTCAAAGGCTCAGGGTTTTATCAAACCGACTACAGAACCGACAGTTATAAGTCCGGCGAAAAAAAGTATAAAGAGCAGACTGATAAGGCTGCTGAAAAAAGCACCACCAGCGAGACCAAATCTAAAGAGAAAAAAGCTCCCGCAGCTAAAGATACAGACAAAAAGAAGGCTGTATAATTATTGTTGAAGCAATAAAAGTTTATTCAGAAAAATAAGAGATGAAAATGGAAAAAACATTTTCAAATTTTGACAAGTTTGGTTAGGAAGTTTTGGAAAGCTGGCCTTGATTTGGAAAGTTTTTGAGGGATTAGAATGATACAAAAAGCTTTTGATGATATTACTAAGGCAGACATTGATTTTCTGATTGAAAATAAAATTGCAGAATTTAAAACACTGGAATATAAAGAAAAGCTTCCGGGATCTACAGATAAAAACAAAAAAGAATTTCTCGCGGATATTGCCTCATTTGCTAATACCTCGGGTGGTGATATTATATACGGAATAAAAGCAGCGGTAGATAGTGATGGTAAAAAAACTGGGGCACCAGAAAAAGTTGTTCCTCTGCAAGGGAAAAACTCTGACGAAGCCAAACTTATGATTGAGAATATTATCCGTACCGGCATAGCGCCACGAATATCGGTTCATGTTAAAGAAATTACAGGATGTGGTGATGATAGCAATGGTTTTATTATTCTTGTACGAATACCACAGAGTTTTGCTTCGCCGCATTTGGTGACTTCAAAATCGTCTCCTTTTTTTTGTAGAAATTCCGCAGGTAAATATCCGTTGGATGTCCAGGAAATAAGAAGCGCATTTTTAGCTACTGATTCTCAAGCAGATCGTATCCGCAGTTTTATACAAAATAGACTGGCTAAGATTATGGCAGACGAAACCCCGATGAAGTTATCTGCGCCACACCGTCTCGTTTTGCACGTTCTGCCACTAAATTCTTTTCTTAATCATAAGCGATTAGATTTAAGTAATTGTGGTAACATGAGATTTGATTTTACACCTATTTCGATTAATAGACCTGATTATAGGTACAACCTGGATGGATTGTTAACATATAAAGCTAGTGGAAAAGCAACGCTTTGCAACAGCTACTGCCAAGTTTTCTTTGATGGAACTATTGAGGCGGTATGTAATGATATTTTTAGGACTAAAGATGGAAAGATACCACAAGACGATGATATAGCTTTTATCGCAAGTATAGCTTATGAACAGTGGATAGTTGAGGCTTTAGAATCATATTTTAGTGGATATAAAGAATTAGGCGTAGAAGCTCCGATTATTATTTTTATAGCACTGCTTGGCTGTAAAGGTGTATATATGTTCACACACTCTCCTGGTGGAGTATATGATAAACCAATAGATCGTGATGTTGCTGTATTACCTGAGGCACAAACGGATAGTTTAGATAAAGATATACCAACCATTATGAAGCCTATATTTGATGCTGTATGGAATGCTTGCGGTTACCCTTCCAGTTTTAATTATACCGATGATGGAACTTGGAATGTGAGGCGATTGTAGTATGATAGTAAGCCCTAAATATATTGTAAAACTTACACCCAAAATAGAAAAGGCTATTTGGGACGAATTCAGTTCTTATAAAAATGTAAAAGCGTATATTTTAAAATTCCAGGAAGTTTATGATGAATTTAATGATTCTGCCAATTTTGACATTGTTTACAAAGATGGCGGAGAGGACATTGATTTATTAAGCACATTGTTTGGTATCAAAGATGACGAATTGATATTTACAATTGCTTTAGATATCGGAATTGAAATTCCAGACTTGATTTATTCGATACCTGAAATAAAAGGAATTTTAGCCTCTGGTTACAAAGCTGCCCATGTAACTTTTGAAAATGCTTTCAAGAAAGTTATTGATGAGCCTAATACTTCAATATGTTGTGCTAATTCGGCATTAGAATCGATCATTAAGCATATTTGTGAGGATGAGTCCATTGCAAGCTGTAATCAAAAAAATACCCTGTATGACTTGACACAGCATTTATTGAAAGAATTTAAATATTTTCCAGACCCGAGTCTTAATAAAAATATAAAAAACATAGGTTCATCATTATTGAATATAGCCCAAAACATAGAGGCAATAAGAAGTAACCATACAGATGTTTCCCACGGAAAGAATTCCGAGGCATATATTATAGATGACCAATTATATGCAAAGTTTATAATTAACGCTGTATCAACGGTTGGATTGTTTCTGCTGAATTATTATGAGAAGAAGTATAGGACAGAACACGAATTAAATTCAAATGACATACCGTTTTAAGATATCGTAGAGGCAAGAGAGTAAGCGGTGTTTGTACAAACAATAATATATGCAGATAAGCTGACAGCATTCGCGGAGTTTTGCAAATAAAAAACCCTCAGCTGAAGCCAAGGGTTATAAAAACTCAACTAAATCAAAGTTTATAGTTTATGCTTTTTTCCTTCTGAGCATCATACCGCCAAGGCAAAGCAGAATAATCGTTGCCGGTTCAGGGATGCTTTCTTTTACTGCCATTGTTATCCATGCGTTTACCGGCACCTGTTGGAATCCTTGGAGATAATTAACCTGCATACATGGCAAGCCCGCGTTAATACCTTCATCGTTTATAGAAGCTACTGCGACAGCTCCGGTCAATGGATCGACAAAGTCGATTGTAGCCCCTTCTGTGGCATCTATAAATCCATCTTCATTAAGGTCGTTCCAGTGAAAACTCTTAACCGTAACAAAATGTCCACCACCTTCAGATTTATAAGTTAAAAGTATTTCCACATCTTCGCAGGCAACTAACTGATCCCATAGCCAGTTCCACGTTGGTACAACAGATCTTACCCAAGCCGGCTGAGCAACTCCCGGGACAGTCCAGCCCCATGTAGGCCAATACTGCGCTTCATAAATGGTTCTTCCGGGCAGCCTGTTCTCAATATATTGCCTTTTACCCCAGATAAGGTTGTCGGCCCAAGTTCCATTTACTACATTCGTACCCATCAGGTTTCCCAGGGCAACAGCTGTGCCGACAAGATTACCGCCAGTCAAACCATTAAGGCCATAGACGTTGGGATACATTCTCTCCAGATACCTGAACGAATTTGTAACTGCTACGGGTCCACAATACATAGCTGCAAGTGGGGTCCCCAATGCCGCCTGCATCGCCGGGCTGTTTTGCCAAAGGTTGCCGTAAAGAACAAAGCCTGGGTCTTTGTCAATGTCGTAGATGAACACAGCTTTGGCATTGACTGTGAACAGACATAGCACTATCGCGGCAACACACAGAATTATTAACTTCTTCATCTTTCGTCCTCCTTCTTCTTCTTTGGAACAAAAAAACATTTCTATTGCGCGAACCACTCACACAATTTTATTTTATCGAAAATGACTTTATCGAAGAGGTAGTACTTTGGGAAAACGCTGCATGATGTATACCAACGGCTGCTAAAAACAGCAACAGCATACCAGTATCTGTTTATTGTCAAATCTCACTTATAATTACAACCATTATTACCACAAAAATATACGAATGTCAAGGTTTTTTTTCAAACTTAGGGGTTTGTGTGCGAGATTTTTTACTATGTAAGTGCCTGTTTTGGGGCTAAAATCAATGTTCGTCCGAGAAAAGCTGAAAAATTTGTAAAAAACTTAAGATTTTTTCAAATTATTTTTTGGTTTTCCGGATGACAGGGAGCGAGGTTATTCGCTTTCGGTGTATGGTATTAGTGATTTTGGATATGACTTTTTCTTTGGGCTGGCCATCGTTACTGGGAGGTCTACTTTTATTTGTGAGGGGTTTGTTACCGCAGCGGCGAGTTTTTCGGCAGATATTTTCATCGGCTGGGTTGACAGTTCCGGGAATGAGAAAGTTTCGAGGTGGCTGTCGTAAAAGAGCGGGTCTTTTTGGGGGACGACGAATGATTTGCGGGCTTGGCCTTGCTCGTTGATGTATGTGATGTATGTTCTTGTGAAGAGGCCATTTTGTTGTTTGGAGCTGTAGGCGAGCCATTTACTGTTGCTTGAGAAGCAGTGCCATGACTGGCTTTGGTTGGTGTTAATGGAAAGTTTTTCAGCATTGAATTTGCCTGTTTCTTCCGCTTGTTTTAAATCGGTGATGTACAGGTCACTGCTTGGCAGCCAGGCGGGGAACGATCCATAGTTTGCTAAACATGTTACAAGCCAGCGACCGTCGGGGCTTGTTCGGGGCATCATTGCGCTTTTTTGGGTTTGGGTTACTGGTAAGACTGGTTGCGGGGCGCCCCAGATGTCTTTGTTTATGTCGTATGGGATTCGCATGAGGTCGTATTTTACTTTGTCGTATTTGTCGGGTGGGAGTTTTTTTGAGTCTTTCCAGGCGAGGTCTGTGGAGCAGTAGTAGAGGTATTTTCCATCTGCGGAGAACATTGGATATGATTCGAGTTTTTTCTTATTTGTCAGTTCGGTAATGGGTGTTATTTTTTGTGTTTGGGTGTTGTAATATCCTATCATTGAGTCCATATCTATTGCATCACGGACCTCATTTTTTGCTGAGTGAAAGAAGCGGCGAATTTTGTTTGTGGAGTATGCGATTATTTTTCCGGATGGGTGCCATGAGTTGTAACCTAATTTTGTTCCGATCTTCTGCACTTTGTTGTTTTGGATATACAGTGTGTTTATGCCGTGGAGAGAGCTTCTTATGCCTATTGTTGCTTTTTCGGTTTTGTGGTTTAGGGGGCTGTGGCAATTAACGCAACCTGAATGGAAGTCTTGGTTTGTTATTATGGTGCGGGTTTTGAAGTTTGTGAGGTTTTGCTGGACGAGTTTTATGGGGCCGTTCTCTCTTGAGCGGAAATGATGGAGATGGAGTTTTCTGTAGAACAGGTATGGGTCAATATCATCCGCAGCTATATTATTTTTTATGGTTTTATATTTTAACCAGTTGCTGTTTTTTGTTTTTGTGTAGATGTCGAAATTGAGTGTTTTGCCCTTGTTGTTTTTTAGTAATTTATGCCAGGTTTTTGCGGGGAATATTATTTTGGGTGTTGAGCTGTTTATTTCGATTTTATCTTTTGAATCGCAGTAGGCTTTGACGAGGTATTTTTCTGCTTGGATTTCTATGTTGAAGTTCATTGGGGCGATGTTTGGCGGGATAGTAACACCAGAATAATCGGGGCGGATGGCAGGGTATTGGTCTGATGTCTGGTAGTTTGAGATATCCGGAGAGTTTACAAAGCCCGCAATAGCGATGAGTATGAGCAGTGCTGTGACTGCTGGGATAATATATTTTAGTTTAGTTTTATTTTTCATTTGGGTCGGCCTGTAAATTCAGGCATCCGATTGAATTTTCTTACAAAGTAGTAGAGGTAAGTGTCACCATATTTTTCGTTAAGTATTTTTAGCTGGAGTTGTTCGTTTCCGGTGTATTGGTTCATCAGGGCATAAAACTGTTTTGCGTATTGGATGGTTTGTTGCGGTATTTCGTAGCCTTGTAAATTTATATCTTTTTTGGTGCTGTAGGTGTGCATCAGGATAGCGAGTTGGTAGACAGTGGGCAGTTGTTTGTAGCCGAAGTTAGGGAGTTGGTCGAGGTAGCTTATGAATTGGTTTGTATTTTTGGTTATTATGTACCATGCCATCAGGTAATCGAAAGCCATTTTGTTTTTTGGATTTGCTTCGAGCAGGGATGTCAGGAAATCTTCCTGTGTTATTGTGGCCATGCCGACGTCTTTGCGGAGCATATTTTTGCGGGCGGATTGTATTTCTTCGTAGCTTGCTAAAGATGGGTCCTGTTTTATAGCGTTTAGCTGTTTATTTGCCCATTCTTTTTGGAATAGGGTTTTGCTCAGAGCGGTCAGGAATGTTTTTGCTGTTTCATTGTTGCCTTTGATCATGTTTATCCATGCGAGTCTTTGCAGGAAGATATCACGTTCGCCGAGCCGACTTATATTTCGTGCGAGGTAGTGTTCGGCGAGGTTTATTATGCCGAGATCTAGATAGACGTCGAATGTTGTCAGGCCTGTGCTATTGGTTTTGTTGTCGGTAAATAGCAGGGCATCGGGGTGCTGGGTGTATTTGAACATGTCCTCATTCAGCTGGCTGAGGTGGTAGAGTGCTGATGTTGCGTGGTGGACGGCGAAGAAGTTGTTGGGGAGCTTCTCGGCGAGGTCGAGGACTTTTTGCCAGTTTTTATGGTAGGAATAATAATCGATGGCGAAGAAGGTTTTTTGTTTTTTGTCACAGGATAGAGATGTTGCAGTCAGGGTGATGGCGAGAGTTGCGACCAGCGTTGCAGTTTTGTAAAACGGGTTTGTGTTTTTTTGCGCGGGATGGTTTTTGGGTGCTTGTTTTTTATTTTTTGCTTTGAGGGATTTATTTTTAATGAGGCTGAACGGGCTTGCGAGAAGGATTATTGCGACAGGTAAAATGTACAGCAGGTAAACGAAGTTAAGCAGTTTTGCGCGATCTATGAAAGATGAGGTTTTCCATGAGAAGGGCAGCAGGTCGCAGTAGGAATCTATGAGGCTGATATCGCAGTACATTACACCAATTACGTATGGGATAATCGCAGCCTGGGCGGCGTATATAATTGCGTTGATATAGTTTTTGCTAAGCAGCAGTTCGTAGATAACGCATAAGAGTACCAGATATAGCAGGGATGGGCCCAGGGCATAGTATATTATTGGGGAGGTTATTATAAGGGCGATTGGTTTTATTTTGGTGGGGAGTTTCAGGTAAAGGCAGAATAAAACCAGTTGCACAGCGATGGTGTTGAAGGCGGCGAAGTGAAAAGTGTAATGATTGTACAGGAAAAGTATTATCAGCGGGGGCAGATAGCTTAGGTGAGCCAGGGCGGTTGCGTTTAGCTTTTTTGATATGTGGGTCAGGGCAATGAAGATCAGCCAGGCCTGGGCGGTTATTATAAGGGCGCCTGCGGCGTTGAAGTTGAAAAACTGTGCTATGAAGGCGTAGATGTATTGGGCAGGTCCTGCGGGGCGGGTTAAGTGCTCGTGTAAAAATTGCTGGGTTGTGAAAAAGGGTGGGAAATTTGTGATGGTACTGCCGCCATGGTAGATAAGGGCGGGATTTACTATCAGGCAGACGCTGAGGAAATA
>Ga0307990_1002965_pt1 | contig 13234 bp, 11 predicted proteins | sample EllFjometagen129_FD_203168 | JGI IMG/M metagenome (GOLD analysis project Ga0307990, IMG submission 203168) | Marine microbial communities from Ellis Fjord, Antarctic Ocean - #129 | ecosystem: Environmental > Aquatic > Marine > Unclassified | place: Southern Ocean | collected 2014-10-08
CTGAGGGGCACAAAAAGCCGCCGAGACAGGGATGAAGTTGAAAGTTGACCGGGTCACCCAGCGGTCAACTTGAGAGGCACACGCCGCAAAAGCGTGCGAGATGGTGGATATGTTTGATGCGAACTGTACTGATTTCATTACTGCTCCTTTGTTTTGGTTCAACGGAGCACAAAAAAACCTGCTCCGCGTCTTTCAACGTGAAGCAGGTTTGCACAAGATCCGGGGGACAATCCCCCCGGCTTGTCGGCAGTTATTTAAGTTGGCTTTTGGTAACCGGCTGTGCGGCGTTCAATGGTTTTTAGAGATACACCCACGCTTTTAGCGCATGCTGTCCGAGCATCGGTCACACAGTGGCTCGGGTTCCGTTCAAAATATTCGTTGAGCCACGGGATATATTTTCCCCATTCCGCCCTTCTCTGTATCGAGTAATTTTCGGACTGAAATTGACGTGCCAATTTTATTTTTTCGCCGCGCTCTATATCCGGTAAGAGCTTATCCAAGTACGCCTCAAACGCCTCATCGCGATAAACTTCAACCAACCATTGAATTTGGGAAACCGTCTTTTTTAAAAGGGAGTCATACTCATTACCATCAGTCGTTTGATAAATTTTATGAAGATTACGTTTTAACTCTGACCTCACCTGAGAGTGATACCCTTTGTCGAAATCTTTACGCAGAGTTGAACTCCCCCAACAGAACCCACTGCCCAAAGATGAAGACTGAAGCAGCTTACGGAGCTCATCCTCAAATTCAGCCCACTCCGCATCCGCAGCGATATCGGCCCTTATATCATCCAACGCTTCTAATAGAGGATCGTCCATTGTGTTCGCTCCTGCTAAGTTATTTATCGTAGGCACCATCATCATAAATGGCCGCGCGACCGTCATAGCCTTTTGCACGATCGTCAGAAAGCGACTCGGCAATTTTTTCAAAATGATCACTGTATTGGCGAAGCTCACGGATCGGCTGCCCCAGCTTCAATTCCAGATTTTTTTTTCGACTCATCACAGTACCTTTGGAGAAACCGGGCATCGCTGCAATCTCGTCAGTTGTTAACCCTTTCAGGCAATAAAGATTCAGAACCGTCGTATGAGTTGGTGCCTTTAACCGCGGATTATCGTCCAATTTTTCAGCAATCGCCATGAAGCCCGCGATTTGATCCTGTGACAGCAGCACTTTTTTCGCCTGAAGCTCGAAGAACTGCTTCCGCGCATCATCAAAGGTTTCACAAACGGTTAGATCGTCTTTAAGGTGATCAACCAACGGCACATAGAGGGCCTTTTTCTGCCGGGCAAATTCTGCGGTATCGGGGCAGTAGTCGGGAGAAATAAACATAACGGCTTCACCCTCCTGCCCCGTCACCTGTTTGGCAAGAGACAAGGGCGAGCGTTCGGCATGTACACTAAGAATCGCAGGATAGCGTTTGCGGTCGGGACCCCGAAACGTTCCGAGCCGGTACAGGCCATCGCCGTAATCCTTAAAGGCGGGCTCGACGCCACAACAGTGACAGAGCTGGCCAGCGAAAGTTTCCGGACACAAGCAGTAGAGCTGAATTTCTTCCTCTTCGATGTGACGCTCAAGCTCCGGGCTATTTTCGTAGTCGGGCGACAAGGCTTTCAGGCTTCCATTTTCACGCAAAATTTCCCTGTTCTGCATGGTTTCAGGATCACACCAGAAATCTGCCGTCAGCCCCGTCGAACGAAGATACGGCTCGACCCGCTCGAAAATCTCTCCAAAGAGAAACTTCCACTCGTTCATGGTATAGGTCTTCCCCAGATGAATATTGAGAATTTTCATAAAGCGTACATGCGGATCATCCGCACTGCCTCCCATCATCAACCCCGCCTCACGAAGCCACATTTCGACGCGGGGGGCATCCGACTCGCGGGCAAAGTTGGATTTATTGGGCGGGTAGAGATCAACCGAGCGGCCGGTGCGTTCACCCTCAAAAAAAAACTTCAGCTTTGCAAATTCCACATTGAAAGCATCAACGGGAATAATGGGTTCACGAGGATTGGATGCCTGAATGAGATCGGCAGATTTTTCATGAACCGTTTTGGTGACACAACCGGGGAGTGCATAGCGCACTTCCGACAATTTAACTTCGCGAATTCCTGGCACCTTGACCTTCCGCAAGAACGTAAGGTCGGTTTCGCGAAGAGCCTGGAGCGGGAAAACCTCCCGTTTTACAAACGCATGAAGCGTCCCGAAAAACACCGTTCCAAACTCCAGTTTAAGGCGCTCTATGGTGGAATCAGTTGCATGACGAATTTTCAGCTCACGGTGGCGCGTATTGTAAATGACCACATCGTACTCCTCGTCCCGAAAACAAACGGTCACAACCTCACCGGTTTTATTGTCCACATCACCGCGCCGTTCCAAATGACCGCCATGACGAATCAAAAGCCACTGTTCATCCCTTTCGGCTACATCGAAAATTTTCACCGCCCCGCCTTTTGAAACCGCGCTGTAATAGGAGGCCATTCGTTTTCCAAAGCGATCGATATTGGCCTGGGTGAACTGCGGCTCGGGGGCCTTATCATCCAAATAGGAAGAAAAATAATGGAAGGAGCGAGCATTGTGCATTTTAAGGCGATAGCCCGCGTGCATAGCCTGCTTGGGATGATTCAGCCATAGCCAGATTGCCATATCGTGATCTGAAGCAGAGATACTTTTAGGAATTACAACCCCGGCTTCCTTGGCAACCGCAAAAACAGCTCCTCGTCCGGCTTTCGAAGCAAGCCGCCCAATGAGGTACATTCCATCATAAAGATCGTTGAGCGTTTCATCCGGAGTTATAAAAAGCTTCGTGATCGCATCATACGGCATATTTTCTTTGGTCGGGTTTTTGGGAAGCCGCATGCCCTTAGCGGCCAAAATCGGCTGTTTAATCAAAAGAAACTGTGCAAGCAACACCGGGTCAAATCGCCGGAAAATTTCAGGTTCTGTGAATTTATTGAGACTGGCCATCTGCACCCCTTTGTTGACGATTTGATAGAATCCGAAGATAGAGCAAGCCTATGGATGGAAAAAGACCGAATTTTTCCAAGGGTTGGAAAAGAGGACTGGAATTTCTCCAACCCTTGGAAACCCAAGCACTTCCGCGCCGAAGTTTTTTCGGGGGAAGTCATGTTTGGAAGGGTCAGATTGCGCAGGCAATGTGCGGGGCCCTGATTTAAAAACACACAGGCCCAGAAATGATTAGATAATAGAACCGCTTGTCAGCCTTAGCTTTTAGCGTCGGCTGGACACCGGCCCATGAACCCGATGACCTACGCCGATAGACCGAAATGTACGGATGTACTCACTGACACCTTTTTCTTAGCCTCTCCCTTTTCATAAACTCCCTGCCACTTGGCAATACCTGGATGGCGAATCAGAAACCAGATTTCGGCATCAAAGTCATACATCAAAACCTTCGTCCCCGCGTCCACATTAAAATGAGAGTTCAATTCCTCTTCCAGCTCTTTTAGCAGGGGCGTATCCGGAACCCGGAAACTGCTTAAAAGATTTCGACTCATAGGATAGTAGGTAAAAGAGGATCGTTTATAAATCCGAGCTCGTGCAAAGCTTTCTTCAAGCAGGTCAGGGTGTCGGGGTTGAGCGGCCGTCCAAACTTTCATTGCCCGATCGACATACTGAAGGGATCCAAGATCTGCCGGGAGAGTAACCGCCCGTTGTCTGGCTTCAAACTCCACCTCCTTCCACCCGGTTTCATTCCCAAGCTTGTGGGTCAGAATCAGAAGAACCACGAGTTCTTCAGGAGCCTCTGGAGACATCAACGCTTCAAACAAAGCATCATGTGGGATTTTATCCGGGTTGCGATCCACAGGAAGATGAATCTTCGCCTGCTTCAGAAACGAAGGGAATTGCTCTAAAAATTCACACAACACCTCCGGATTGTGGGTTTTCAACTTTGTAACGGTATCGAAACAACCTTTAACTCGCGCTGCGATCATATTTCCTCCAACAGTTTGTTATCTACTGCCGATAGAAATGTCACAAACAAAGTTGACAGTCAAGTGCGCATTTGCAATAACACTCAACAGTTCGAAACAAACTGTTAGATAGAATTTATATTATGCCGCAAAAAGAAACCATCCGAAACCTGACCGAGATTCAACTCGGCTACCAATTTCGCTCCAAACCGCAAGGCGACGAGCAAGGAAGCGTGCAGCTCATTCAGATCAAAGACATTCTGTCCGACCGAAGCGGCCTCTCCCATGAGGATGCTCTCCGGTTTAATCCAGAGCGTGACCCAACCAAGCAGCTTCTGCAAGAAGGCGACGTGCTATTCATGGGAAAAGGATCGGCTCCGTTCGCGTGTGCCGTGAGCGGATTGAGCGGGCCGACCGTGGCGGGCGGAATGTTTTTTATTCTAAAACCAGATACAACCCGCGTCCTGCCAGACTATTTGGCGTGGTGTCTGAGCCGGAAAGAAACACTGCGAGCGCTGACGATCGCTTCCGGAACGGGCGTGGCGATGCCGGTGATCCGCCGGAGTGAACTGGAACAATTTACCATTCCCCTGCCCCCGCTGGATATTCAGCGGAAGATCGGCGAGCTGCAGCGGCTAAGCCGGGAAGAAAAGGATTTGACGAACGAACTGACCGCACAAAAAGAGACTCTAATGCGGGCGGTCTGCAACAAACTGGCGAGCGAACTTTAACAAGGAGATAACCTATGAGTGACCAACAGATTAAGAAAGAACTTTTCAATATTGTGTGGGATGCCTGCGGGACTTTCCGAGGCACCATCGACCCGAGCACGTATAAGGATTACATCCTGACCATGCTGTTTGTGAAATATCTGAGCGACGTGCGCAAATCGAAACTCGCCGAGTATGAGAAGCAGTATAAAGGCGACGCCGTGCGCATTGAGCGGGCGATGCGGAATGAGCGCTTCTCGATCCCGGAGGATTGCACGTTTGAGCATCTTTACGCCAAGCGGAACGAGGCAGAGATCGGACAACTGATCAACACGGTACTCGAAAAGATTGAGGACGCCAATAAAGCCAAACTGCACAACGTTTTCCGCAACATCGACTTCAACAGCGAAGCCAATCTGGGAAAAGCGCGTCAGCGCAACGAACGGCTAAAAACCCTGCTGGATGACTTCAATAATCCCAAACTCGATCTGCGCAAAGAGAAGGTGGGCCATCTGGACATCATCGGGGATGTCTACGAATTTTTGATTGCGCGCTTCGCCTCGGAGGCCGGCAAGAAGGCGGGCGAGTTTTACACCCCGGCAGAGGTATCCGAAACACTGGCGCGGCTGGTGGCTCCAAAAAAGAATGATCGCATCTGCGACCCGACCTGCGGATCGGGATCGCTTCTGATCAAAGCCTCCAAACAGGTTGGCGGAAACGACTTTTCGCTCTTCGGGCAGGAGATGAACGGGGCGACCTGGGCGCTGTGTAAAATGAATATGTTTTTGCATGAAGTGGACAGCGCCCGCATTGAGTGGGAAGACACCCTCCGCGCACCGCAACTGCTCGAAGGCGACAGCCTGCTGAAGTTTGACGTGGTGATCGCCAACCCGCCCTTCTCGCTCGACAAATGGGGTCAGGACATGGCCGCCACCGACAAATACGAACGGTTCGGGCGCGGCATTCCACCCAAGAGCAAAGGCGACTGGGCGTTCATCATGCATATGATCGCCACCGCCGTTGAAGGCAAAGGGCGCGTCGGCGTGGTGGTTCCGCATGGCGTGCTGTTCCGAGGCGCGGCAGAAGGAAAAATCCGCCAGAAGATGATCGAAGAAAACCTGCTCTCCGGTGTAGTCGGGCTTCCGGCCAACCTCTTCTACGGGGCGGGAATCCCAGCGGCGCTGCTGATCTTCGATAAAGCACGCAAGCCGAATGGCAAAGAGGAGGTCTTCTTTATCGACGCCTCCCGCGAATTCGAAAAGGGAACCAACCAGAATGTACTGCGCAAACAGGACATGGACAAGATCGTCGAGACGTTCCAGAAGCGCGAGGGAAAAGACAAATACAGCTATTCGGCGACGTTCGCCGAGATTGAAGAGAACGATTTTAACCTGAACATTCCGCGCTATGTGGATACGTTTGAACCGGAGGCGGAAGTGGATATCCCGGCGGTACAGGAAAAGATTCAAGGTCTGGAAAGCGAGCTGTCCGGGGTGCGAGCGAAGATGGATGGATACCTGAAAGAGCTCGGCTTTTAGGGGAGAGATTTTTTAGCCACAAAAAGCACAAAAAGGCACAAGAAATGGGGAAATTCCAAGGGTTGGAAAAACTGAGCAGGAAAGTTCCAAGGATTGGAAACTAGAAATTTTAACGGGGGACGGACATCATGAACGACCGAAACGAAAACAGACTGGGCTACAAGGAAACCAAAGTCGGGTGGATTCCCGAGGATTGGGAAGCGGTCAAACTCGGAACTATCGGTGCGGGAATTCGATATGCGATTGTCGATGGTCCATTTGGGAGTAATTTGAAATCCATCCACTATCGCGACGAAGGTGTGCCCGTGATTCAAAGCGGCTTCGTAACGTCCGGTTTGTTCAAAGCAAAAAAATATTTCTACGTTGAAGAAGACCTCTTTGAAAAGCAAAAGCGCAGTGCAGTGCGCGGGGGCGACATTATAATGGCTAAAATCGGCGCTCAAGCCGGCCGTTGCGCAATAATGCCGAAAACCCATCCCACGAGTATACTTGCAGGGAATTGTTTAAAAATTTCGCCCCATCAAAAGCGCTTCAATACCCATTACACGACAATGCTTCTGCATCGAGCATATGCACACTCTGGTTTAATAGAAATCAAAACTGAAACTGCGCAACCGGCTATTAGTCTGAGAAACCTGAAGACTTTTTCTCTCGCATATCCCCCTCTTCCCGAGCAGGAGGCGATAGCGGAGGTTTTGGGGTGCTGGGATGAGGGGTTAGAGAGTCTGGATAAGCTGATTGATGCCAAGAAGCTGCGTAAAAAAGGGCTGATGCAAAAACTGCTGACGGGAACCCGGCGACTGCCGGGATTTACCAAAGACTGGAAAGAGGTTCGGCTGGGTGATGTTTTTGATCGGGTTACAAAAAAGAACAAAACTGGGTGCAACAATAACCTGACGATCTCGGGACCACTGGGTCTGATCAATCAGGAAGAGTATTTTAAAAAGCGTATCGCCTCTACTGACAACTCGGGATACTACCTCATCAAAAATGGAGAGTTCGCCTACAATAAAAGCTACTGCAACGGCTACCCGCTGGGCGCAATCAAACGGCTCGACCGCTATGACGAGGGAGTGGTTTCCACGCTCTACATATGCTTTGCCCTGAAAGATGGCGAGGCTGATTCGAACTTTATGGCTCAGTACTTTGAAAATGGAGAGCTGGATCATGAAATATATCGCGTTGCCCAGGAGGGCGCCCGAAACCACGGGCTGCTCAACATCACCGCAACTGATTATTTCAACACAAAGATAACGATCCCCCCCACCCTCGACGAGCAGAAGGCGATTGCGGCGGTATTGGAGACGGCGGATGAGGAGATTCGGCTTCTGGAAGCGGAGCGCGATGCGCTGACCGAGCAGAAAAAGGGGCTGATGCAGAAGCTGTTGACGGGGGAAGTGCGGATGCCGGAATTTGCAACCGCCGTTTAGGCACACATAGAGAGTAAAATTATGAGCGAAAAAACCAAGACCCCCTCGTCAACGCCGAGCCATTTGGAAGCGGTGCAGTCGCAACTACCCGCCCTGCAACTGCTGATCAATATGGGCTGGAATTACCTGAGCCCGGAAGAGTGCGTGGAGCTGCGCGGCGGACGGCTGGGCACCGCTCTGCTGGAGCCGATCCTGCTCGACCATATTCGGGAAGCCTGTCGCTTCAAGTTTAAGGGGGGAATCCACCCCTTCACCGAAAACGCGGTCCAAGGCGCGGTGCAGGAATTGAAAAATTTTCGGGCAACCGGCTCAACCTGGCAAAATGAAGAAGCCTATGACCTGCTCTGCCTCGGAACGAGCGCCCCCCAGACGGTCCAGGGGGACACGAAGAGCTTTGATATCAAATATATCGACTGGGGAAATTCGGAAAACAACGCCTACCACTGCACGGCGGAGTTTAAGGTGGAGCGGGTCGGACAGTCGAAACACTATATTCCGGATATTGTGCTGTTTGTGAACGGAATCCCCGTATCGGTGATTGAATGCAAGCGCGCGGCCTATACTGACCTGAATAAAAAACCGATTGAGATGGCGATCCAGCAATTGGGCGGCTATCAGCAAGGCGATGGCATTCCACAGGTTTTCCTGACCTCACAGCTTCTGCTGGCGCTGGCTCGCGATAAGGCGGAATACGGAACGACCGGCACGCCGCGCAAGTTCTGGAGCCGCTGGCGGGAAGAAAACATCGATGACGAAATCCGGGATCTGATCGGCATTGCTCTGCCCGACGAACAGCAAGCCAAACTTCTAGGCGCTCCCTTTGAAGCGAATCGGCATAAGTTCCAGAAACTGCTGACCGAAGGTCGGTCGATCTATGAGCAGGATCGTGTGCTGTACGGAATGTGCCGACCGGATCGACTCATCGAGCTGATGTATCAGTTTGTCCTATTCGATAATGGGTTGAAGAAAATCGCCCGCTATCAGCAGTTTTTCACCGTGAAGGATATTCTGAAACGGGTGACTTCTGGGCATCCCGATGAACCCCGCTCCGGCGGTGTGGTTTGGCATACGCAAGGAAGCGGAAAGTCGCTGACGATGGTGATGCTGGCGAAGGCGCTGGCGCTGTCGAAACAAATCGATAATCCCCGCGTGATTCTGGTGACGGATCGGATCGATCTCGACGAGCAGATCGGCGGGACGTTTAAAGCCTGCGGCCTGAAAACCGAACAGGCGAATACGGGGGCGCATCTGGTGCAAATGCTGAAGGATGGCAAACGACATGTGATTACGACGCTGATCCATAAGTTTGCCGCCGCCACGTCGGACACCAATTTGCGCAAAGCCGACCGGAATACGTTTGTGCTGGTGGACGAAGGGCACCGCAGTAATTACAGCGAGCATCATGCCCGCATGAAGATGGCACTCAAAGAAGCCTGCTTTATCGCGTTTACCGGCACCCCGTTGGCCAAGGACCCGAAGAAGAATACGTTTGTGAAGTTCGGGGAACTGTTTAAACCGGCCTACACGATTGCTCGGGCGGTGGAGGACAAGGCTGTTGTCCCACTGATTTATGAGGCGCGGCATATCCCGCAACCGGTGCAAACTGCCGAAATTGATGGCTGGTTTGAACGGCTGACCTGCTCGCTGACCGATGCCGAAAAAGCGGATTTGAAAAAGAAGTATTCCTCCGAGAAGCAGCTTAATAAAGCCGCTCAGAAACTGCGCATGGTGGCTTGGGATATCAGCCTGCACTATTCAATGGCCTATCAGACAACCGGCATGAAGGGGCAGCTCGTCGCACCCGACAAGGCCTCTGCGCGGCAGTACAAAAAACTGTTGGATGAATTTGGCATGGTGACCAGCGAGGTGCTTGTTTCCGGCCCCGGTGTAAAAGAGGGAGAAGACAAGAACCCGGAAGCCACTGCGGACGAAAAGGTGTTCTGGACGGGGATGATGGATCGGTACGGCTCCGAGGAGAAGTACAACAAGCAGATGATCAACGCGTTTAAAAAGAGCGAGGAGCCGGAGATCATTATCGTGGTCGACAAGCTCCTGACGGGCTTTGACGCGCCCTGCAACACCGTGCTCTATCTGGCTCGCTCGCTGAAAGACCATACCCTGCTTCAGGCAATCGCCCGTGTGAACCGGCTTTTTGACGGTAAAGAGTGCGGGTTGATTATGGATTACAGCGGCGTGATCGAGAATCTGGACGAGGCGATCGATTTCTACACCCATTTGGCGGATTACAGCCATGAGGATCTGATAGAAACCGTGACCTTTATCGCCGACCGGGCCGCCGAGCTACCGCAACTGTATTCCGACCTGTGGGAACTGTTTTCCGCGGTCAAGGGAAGCGAAGATACGGAGGTGTATCAGGAACATCTGCGGGATGAGGAGCGACGGGCTAAGTTTTACGAACGCTTCAGTGCTTTTGGCCGGGTTATGGCGCTGGCGCTGGCCTCAACGACCTTCCTTGAGCAGACCCCCGAAACGCAGATTAACCTGTATAAAAAGGATCTGAAGTTTTTCCGCAACCTAAGGGCAGAAGCCTCGATCCGCTTCCAAGAACGGATTAATTTCTCGGAATACGAACCGAAAATTAAGAAGCTACTCGATACGCATGTGGGGGCCGGTGAAGTGGAACAACTCATCGAACCTATCGATCTGCTGAATACCGAACAGCGCGAAGAAATTTTAGGTCGGGAAGATATCAGCAAAGAATCCAAAGCCGATATGGTTGCTTCCGCCGCCCGTCACACCATCGAACAGGAGTACGAAAAAGACCCGGCGTTCTATACGAAGTTCTCGGCGATGCTGGAAGATGTCTTGAACGCTCTGCACGAAAAGCGCCTGCAAGCCGCTGAGGCACTGGCGAGAATCAAAGATATTGCAATTCAGGTAGCCACTCACACAGAGGATGATATTCCAGCACAACTGATCGGGCATGACATGGCGCGACGGTATTACGGAACGGTGCAGGAAGAAATCGCAGAATACATCACGGCAACACCGGATGTCGGCGCGACCATCGCCTTGGAAGTGGTCAAACGAGTCGACAAGCATAAGGTGCGCGACTGGGTGAACAACCCCGATGCTCTCAATGCCATGCGCCGTGAGATTGACGACATCTTCTTTGAGGTGGCTGGAGAATTCGAGTTGAAGTTCCCGCTGGAAGTTCAGGACAAGCTGATCGACAAATGCCTGGAGGTGGCGATTGCCAATGAGAGCCAACGCAATAGTTGAACGACAGATCGTATTTGGAACCCGTCAGGTTCCCTACACGTTGATCCGACAGGACCGGAAACGAGTGCGAATTGTCGTAACCCCCGATTTGAACGTGACGGTCTCTGTGCCGAAACGAGCCAAGGAACAAGAGCTCGGGGAGTTGCTCCAAAAAAGAGCTCGTTGGGTTGTGCAGAAAATCGACCAGATGAAGGTTTTTCATCCTTTGCCCGCCCCTCCGGAATATGTGAGCGGAGAAACCTTCCGTTATCTCGGGCGACAGTACCGGCTGAAGGTTGAAACCGGCCCCAAAGGACCCGCCAAGTTGAAAGGGAAATTCCTAACTGTAACCGTGTCGAATAAACAGGACCGAGATGCTGTTAAAAAATCCGTCGAAAATTGGTATCGGCAACGAGCAGAAGAAACATTCGCCCGTTATCTAAACAAATGCGCTGACGTGGCCGAACGGCACAACATACCGACAGCCACGTTAACACTGCGCAAAATGCGAACCCGCTGGGGAAGTTGCTCCAGTAGAGGGCGCATCACGATCAGCACCAATCTGATTCAGGCTCCTGTACACTGCATTGAATACGTCATCATGCACGAACTCTGCCACCTGAAGCACCACAACCACTCTAAAGCCTTCTATAAACTATTGACGCAATGCATGCCGGACTGGCACAAACGAAAAACCGCCCTTCAAAAAGTGATTATCCCGCTGGAAAAATCTAGAAACACAAGGCCCCCACGGTGAGTCTTTAAATAGAAAGAAGCTGATGAAAATAGGCGTTATTGACATTGAAACGACAGAGTTCTTTGAGAAAGGGGGCCTTATTGTTGAGGTTGGAATTGCACAACTGGATCTAAACGATGGATCAGTTACCGAAGTCTATGGGAGCGTGTGCCGCGAATCGGGCATGTCGGCAAAAGATAGAACCGCATGGATTTTCAGCAACTCGGATTTAACCATAGAAAAGGTGCGTTCCGCGCCGGACTTCTCAGAGATTAAAGACGAAATCCAAAAGCATATTCACTCATTTGATGCGGTAATGGCCCATTAAACCTACAGGATAGTCATGAGAGAGTTTAGTGTCGTAGATTACAAAAACCTGATTGTCACTGAAGCACCCACGTCAGACCAAATTTCATCAGCATTCGACTGGTATGAAGAGGAATTAGAGGACGGGATCCCGCTCCCCCCGATCATTGCGGCTCGAGCAAATAGAAATTCACTCTACATCATTGATGGTCACTGCCGGGCTTATCTTCTAGCAATGAGGAATCGTGAGATTCACACACTGTGTTTAACAGGCAATATTGATCGCGATCAAATTTTAGCACTAGAGGGGCACGGGGATCTGCCTGAGTTTCCATTCCGCAAGTTTTTGATGGAATATCAAACTTTCAGGGAGCTAAAAAAACAGGCCGTTAAATCCGCACAGGCATATTCTGGACTAAACCTTCAGCAACTTCTCATTAGTAATCTTGAGCAGATCAAAAAGGTCAGCATCCCAGAACCAGAATTGGACAAAGATGGGTGGATTGGCGTGCAGTCTTTCGATTGCATTATCCTCTACGACATAAGCGGGCCCCATGTTGTCCCGTTACAGGATGGATGTCGAAAAAGAGTAAAGGAATTAGGATACGAAATTTCCAAAATTGAGTCCCCGGACACGATTTGTGAAGGCATAGGCTGGGCAAGAACCCATCACAAGACCATAGATGCCGAAATTAAAAGCTGTATTGATTTCTAGAACACAATTTTTGCAATTAAGTCACGCCCGCCTCCTTTGGCTCTGCCGCATCATCGGCATTGTCCGGATATTCTTCGTACATAAACTCCAGCAACTCGTCCCTGATCTGACTCCAGTTATCCTTTGTCATAGATTCAGCCAAGGGGATCATGTGCCCCCGCAGAACGAGCAGTTCGTAGTCCCTGACGGACAAGGCCCCGGTGTGAACAAGCATCTTCACAAGATCAGCCATCATTACCTCAGAAGCATAGTCCGCAAAGGGCAGCTTGCCGGGAATATTGAGGCTGGGCTCGTTGGTGCCTTTCTTTTTCTTCGTTTCAGATTTCATTAGCGATCCCCCATCTTTTCTTTCTGCTTAATTCCCGTCCCCCGCGATTTTCTCTTTTTCAAAGCTCAGCTTGTTGATGGCCGCATAGTCTGCAAGCAGCGTGTCCTGCAACCGTGTGCGTCCGCCTTCTTCTACGCATTGCTCGTCGATGTTCAAAAACAGAGGCACCAACCCAGATTCGTCAGTTTTGTCCCGGTGGAGCCGGGCCACTGCCTGCAGTAGAACCCGAAGACGGTCGGCGGCGGTTTTGGCGTCGATTGATTCGAGTATTTCATCGAACGGCGGGTCGAGCGGCTTCCCGCGTCCGCCAG
>Ga0307990_1002966_pt1 | contig 13231 bp, 10 predicted proteins | sample EllFjometagen129_FD_203168 | JGI IMG/M metagenome (GOLD analysis project Ga0307990, IMG submission 203168) | Marine microbial communities from Ellis Fjord, Antarctic Ocean - #129 | ecosystem: Environmental > Aquatic > Marine > Unclassified | place: Southern Ocean | collected 2014-10-08
TTGGCAAGTTGGTTATTCTTGTTGATTTTTTTTTAGCATATTTGTATAACAAGAGCCGTATGATGGGAGACTATCAAGTACGGTTCTGTGAGAGGTTTGGGGTGAAATTCCCCTTACCTACTCGACTGCCAATCCGTTAGGCAGCATAAACCTCATGGTACCCAAGAGATATTTGATAACTGAATTAAATACAGAGAAAAAATGATGAAAATTAAATTCTTAGTAGTTTGTATCCTAATTAGTTTAAACGTGTTTGCCCAGGACAGCTATGAAATATTGTTTATTAAGGGTGATTATGAGAATATTTTGCATAAGAGTAAAGGTTTAGATAGCCGAACCGATTATTATTGGAATTCATTGATTCTTGACAAACAAGGTCAATCTTTAAGTGCAATTGATGTTTTATATGAAGGATTAGATAAATTTTCAAACGACCAAACCCTTGAAAAACTACTTATAGATTTGTTATATGAAACTGGACAGTATTCAGAAACCAAACCTTTATTATCAAAATATCTTGATAACCCTGACGTGTTTCTTAAACAGATAAATATTTTAGGATTTGAGGGTGAATATCAAATGGCTATCAACTATTTGCTTGATAGAATCAAATCCGACACACTGAATATTGAATACCTTTCACTACTTGGAGACTATTATTATCAGAATGATAGCATAACAGCATCAATTAAAGTTTTAGAAAAACTAGTTATTTTAAACCCCAATGACCAAAAAAAACTTAATAAAATAGCAAATCTCTATATTAAGGATAAAGATTATGAAAAAGCAATTAAAATTTGTGATATTGTATTGTTAAGCGATACTATAAATAAAAAATTCACTCGGGTTAAGGGGATTGCTAGCTTCAATAAGAAAAATTATGATATAGCTGCTAAGTGTTTTAAATTACTTAATGAACAAGGAGATTCAGGAAAATTTGTATTAAAACATTTAGGGGTTAGTGAATTTAAAAATAGTATGTTCAAAGAATCGAGAGAACATTTGCTAAAGGCCTATAAAATTGATTCAAATGATTTTGAAATTAACTATTTTCTTGGTAAAGCATTTTTAAATTCGCCAACCCCTGAAACAGGATTACTTTATCTTAACAGGGTTGACTCACTTTTACAGCCAGACCCAAACATCATATCAACGCTACATTTAGATAAACAATCAATTTACAGTGCAATTGGTAAATATAATGATGCATTAAAAAGCTATGAAATGGCATATAAATACAATTCAAAACCTGAATATATTTTCTTTATCGCTTCTCTTTACCAGCATAAACTTGATAACAAGAAGAAGGCCTTAGAATATTATGAACATTTTCTTACACTATTACCACCAAAGCCCGAATCAGAACATCTTTATGATGAAAAGCAAATTACCGTTTCTTTAAGAAAAGCGGCTGAAACAAATATAATTTCCCTTAAAGAAGAATTATTCTTTAAAGGTGAGCTAAATAAATAATAATAAATATAACTGACACATCTTATAAAAAATACACCAATTACATTCAATTCCAGAGGTTGATGAGTATAACACACTTGGAATTCCCAAAACAATAAAGGACACGGAGAAGATTATTTCGCCTTATATTAAATCACAATTAAAAAATCCTAGAGATTCTTATATGTGGAAAATTGAATTAAAGGAAACAAAACAATTTATTGGTTTAGCCGGGCTTTCTTTATCAAACGACAAATTCAAACTTGGAGAAATATATTATAAATTGCATCCTGATTATTGGGGAAATGGATATGCCACAGAAATTGCTAAACGGTTGATAAAGTCAGGTTTTGAGGATTTTAATTTACAAAAAGTTGAAGCTGGAGTAGCGACCGGGAATACTAAATCGATAAGAGTGCTGGAAAAGATAGGAATGGTAAGAGAAGGCTTAAGACGTAAAATATTACCAATACGAGGCGATTGGAAAGATAATTATCATTATGCGATTGTGAAAACTGATGAAAGAAATTATTGATATAATAAAGCACGAACCGCCAAAAAAGAACTCGCATGCAATTTGCACGCAAATTCTTTTTCTTAACCTTATTTGAATATTATATAGAGCTTCAATTAGTCAAAAAATCATTCTTGCCTGATGGAATCAGCCGGATTAGCTATGGCTGACTGATATGACTGAAAGCTTATAGTAATTAATGCAGTTAGCAATACCAGTCCTGCCGCTGACACAAAGATCCACCAGGGCATATTTGTGCGGTATGCGAAGTTTTCAAGCCATTTGCTCATGAATATCCAGCCTAAAGGAATAGCAATAATATTTGCTAAAATTACCCATTTTGTAAATTCCATTGACAATAACCTGATAATTCCCGTGACTGAACTTCCTAAAACTTTACGGATGCCGATTTCTTTTGTTCGTTGTTGAGCCATAAAGGATACCAGACCAAGGAGACCAAGACATGAAATAAAAATTGCCAGAAAAGTAAAATAATTAAATAATCTACCAAGTCTTATTTCCGGAATATAAAGTTGTTCATAATCATCATCTAAAAAGTGATATTCAAAAGGATAATCGGGATTTAATTCATCCCATATTGCATTAATACGAAAGATGGAATTTTGAACATTCTCGTTTTTTATCCGAATCAAAATATAATTGTAATATTCACCTATCCGGAAAACCAAAGGTTCCACTTTTGTCCTTAGTGATTTAAAATTAAAGTCTTTTACAATTCCAATAATAACACCTCTGGTTTCATTGAGGGAAAACCACTGATTAAGAGGTTCATCCATTCCCATTATCCGGGCGGCTGTTTCATTAATTATGTAATTAATACTATCCGAACTTAAGGCAAAATTACGACCTTTAGTAAACCGGATCCCAAGGGAAGGTATCAAATTATAATCAACCGTATAGAAATTCATCAGTGTATTGTCATCAGGATCCTTTCCTTCCCAGTCTAATCCGCTCCACAAGTGTATTGTATTTAAAGGAATATCTGAAGAAATTGCAACATTTTGAACATTACTTTCTTGCAAAAGTTTGTCTCTGAGTGGGCTGTAATAATTTTTCCAATCTCCCCTCACAGGAAAATAGATCAGGTTTTTTTTGTCATATCCCAATTCTTTCTTGCGAACATATTCTAATTGCCGTTGAACAATAAATACACTGATGATAAGTATAATTGATATGGAAAATTGAACCAGCACAAGGATCTTCCTGAATCCTGATTTTTTTGAGTTGGATTGTACCTCTCCTTTTAACACCCGGAGTGGTTCAAACGATGATAATAGGAGTGCAGGATAAATACCTGATGCTATCCCTGCAATAAAAGCTATCCCCAGGAAGATCAGGATGGTTTTGACATTCAGGATTTGTTCGATACCTAAAGATTTGCCTGTTAGCTGATTAAAAATATCTAAAAGAAAGAGGATAATAATAAACGCTAATATAAATGCAATAATTGCAATAAAAATCGATTCCCCAAAGAACTGAGAAATGAGCCTTGCGCGGGATGCACCTGAAATTTTTCGCAACGCAATCTCCCTGGCTCTTGTACCAGACCTTGCAGTAGTAAGGTTCACAAAATTAAGACAGGCAATAAGAAGGATAAAAACAGCAATTAAGGAAAAAATATATACATTATTATTGATCTCAGAAGTGCTATCCTTATAATCAATATCAAAATCAGATTTCAGATGAACATCCCTTAGAGCTTGCAAGTAAATACGGATAGAAATTTCAGAATCCGGAAATCTTTTTTTCAAAGTTTCTTCAATTTTTTGAATTACTATCTGTGGGTCTGTGCCGTGAACTAATTGGACATAGCCATTGTAGTAATAGTTACCCCAATTGGTCTGGAAACCGGATCCGAATAAATCCCCAAATGGAATAACAATATCAAATTGTATGTGTGAATTTAATGGTGGATCTTTAATTACTCCTGAAACCGTTCCAAGACCTCCCTTGTTAAAAAATAATAGAGTCTTTCCGATCGGGTCTTCATCACCAAAATATTTTTTTGCTATGCTTTCTGAAATTACAACGGAATTCATGCCGGTGATCGCCTTTTCCGGATTTCCTTTAATAAACTCATAAGTAAAAAAATCGAAAAAAGTGGAATCAACTGCAATTATATTTCCTTCATAAAATTTCTTCACCTGGCCTTCCGTTCCTTCAGGATCATACTCAACCAGTACTTTTTCTGAAAATGGCCTTAAACATACATAATTTACGATTTCAGGAATTTCATCATTCAGGTATGAAACCATAGGATAAGGAGTTACAACAGCCTTAAATAAAGCATCAGCATTCTCCATTTCCACAACTAACCTGTATAAATCAATTTCATTTTCATGAAACCGGTCAAAACTGAACTCATCCTTTACCCAGATAAAAATCAGGAATGAACATGCCATACTAATTGCAAGACCTGTAATATTTATGAATGAAAAGAATTTATAATTTTTAATATTGCGCAGAGCAACAAGGAAATAATTTTTTATCATAAGTTTGAATAAATTAAGTGTTTTATATAAAGACTTGTTTTAAGCATCTTTTGTTACATATTAGAATTCTGTTAAAAAACATATCCTGTCAAATTTCCAACCAGTTTGTTTATCTGATTAATATTATAAATAAATATAAAAAATTCAGTAACTGCAAATTCCCTGGTTTTTCTTCTGCGGTTTTATTGAGGCAAGCAGTTCGGATTTTATATACTTTCAGCACTTCCTTTACCTTTCTAACCAACAGCTTTGCCCTGTGGATACTAACCTGTGAAGTCAAGGGCAGTTTAAAAGAATTTTTCAACGCTAATCAACAATTGCTATTATTTGAAGGGGGATTGTTTGGTTGATAAAATATTCGATCAAAGTATGAAGAATTAGTAAAATGCTATGTTTTTCCTCTTTCATCCTGAAGACTAAGAAATTTTTCCAGATGAATACCTTCCAATACTTAAAAACAATTTCGACCCGGGTTTAAAGATTGAATAAATACAAAGCACAAGATAGATTGCTTTTGTAAAATTTACAACAGGAAATGATCCCTCAACACCCTATTATTCAGCTGATTTTAATAAATCTTTTGCCTGTTGCCTGCTCCACCAAAGAAGACCTGAAAGAACCAGTAATACTATTGCCGGTAATGCCGTAAACCAAATATTTGCACCTTCTTCTAATTGAATCCACCCATACACTAAAGCCAGTCCGGCAAGTAGAGTTCCTAAAGCTATTGTTGTTACAAAGATTCCCTGGTTTTTAGGTTTCTGAAAGACCATTATTGCTCCAATTCCAAAAGCAATAAGTGCACCTCCCGACCAGCGAAGCCAGCCATAATATATGGGCTCACCGCCTGAAAGGTTTACTAAAAAATCAGGGAAAATCAAATAACCTATTCCGTAAACAATGCATACAACAGCATAGATTAACAAGGCTGTTTTTAATAATAAGTAATTTTTGTTTTCTTCCATAATTTGTTCCCTCCATTTAAATATTAATCGGGTCGAAATTGTAAACATTATTTGTCTTCAGCCAAAAGTGGGCTAAATATTATTCGAAAATAAGAAATATTTTTGTTGTTTTCAAAGTTACAGCATCTCCTTCGGTAAAATCAGTTACCATTTCCCCGTTAACATAAACAACGGTTCTTGCACCATCAAGTGTTATTTCCGTTGTATTCCATTCTCCCGGATCTTTTTGAGGATGAACTTAGAACAATAACAATGATTAAAAACGAGAGATATTCTATTACCATACCACAACCACCGTCAGGGTTTATAACCACTGACGGTTTTTTGGTATCGTAAACGTTTTTACAGGCAGACCCTAATGGTCTCCTATATCACTTTTTATCTAATAATTTAGGGGCAAGTTTAAAGCCTGACCAGATACTCCCGATTGTTAAACCTGCAATCAGGTGCCAGAGTCCCCACCAGGCTGCAATAAATACCATACCTCCAATAGCCAGGTCGGGAGGGAAAATTTTAGGATTAAACAACAATATGAGGGCAAGTCCGGAATTTTGAATGCCGGTTTCAATAGTAATTGTTTTGCGGTCCTTGAAAGAAAGCCTGAAAATTGATGCAAATGAATAGCCAAGGGTCAGGGCTAATAAATTATGTATAAGCACGATAATAAATACATACTTGATATACTTAACAAAGAATTCCCAGTTACCCAAAAACATTACAAGAATAATGGCTCCAAAGGCAAAAAGAGAGAATCTTTTTATATAGATAAGTATTTTACCGGAAAATTTCGGGAAGTTCAGATTCACGATCATGCCAAGGGTTAATGGTATACCCAGGAGAATAACAATTGTCTGAAGAACGTGCAGGAAAGGGATATCAAGAGGTCTTACAAGATCTGATGCATTTAGTAATGCATATACTTTTGTAAACAGTGTTCCCCAGAATGCAAAATTAAATGGGGTGATCAATACTGCTCCAATATCTGAAACAGCCGTTAAACTCACCGAAAGAGCAACGTTTCCGCGCGCCAGGGCACTGAAAAAATTAGAAACGTTTCCTCCCGGACAGGAGGCTACGAGTATCATACCCAGTCCAATTGTTGGTGTGATAAAATTCCGGAAGGCAATTGCCAAACAGAAAGTCATTACGGGCATTAATATGAATTGAGAGATTGCTCCTACAATAGCAGGTTTTGGATGTAAAGCCAGGTACTTAAAATGTTCAGGTTTCAGTTCAAGTGCTACACCAAACATTATAAAGGCAATTGTGAGGTTCAGGATAAAAAGACTTTGAGGGCTGAAATTTAGTTTGATAGCATCCAGAGCAATTAAGGATTCGAGCATGGTATTCAAAATTTAATAAATAATATTTTTAAGTAAAGATATCATTAAATATGATTTGACATAAAACTACTCCGGGCATCACACTTTTGGATAAGTTCCAATGAGTACAGGTCATCACTTCGCGTAACTGTTTTTTTTAGACAAGCGGTCTGTCTGGTATAATTAGGATAGTCTTCCCTGATTCACCAAATTATTTGTAAATTGGGGAATTATAAACGAAAATATGTCTTATTGATTGATATCACTTTGCATATTTCTGATTTTATCTGTAATCTCACTATAAACCAGCTGAATGGATTTTTATCATGGCACATATACTTAAAAACAAAAATCTGGAAATTCATATTGACCTTCCTGTAGAAAAATATAACCTTTCACGATTTGACTGGACTGGAAAAATTGTGAAAGTAAAATTTCAGAATATTTATTTATCAGGTGTTGAATGGATTGATTGTAAAGAAGAGCACAATTGTGGCAAAGGATTTTATAATGAATTCGGGATTGATGCTCCAATAGGTTTTGAAAATACAAACATAGGAGGTTGGTTTCATAAAATAGGAATTGGATTATTAAAAAAAGATGATAATCAATACGACTTTAAAAAGGATTACGAGGTTGATCCATCCGAATTTAAAATTTTTACTGAACCGGATAAATTATTAATTAACTGTAAATCACAGGTTGTTAATGGCTATTCGTATTTTTTGAAAAAAGAAATTGAATTATTTGAAAATAGTTTTATAATAAGGTACTATTTACAAAATACGGGTGAAAAAGATATTATTACCAATGAATACAACCATAATTTTATAGCAATAAATAAAGATTTAATGGGAAATAATTACATATTAAAATTTCCATTTCAATTAAAACCTGAACTGTTTGGGGAAACTATTAATCCCGAACAAAAAGTTGTTTTTGGGCAAAAGGAGGTTAAAATTAAAAGCCCACCCAAAGAGCAATTCTTTTTTAGTAATATTTCAGGTGGTGAAAATATTGATGCAGGATGGGAATTAATAAACACTAAAAGTAAAATTGGGATAAGTGAAACCGGCAGTTTTCAAACAAATAAAGTAAATCTTTGGGGATGGGAACATGTTGTCAGCCCGGAATTATTTTTTAAAATATCCATTAAATCCGGCCAATCAGTTGAATGGGCCAGAACTTACAATGTATATAAAGTATAATAAATTGATAACGAATAAAACCAACCGGCGGACAAGGATAAGAAGTAAAGAGAATAGGAAAATGTAAGATAAACTGGATAAAAAAAATCCCTGAACTGAAGTCGGAGTCCGAGGTCCATTAGCTGAAGTCGGGGTGCGATTTTTCTTAGGAATTCATATACTAATTCGCAGGTTTTTATTAAATTCAACCCAAAATTTTTAATAACATCATAAAAACTAATTGAAATGAAAAAATTAACACTTTTACTATTAACAGTATTAACATTTTTTTCTTGCAATACATCTCAGGAAAAGTTTATCGGACTACAGCTTTGGTCGATTCGCGATGATATGAAAAAAGCTCCGGAAGAAACTATTGCCAGGGTTGGTGAAATAGGATATTCGTTTGTTGAAGCTGCCGATTATTCCGATGGTAAATTCTATGGGATAGAACCTGCTGATTTTACAGCATTGGTTGAAAAAAACAATATGGTTTTCCTCTCTTCACATACAGGACAAAATATGCCGGATTCTGCGAATTGGGAAAAAACTATGGCATGGTGGGATACATGTATTGATGCCCATGTTGCTGCAGGTGTAAAATATATTGTTAAACCTTCTATGGGTGGTGCAGGATATGATAGCATCGCAGGACTAAAAGCCTACTGTGATTATTTTAATGCTGTGGGTGAAAAATGTAATGAAAAAGGAATTCGTTTTGGTTATCATAACCACGATAAAGAGTTCTCAGAACTAGAAGGACAGGTAATCTACGATTTTATGTTGCAAAATACCGATCCTGAGAAGGTAATGTTCCAGCTTGACCTGTATTGGATTAAGGAAGGTGGCGGAGATCATGTAGCGTATTTCAACAATTATCCTGGTCGGTTTGAACTATACCATGTGAAGGATGAAACAGAGCTTGGTGCCAGCGGAGAGATGGATTTTGAGTCTGCTTTTGAAAATGCTGAAAAAGCCGGAATGAAATATTATATCGTTGAGGTTGAACAGTATAATTTTGAACCACTGATAAGTGTGGAAAAGAGTTATGAATATTTGGTTAATGCTTCTTTTGCAAAATAAATATTCAGAAAAGGATTAAACCTAAGTTGAGCGATTTTATTATAAAGTCGCTCAATTTGGGTTTGATACAAGAATATGATTACATAATTAGGGCTTGCTGAGAAAGTAGCCATATTGTTGATAATCAAACGCATATGTTGATAACTTCATGGTTTAAAAATAGTAAAAATGCAATGGAAATACTATTTTTAGTAAATAAACATTGCACAAATGGTTAAATATGATTCTCCCGCACAGCTTTCCATTGAGGAATTCAAAACTCCTTTTCAGTCAACATTACTGGCAGATAATAAATGGGTTAAGTTAAGCAAGATTGTACCCTGGGACAAATTTGCTTCTGCTTATATGTCCATGATGAATATTGATTTTGGCAGGCCCGGCATCTCTCCACGCATAGTTTTGGGAGCCTTAATTATAAAGCATCTTGAGAAGCTTGATGACAGAGGTGTGATTGCGGTCATTCAGGAAAATATCTACATGCAATATTTTATTGGATTGAAAGAGTTTAATCCTCATCCCGTTTTTGATCCTTCCTTATTTGTAGATATACGAAAGCGAGTTGGGCATAAGACATTCGATTCATTGAATGTGGAATTGATAAAATCAGTAAGTGAGCAAAAAGACAAGAAACACAATCAGAAGAAGAAAGACAAAAACAGTAAAACACCAAAAAACAAAGGGAAGATGCAGGCCGATGCAACCGTTGCCGATCAGTATATTACTCATCCAACAGATAATGGCATTTTAAATCAAAGTCGTAAACAATGCGAAAAGTTAATAGACAAGCTCTACGAGTTTAATGAGAAAGAAGGAGTAAAGCCCAGAACATACCGGAGGAAAACAAATAAAGCATATTTGGCATACTCGAAGAAAAAACGGAAAAGCGATGCTACTCACAGAAAAATGACCCGTAAATTACTGGAGTGTGTAAACCGAGATATCAAACACGTGAATAACTTGTTAGATATTTTCGAAATAAGAGGAGATCAATTTCCTTTAAAGCACTCAGAACAACGTATGTTGTGGATTATTTGTACAGTTTACGCTCAACAAAAGTACATGTACGACAACAGAATTCATTCCTGTCCTGATAGAATCGTCAGTATTTATCAGCCGCATGTCAGGCCAATACCAAGAGGAAAAACAAAAGCTCAGACAGAGTTTGGTTCAAAATTAGGAGTCAGTCTTGACAATGGTTTTGCCCGGATAAATACATTAAGCTGGGATGCTTATAATGAAGGAGGCGATCTGATTAAACAGGTTGAAGCATATAAAGAACTACATGGGTATTATCCGGAACTTGTGCAAGTAGATAAGATATACGCAACCAGGGCAAACAGACGGTGGCTAAAAGAAAAAGACATAAGGATAACGGCAACACCCTTGGGTCGTAAAAAAGAGAAACAACAGGAAACCTATTATCAGAAAAGAAAACACAGAAAAGAGGCTGCTGAAAGAAATCATATCGAAGGTAAGTTTGGACAGGGAAAGAATGGTTACAAACTTAATGAGATCCGTGCAAGGCTAAAAGATACTTCAGAAAGCTGGATTGCATGTATATTCTTTATAATGAATTTAATAAACTATGAGAAAGGTTCTGTTTTTAGCTCAATTTTTAAGATATTTAATGCGATAATAGTAACGATAATGCTGCTTCCGGGACGATTAAAAGTGATACTTGAACAACAGAAGATATTGGAAGAAAAAAGAATTTTCCGTTTATTACCAGATGTTAAAATATTTGTTTGTTGAGTTGAGCCGAGTTGACTTTCTCAGCAAACCCTAGTTAGTTAAAATCTTTTTCCATTGCTGCTTTGAACATTTCCTGACTTTTCCGGGATTTTGCTGAAATAGCAGGCTTAATAAAAGGCAGTATTGTTGACCAATAAAATCCGTTCCCATGTGCCTCATTTTCAGTTATTACAATAGTGGAACCATTTTCCTGAGTAAAAATAACAGTTGTACTTACAGTGATTCTTTTTTCCTCCATCGTGTACTCGATTAGCTTATTCCACTTTATTTGTATTATCTCCTGGATAGCTGTTGTTTGCTTTCCATTATTATTAAGTACCAATCGTAACCTGGTTCCCTGCCCCATCATAAAGCCTCCCATATATTCAATCCTCTCAAAACCGGGAACCCATCGTCCCATCTTTCCAATATCCGTATAACCTGTAAATACTTTCTGTACCGGGACATTAATAATAACTTCTGTCCTGTAATGTATGTTCCGGAAGATACGGGAAAAAATTACCAGGCAAATAATAAGAATAGCAAAAATGACAACTATATACTTCAGTGCTTTCATGTTTTTTTTCGTTTTTTGTTCTATTCATCCCCTCTTTCCAATATTCCATTCTTCCCATCTACTCCCTCTTTTCACTTCTTCCATATCTTCCATGATTCTTCAGCTTGATTTTTAAGCATTTGCAGGCCATTCATTATGGTAGTTCCATGTCTCTTGCCTTCAATAAGAAACGAGCTTACTGATGGATTGTAGATCAGGTCGTACAGCAAATGTTGTTCAGACAGATACCGATAAGGAATATCCGGTAGCGAAACGGTATCAGGGTACATCCCCAGTGGTGTAGTATTAATAATAAGAGTGTTGTTTTGGATTATTTTCTCCTCTACATCTTTATAAGTAATACATCCCGGCTTGCCGGTTCTGGACACTAATTGAGATTTAATATTTAATTTATTTAGTCCACAGACAACAGCTTTTGAAGCCCCTCCGGTACCAAGAACAAGAGCATTATTGTGATTTTTTGAAATATCAGCCGGTAATGATCGTATAAAACCGATTATATCGGTATTATAACCTTTTAAGAATATCTTATTATTATTTCGTGAAATAGTAATTGTATTTACCGCCCCGGCTTCATTAGCTTCCGGATCAATATCATCAAGAAACGGGATCACCTGTTCTTTGTAAGGTATAGTTACATTAAGTCCACAAATTTCCGGATTATTAATAACAAGTGGTATTATTTCCCTGATACTCTGCAATGGAAAATTCAGATATTCAACATTACTGATTTTTTCTTCTCTGAATTTTTCTGCAAAATACTTTTCAGAAAATGAATGTGCTAAGGGTAATCCTATGAGGCCGTATTGTTTCATTACTGGTTACTTGTTACTCGTAACTGGTTGCTGGTATTTGAATCTTGAATTCTTTATTCTTCCTTACTCAACTACTTACCTTACTCACCTTATACAACTTTTTTAACTTCAGCATATCGTTCAATTACCCATATAGTAATAATTCCTGTTAACACAAGCAAAATACTAATTATTACCTCATTATCAAATTGTTGGGGAAAATATTTTTCATAACCTATAACAATCGGATCACCACCGGATTTAAGTAAGATTTCACCAAATTGGTTAGTTTGAAACACCTCATTTTTCCATGGCCAGAGAATGCTAAGTGAACCAAGAATAAAACCTGTAAGAAGTGAAATGGTCTGGTCTTTATACCGTTTAAATATCCACGACAAAATATGCGAAAAAGCAAGCAGTCCTAAAACAGCCCCAACACCCACAGGTATAAGTATTCCCATATCAAATTCATTAACCGCTTGAATAAAGATCAATTCATAGTTACCCATCAGAATAAGAACAAACGATCCTGAAAGTCCGGGTAGGATCATACTGCAAATAGCAACGATCCCGCAAAGGATAAGATAATAAATACGTGTATTTTCTGTTGCAGGGGATAAAACTGATAATAGAACAGCTATAAGTGTACCGGCAAGAAATGTAATCACAACCCAGATATCAACTTTCTCAATTCTCTTTCCAACAAAATAAACTGAAGCGAGTATTAATCCGAAAAAGTACGCCCAGATATAAACAGGATGATTCTCAAACAGGTATCCAAGAATTTTCGCCAGGGTAAGTATACTGATAAATATTCCTGAAAAAACAGACAAAAGGAACCCCATGTTAACGCGGCTGAAAAAATCTTTAAAATTCCCTTTCAGTATCAATCTTAAAGCCTTAAGATCAAATGACTTAATAGAATTAATAAGCTTCTCGAAAATTCCGGTGATCAGGGCTATTGTTCCGCCAGACACACCGGGTATCACATTAGCAGCCCCCATCCCAATTCCTTTTAAAATAAGCGAAATTGATTCACGTAGACGCATTACAGGTAAATTTGTTAATAAATAGAGTTCAAGGACTATTGGTT
>Ga0307990_1002969_pt1 | contig 13223 bp, 9 predicted proteins | sample EllFjometagen129_FD_203168 | JGI IMG/M metagenome (GOLD analysis project Ga0307990, IMG submission 203168) | Marine microbial communities from Ellis Fjord, Antarctic Ocean - #129 | ecosystem: Environmental > Aquatic > Marine > Unclassified | place: Southern Ocean | collected 2014-10-08
GTGAGGAGTGAGGGGTGAGGAGTGAGGAGTGAGGAGTGAGGGGTGAAGAGTGAGGGGTGAGGGGTGAGGGGTGAGGGGTGAGGGGTGAGGGGTGAGGGGTGAGGGTAGGACGGTTTGACAGTAGGACGGTTGGACAGTAGGACAGTAGGACTGTTGGACAGTTAGTAGTCTGAGCAGAGCGAAGTCCGCCATACTGTTTTAAGCTGAGGGCTGATCGCTGAGAGCTGACGGCTTAAAAGAGGTGTGACAGTGTGAAGGTTTTTATATGATAAAGATTGAATATCCAATATCCAACAAGGAATGATCAAGAGCGGAGGTCGCTGCGCTCCATTGTTTTAATTTGGTGTTCGTTAGTTTGCAACAACGTTCATTAACCCTTCAAACGCCAAACCGATTGAACCTTTGATTCAGAGCGAAGCGAAAAAAGCTCTGAAGCACCCCAGCAATGCGTTACTTGTACATTCCAGGAAGCATGTCAACCTGCCTCTTAAGTGACAATCCCTGCAGCCTGCTCGTTCGATGTCTAAACCCTTTCGAGCAACATTGCCGGATGGGACGTTCCATTAAGGGATCTTGGTTGTTGGTTTCTGGTTGTTAGTTGTTGGTTGGTTGCAAGGCGTTTGATTTATCTAGTCCAGGCAGCGGCTCATTACTTTAACCTTCACACTTCATACTTCATACTCGAAGCGTCTCGCGAGGTGTCCCGGCTAAATGCGAGGCGGCAGCACCCTTCGCATGAATTGACTTGTATCGAAAGCATGCCCCCTTTAGCCTCTCGTCAATTCCGCCGACGTCGGCGGAATCATTCTTAAACAATCCTTTTTAGGGGCGAAATGGGACGTCTAAGGCCCGAAATCTGGTCAATTCTAAACCTATCTAATTATCTTGAAAACACTTAGTGTGGTCCGACCTCAATGCCCACCCATACCCCTGGTATCGAGCCAGATCAAGAAAGCAATCCCAGTTCCGCCATGGTGGAACTGAGGTCCTCTGCTCAGACATGATGGCTTTCTTTTCACATGGATTCTTGAACGAACAACCAACAACGAACCACGAACAACCCAATTGACTGAGCGAAACGAAGGCCTGTCCCCTGCCCCCCAGTCTTTTCCAGTCTTTTTCGAAATAAGTCTGGAAAGGACAAGACAATCGGCTCCATTGCGACTACGATATGCCCTAAAAATTATCTAAGGAGAAAATGATGGGTGACCACTATGCCCTTGAAGAAGGACTTGAACTGAATCTGGATTTTGGAAAGATCGATGCGATCGGTGCCAAAGAGCAGAAGGTAATCCCTGTGGCGGTTCAAAATATCGACACCAAAGAGGTCATTCTTGTGGCTTACGCCAATGAACTGGCTCTGAAAACTTCGATGGAAACAAGAACGGCGACTTTCTGGAGTACATCACGAAATGAACTCTGGGTCAAAGGCGCCACTTCCGGGGCAACCTTCGACCTTCTCGAAGTGCTTGTGAACTGTGAACAGAATTCGCTTGTGTACAAAGTTCGCCCCCGTCATGGTGGGATTTGCCACACCAAAAACAAAACAGGCGCCCCACGGAACTGCTACTACCGCTCAATTGATCTTGAAACGGGGAAACTGATCAATACTGACCAGTAACGGCGATCAGGAAGGCACTGAAAGGAGTCTTGAGTGCTCTGCGTCTTTGCAAGATGCTAAATTCAACTCGGAAACTCGACAGGTTTAAATACACACCTTGTTGTGGGAACAGCAAAAGTGTTACACGTCTTGTTTTTTTGCCATAAATACCATACGCTTATCGTTTCAGTATCATAAGCAGCTTTAAATGAATGGGGAATGAATAGGGTATGGTTTTTTATGACAAGACGGAAACATCACACGTCAAATAAACCTGCTAAGCCCTTCCTCAAGCAACCTCCCTCAATCACGGGATGGCGATTAGGGGTATTCCGTGCTATTACAGTCACTGTTATGCCTGTTGTTTTCCTACTCTTGCTTGAAGGGGTTCTGCATATCAGCGGTTTCGGGTTTTCATCCAACGCGTTTATTGCTACTAACGTGAACGGAGAGACGCACTTTCACGAGAATTTCAAGTTTGGATGGCGGTTTTTCCCCCCTCGTATAGCACGCTCATTTGAGCCGTTTGTGTGTGCTGATGATACCCCTGAGGATCAAGTTCGCATTGTTGTTCTTGGAGCCTCGGCGGCCCAGGGCGTACCAGATAGTGCCTATGGATTTGCCCGAATACTCGAGGTGATGCTTGATCAGGCCCTGACGCCCAAAAACGCGGAAGTGATTGTCGCTGCCATGCCGGCGATCAACTCTCATGTGGTGCTGGAGATTGCAAAAGATTGTACCGTACTGAAGCCTGATGCTTTTCTGATCTACCTGGGCAATAACGAGGTCGTGGGCCCCTATGGTGCAGGTACGGTGTTTGCCCCCTTGTCAGGGAACCTGCCATTGATACGCTCCAATATGGCACTCAAAGGGACACGTATTGGCCAGTTAATCACGAAGATCTCTTCAAAACTCGCACCACAGAATGTACCTACAGTCTGGAAAGGCCTGAGCATGTTTGCAGACAAAAAGGTCAGAGCAGAGTCTGCCGAACTCCAGATTGTTTATTCTCATTTTCAAAAGAATCTGGAAGATATCCTGACTGCCACAAGACAAACAGGGGCAAAGGTCCTGTTGTGTACTGTGGGGAGTAATCTTCGCGACTGCGCTCCGTTTGCTTCGCTCCACAAGACAGGACTTGGGGAAGATCAGCTGGCACAATGGCAGTCGCTGTTCGACGCTGCTCTGTCCCAGCAACAGGGAGGTCAATACCAACAGGCCATTGATCTTTACATCCAGGCCATGGACATTGATAATGGTTATGGAGACCTGCACTTTTGTCTGGCTCAGTGCTACGACGCATTGGACGACCCAGCCAGGGCTCTGCCCCATTACACCAGGGCTCGAGATCTGGATGCTCTGCGTATTCGAGCGGATTCGCGTATTAATGAGATCCTTCGCAAAACAGCACAAGATCAATCGCAAGCAGGCGTTCATCTGGTGGACACAGAAAAAGCCCTGGCCAGACACGCAGCGCAAGGCATCACCAACGAGACTCAGTTTCTCGAACATGTACACATGACATTTCAGGGAAACTACCGTGTGGCTCATAGCTTGTTCTCCCACCTGGTTCCTCTGCTCGCTCACACAAACACCGTGCCAGCGCCGTTGACTGTTGATGAGTGCAAGGCACGTCTGGCCTACACGCCCTGGAATCACGCACGTTTAGAAACCGACGTGGTGGCAGATTTTTTGAAAAAACCTCCCTTTACGAATCAGATCAATAATGCTCAACAAGTCGCTCAGAGAGAACACAGGCTCACGGCGATCAACAATCAAGACAAAACTCTACTACTTAAAATGGCCAAGAAAATGTTTGAGCAGGCCATTGCCAAGCGTCCCAATGACATGCCATTGCGATGGAAATTTGCTCGTCTCCTTGACGAAGACCTTCATCTGCGTGCACTTGCCCTCAGACACTATGTGCGTATCACAAAGCAATGGCCTCATTTCAGTGAGGTTTACGCCAAACAAGCGGAGGCGCTGCAAAACTTGGGTCAGCTAAACAAGGCCATCACCCTGAACAAAAAGGCACTGGAACTGTCCCCGTATAATCCTTTCACCTATTACAATCTGGGATTAGCCTATCACAGGAAACATGACAAAGAAACCGCCATGGTCAATTATGCCAAAGCATTGGCATTAAAGCCGGATTTCAAACAGGCGCTTAACAATACGGGCGCGATATACATTGAAAACGGCAAATATGATGATGCGATCAAGCTATTTGAAGAGGGACTGAAGATCCTCCCCAACGATTTTAATCTGCACTATAATCTCGGCGTAGTATACAGGCAAACAGGTCGCTTTAAAGAGGCCAGAACCGAATTTGAACAGGCTCTGTCTCAGAACCCCCAGTCCCAAAAACCCCAACAAGCACTTTCCAATATTGCCGACAGACTTTGAGTCAAAGGCTGTCCTTGTCTACAAATAAAAACGGCGAGACCCAAAGGCCTCGCCGTTGTCCACGTCACTCATAAAGCAAAAGAAAGGTCTACCATTTGCCACAGGTATTGGGAGTCGCTGGCGGGTAGTCCTTGAGAATGGCTTCCGTCTTGGCCAATTCTTCATCAGGCAAGGTATAGGGTTCGAGCTTGCCTTCCATATAGGCTTCATAACCCTTGAGGTCCATGAGTCCATGACCACTGTAGTTGAAGAGTATGACTTTTTCTTTACCCTCTTCTTTGGCCTTTTTCGCTTCCTGGATGACAGCGGCCACAGCATGACTGGTTTCTGGCGCACAGATAAAGCCTTCGGTACGGGCCCAGGTCAAGGCAGCTTCATAGCACTCTACCTGGTCAATGGCCCTGGGCGTGTGCAACCCTTCGACCACACACTGGCAGACCAGTGGTGACATGCCGTGGTAACGCAGGCCACCGGCGTGGATGGGCGGCGGCACAAAGGCGTGCCCCAGCGTATACATGGCCATGAGGGGTGTCATGCAGGCGGTATCGCCATGGTCATAGGCGAATGGGCCACGCGTCAGGGTCGGACAGGCCGTGGGCTCAACTGGAATGATCTCCATCTTGGCACCATTGATCTTGTCCTGGGTGAACGGGAAGGCCAGCCCGGCAAAGTTGCTGCCGCCACCGGCACAGCCAATGATCACGTCCGGCAATTTTTCTCCGACCTTCTTGAGTTGAGCCTTGGCTTCCAGACCAATGATCGACTGATGCAGCATCACGTGGTTCAGCACACTGCCCAGAGCATAGCGGGTCTTGCCAGTGGGATCCTTGACAGCCTGCTCAATGGCCTCTGAAATGGCAATGCCCAGACTGCCGGGTGTGTCCGGCATGGTTTCCAGGATGTGACGACCGGACTCGGTTTCATTACTCGGGCTGGCCACACAAGTGCCGCCCCAGGTCTGCATCATCAATTTGCGGGAGGGCTTTTGGTCGAAGCTGATACGCACCATGAAGACCTTGCATTCCAGACCAATCAGGCTACAGGCAAAGGACAGGGCTGAGCCCCACTGCCCGGCACCGGTCTCGGTGGTGAGTCGTTCAATGCCAAATTGTTTGTTGTACCAGGCCTGCGGCACGGCCGTATTGGGCTTGTGACTGCCTGCAGGACTCGTACTTTCGTCTTTGTAATAGATCTTGGCAGGGGTATCAAGATAGCGTTCGAGATACACAGCACGGCGCAAAGGCGCAGGACGCCAACGATACAGGATATCAATGATTTCTTCGGGGATGTCAATCCAGCGTTCAGTACTCACCTCCTGCTCAATCAGGTTCATGGGAAATACCGGCGCCAGCATCTCTGGGCTGATCGGGTTGCCGTCCGGCCCCAGAGGAGGCAGCATGGGTGACGGCAAATCAGCGGCCATGTTATACCATTGACGGGGAATATCCTTCTCATCCAATAGAATCTTTCTGTCCATTTAACGCTCCTTTTTCGATGTGCTTGAGAATTGAGGGCATTGAGCAGCAAGAAGAGTGAACAGCAGCTGCGATCGCCCGACGGATTGACATTGACGGAATAGATTGTGCTCACTCATTGTAAACATGCCGCCATTCTAATCTCAACGTTACGGCATAACAACCCAAAATTTGAGTAAAAAGACGCACTGCCTAAAAGGCCTTTCAGAGAACGGTCTTCGTCGAACCGCCCGTTTCAGCGATTAAACAATGATCTTGAGGGTATTTTCTGCCAGCCAATGTCTTAAAAACCTACCCCGCTACTCGGGCATCAGGATCTCAGTGACCAGGGTCCCAATCGTCACCAGCAGGGTCAATGCGAACATGCGCCAGATGCAGATCACGCCCTGGCCCTGCACACTGATTTGGGCCGCTGCTGCAAATTGGCTTGCCATCAGCGTATATAACGCCCCTGTGAGAGAGCCAATCAGTGCAGCGCACATGATCCTTTTACTCAAGGCGGCGCCTCGGCATCCAAGGGTTACCAGGGCCCCGCAGCCGAAGCCTGTCAGCATCACGAGCCACCAGAGATCGCTCATCTGGGGCAATGACCCGAGACCATCGAGTTGAAGTTTATCGCCAAAGGCCAGGACGCTGGCAGCACCCGCCGCACAGACAAGACTATGCCAATAGCGAGGGGCCTGCTTGAGACGCGTCTGGGCTCGATGCTGCATGCGACGGCGAAGTGTGAGCGGCCAGTTGTAAAACAGGTTGAAGACCCAGCGTTCCAGAAGCGCCCCATTCTCACCAAAGACCGGCACCATGTGCACTGCTTCAGTGGCCCAGTGCCCTGCCATAAATCTGGCCAGAGCAGGGTAATGATAGGTCATCTGGATGGGAAAGGCGAGATACCCCACGTATTTGAAAAAGCCCAGAAATACGGCAATGTTGTAGTTCTTGAAATCCCGTTCCTTGATCACCAAGAACAAAACATAGAGGCCTCGACACAACGAGCCCGGCGAAATAGGAGTGAGTGAATACATGAATCCTAAAAAAATGAACATTCCGGTTTTCTCCATCTCGGAGGCTTCCGGGTGCATAGTACACCAAACCAGCCAATGAATTCCCCAGACCACCTGTGTCACGGGCAAAGTCATAAGATGCACGACCAGACTGACCAGATACTTCTGGATATAAGGCTCATTGAGCTGCGTGCGAATGGTCACAGCATCTTCATCCGTGAGCATGTGCTTTTTCTGTCCCTCATCCAGCATATCCAGCATCCACTGGTTTCTCAGCTTTGAATCGAAGTAAAGACGTATCGGACGCACAAAGATAAAGGCCAGGCGATCCCGAGCGTACGCCCAGTCAGTGAGAAACCGATGGCCGACCGGCAGCACGGAAAAGACAAGGTGCGTCAAGAACAGACCCGGTCCCACGCTGATCGCCATGGCCCTGTCCTCTGTAATACGCCCGGCTCTATGCCATTTAACGGCAGACTCAAGGACTTTACCCTGGAGTGCTTTTTTGAAATAGGCCGGTTGCGAGAGCAAGGATTGATAGTGTTTGCGCCAATCAGCGTGTCCCAAGTACTTTCTACCGGCTCGACACACCGCGGAAAGGGCCAAGCCATCAATCAGCATCACGCCAACAACGCCCACCAAGGGCCATGACAAAGACGCTGCTGAACCCAATCCCATGACCAGGGCATACACCAGCGTGGCCAAACCACCCAATCCAACAACTTTGCCCGCCAGGCCCAGCAGACTCATAAACACAAACACCAGGGACTGGATAGGAGACTTCATGAACGTGGTTTCGCACGTCTTGTCTATAAGATTCGTCACACGCCAGCCTGTGACTGAACTTTTTCGAATCTGCGACCAGAGCTTGCCACTATACAGCAGCTTGAGCCCATTGTGTGTGATATCCGGGACTGAGCTGCGATACACGGCTTCTGCAGCCACAAGTTCGTCATACAAAGGCCACATATCAGAAAATTCCTTGGGATGTGCCTGCATAAAGGCCTTCAGTGTATCAAGATTGCCCCGGTCAAACTGGACCAGACTGCCCCGGCCTATGCCCTTGGCAATCAATTTGAAGTCGCCCGGACTCATGGGCAGGTATGGCAGCAGCACAAGACCCGCCCGGAAATCCACGGCAGTCAGCCCCTTGTCCGGTGCGTCACCTGCGTCTTTTCTCTTGAGACAGTTGGGTTGACTCTTACAGGTCGTCCATTCATACTGACGTGCAAATTCATGGGCACCCATCTCGTGAAGCATGGCCACAAAATCGGTCATAAAATGATACTTGGCACGGTATTCAGCAGAGCCCAGCTTGGGATCATCCTTCACCTTGCCTTTGCGCCATTTCTTGAGAAGGTCCAGATGGTCGTCGACTTCGAGCAGCCAGGTGCGTCCGTCAATCCATTCACTCAATTCACCACAGCTACCCAATTGATCATCCACAAACGTGCCGCATATATCTGTGACAGTGGCCTCATCTCCAAAGCGAATCTTGGCAGCCCGCTGAATAAAGGTTTGCCAAAGGGCACCAGCTCTTGACGCCGTCGGATTGACCTGGAGCTGAAACGGCCCCTGAAATCCAATCCAATAGAGAGTATCGCGAAACACCCTCGAAAAATTGGAGGGTGGAATGAGAATCTTCATGGCACGAATGGCACCCACGGCCAACCCCTCAATGGCCTTGCCCTTGACTTTCAGGATTTCCACCTGATAAACCTGCCCTGCAAAACCGCCCCCCACAAATCGCTTGACCTGGAGTGTCACGTGAGCCTGAGCAGAACTGCCCACCGCTGTGACATCATAGGATAGCTTTGTGCCCGGCTCAAAACGCCCCACTCGCATGGGACGATGCAGTTGCAATGCCTGAATCTGCGTCTGAAGCTTTGTGATAGTCTCACTACAATACTTTACAACCATTCGCTTTCCTTTACTTCACTAAGCACCGATCCACAGTCGCACGCCCACCCACAAACAAACACCTGCGTATAATCCTGCCATCAGGTCATCCGCCAGAATGCCCCACCCTTTGGGAAGACCTTCCAAGCGATTGGCAGGCCAAGGTTTAAAAATGTCAAAGACACGAAATAAAAGAAAGCCACCCACAGCCACCATCCATAGTTGAATCAAAGACATGGACTGTACTGCCAGAAAAGGCACGGCCAGAAAACATACAGCCTGCCCTGCCAATTCATCGGCCACCACCTCACCGGGGTCTTTATTCCCTGTGGCTGCAATGGCTGACGGCGCCCAAGCCACACACACAAAGGAACCCCATATTATCAGGAGACCCATCACAATCGCAATCACGAAAGGTGTAGCACCCAAATGCCCCATCAGGCCCAAAATCACCATCGGTGGCAAAGAGCCCCATGTGCCAGGTGCAATCGGCATCCAACCCAGCCCCAAACAAGATGTCATGAGTCGTTTCATACCTGTCAAACCCTAATCGAAAAGCCCGGTCAAGTCAATGATCGGGCTTTTCGGTCCATTTTTTCTTGATAACTGGGTGCTGTGCTGTGTGGCATGGCTTAGCCTATATCCGTAATGCCATAATCCTTGCCATAACACTCGACCACAAAGTCGATATCTTTGTCGCCGCGTCCAGACAGGTTGACCAGGATCTTGGAGCCTTTCTTTTCCGCAGCCAGCTTGGTGGCAAAGGCCACAGCATGCGAAGATTCTACGGCTGGAATGATGCCTTCCAGGCGAGACAACTCAAAGAACGAATCAATGGCTTCTTTGTCGTTGATGGTGGCATAATTCACGCGTTTGAGGTCTTTGAGATAACTGTGTTGTGGCCCCACAGACGGATAATCCAAACCACTGGCCACAGAGTAGACTTCCTGGGGTTCGCCCTGCTCATCCTGGAGCATGTAAGACCTAAATCCGTGCATGACGCCGGGAGTGCCTTTGGTCAGTGTGGCAGCATGTTCGCCCGGTGTGTCAAGGCAACGTCCAGAAGGTTCCACACCATACATTTCCACGTTCTCGTCTTCCAGAAATGCGCTGAACAGGCCAAGAGCGTTACATCCGCCACCCACACATGCCACAAGGCTGTCAGGCAACTGATTGGTCATGGTCTGAAACTGCGGTCTGGCTTCCAGGCCCACCACGGATTGGAAGTCACGGACCATCATGGGGAAGGGATGCGGTCCCACCACTGATCCAATGGCATAAAACTGGGTCACGGGATCTCCCATGTATCCTTCAAAGGCGGCATCCACGGCTTCTTTGAGGGTCTTGCGACCACGCGTAACAGGAATGACATGGGCACCCAAAATTCTCATACGTACCACATTGGGGTGCTCTTTAATAATATCGACTTCCCCCATGTAAATATCGCATTCCAACCCGACCAGGGCTGCAGCGGTAGCCACTGCCACGCCATGTTGGCCTGCACCGGTCTCCGCAATGATTTTCTTTTTACTCATTTTTTTGGCCAGGAGGGCTTCCCCCAGGCAGTGATTGATTTTGTGTGCCCCGGTGTGATTCAGATCCTCACGTTTAAAGTAGATATCTGCGCCATATTTGGCAGAGAGTGTCTTGGCCAGAAATATGGGACTTGGCCTGCCCACATAATGTGTGTACAGGTCGGCCAATTCTTTACGGAACGATCCATCCTCACGAATTTCCAAATAGGCTTTGGTGATACCATCCATTACGATCTGGAGCTGCGGAGGAATAAAGCTGCCACCATACTCGCCAAGGTAGCCATCCTGATTGGGAAGTGAGTGATCGAATTGAGTTTTCACTGGGTCTCCTTTTCTTCAAGTAAGCAAAAAAAATATTCTTTACCGTTCAATCGGTTAAATACAGAGCATTCTTGACACAAATCAAAAACACTCAAATCAATGCTCAAGACGTTTCAAGCAATACCTGTCGGTCATACCGGCAATATAGTCCGCCACGGCCCGTGCGAGCCCGCGTGACTCTATAAAACTCTGGAAATAGCGTGGCATGAGCGTCGGGTCCTGGCAAATAGTCTCAAACAACGTGGTCAGCCACTGCTCCACCTGCTTTGCCGTCTGCTTGAGCTTGGCATGGAGATAAAAATTCTGCATTAGAAAATGTTCCAGGGCCTTGAGTTGTGTGTCCGCTTCAGCAGAAATGCAAATCAGCGTTTCCGGGTAGACAATCACATCCTGCAGTATTTCCACGCCTGCGTCTGAAATGGCCTGCTTACTTGTCACAATACAGTCATTGACAAGCCGATTTAACATGGCCTTGGCAGTGCGTGTGCGTCTGATGGTCCAATCGTCGATGGTGTTTATGTTGATCTCAGCCTGGGCCAAAGTCACAATATCGAGATTGACGATTTGTGCGGGTTCAATGAGCCGGCCCTTTTGGCCATCCTCCAGATCGTGACAGTTGTACGCAATTCTGTCTGCCAGATCCGCAATCTGTCCTTCAAGCGTACATTGAGGTTCAGTAAAATCACCCGAGAGTTCGGGATTATCATAGGGGCTGCGATGTTTGGCCAAGGCCAAACGCGTCTCATACATTAGATTGAGGCCCATAAACTCCGGGTAGGGATGCTCCAGCTCTGTCACAATGCGAAGGCTTTGACGATTGTGCTCATACCCGCCGCAGTCCTTGAGCAGATCATTGAGCACATGTTCGCCTGTGTGTCCAAAGGGCGCGTGTCCAAGATCGTGCGCCAGGCAAATCGCCTCGGTCAAACTCTCATTCAAATCAAGGGCCTTGGCTATCGTACGTCCGATCTGGGCCACCTCAATCGTATGGGTTAAACGGGTACGATAATAATCATCCAGCCCAGGCGTAAACACCTGGGTCTTGCCCTCCAAACGCCGAAAGGCTGAACTGTGGATAATCCGGTCGCGATCCCGCTCAAACGCCGTACGATACGCATGCGGATTCTCCGGAAACACACGCCCTCGACTATTATCTTCAGATACAGCATAGGATTTCATCACAAGAGCCTTAAAAACAGCTTTCAGCGGGCAGCCGTCAGCTATCACCTAAAAACAAAAAAACAGCATGGGCGAATGCCCATTCAACCAACCTAACACTTAAAACTACGACTGAAAAGCTTTCAGCGGTCAGCTATCAGCTTAAAACAAAAAAACAGCATAGGCGAATGCCCATTCAACTACTTAAAACTTAAAACTGAACACTTAAAACTATGACTGAAGAGCTTTCAGCGGTCAGCCGTCAGCTTTCAGCTTAAAACAAAAAAACAGCATGGGCGAACGCCCATTCAACTACTTAAAACTTAAAACTGAACACTTAAAACTAACAATGAGCTTGCCGAAGCAAGATCATGAGTTCCGTCATACTCTGACTGATCACTTCCGTGTCACTACAGACACTCATAAAGTTTGTGTCACCATTCCATCGGGGCACCACATGGATGTGAAGATGGCCAGGTAATCCCGCACCTGCGCAACGTCCTGTATTGATCCCCGTATTGAATCCATCTGGATTCACAGCCTCAGTCAGACATGCCTGGATGTCGCGTGTCTGCTGCATCATATCGAGCATCTCATCATCAGTCGCCTCGGACAGATCTGAAAAATGACGCGCCGGTGCAATCAACACATGACCATTGTTGTAGGGATATCGGTTCATCACCACCACACAATATTGGGAATGCCAGAGTACCAGATTCTCGTCGTCCTGATCTTCGTGCGTCTGATGATGACATAAAAAACACCCCTCGATTTTCTTGGGTGCAGCCTGTATGTATCCAATGCGCCAAGGCGCCCAAAGATTATCTCGTTCCAAGGTCTTTAACTCCTAGAGGGATGTCGTGTCTTCCAAAGTCATACTCAGCATCTGATCGATCAGGATCTTGGGCTTCACCTTCATGATAAACGGCATCATACTCTGGAGTTCCATATGATAGGTTTGTTCATATCCCAGGCTCCGCCCCAAAGCCAAGTCAAACTGCTCTGAGCCCTGCCCTTCCAAGCTCATTACGGTATAGCCACGCAAAAAACCAAAGGTGCCGCTGACCTGAAAGGTCCCGGCATACGGAATCGGCCAGGATCTCGGAGCCTTCCTTGGTGACAACCGACAGGTCATGCCAATAGTCGCCACTGAATCATTCACATCTGTCAGGGTATAGGTCACGTCTCTGGCCTTTCGCATGACCATGGGCGTCGGCACGGACAATCTGGACCCCCACGTGTCGCCAGGTTGCACGCCATTCGGATCGATCGATGTCACAGCATCCCAAAGAAACCATTGCAGAGCCACCACGTCACTGATCATTTCCGAATCTTTAAAACGATCTTTGCCATCCTCACGGAATGCATGGGTGCCCAGTTCTTTTAACAATCCATCCAGTTCATTGGCATCGATAATACGCCCCTGAGCATCCTGGACCAACGTGAATGATTTACCCGCCATCAACTCAACCGCATCGCGACCTGTGGGAGACTTTCCTGTGAGACTTGAACGCCGAACCTGGGCAGATTTGCACGTGGCCTTGAGCAAGGTCTTCTGATCTGTGACTTCAAGGGGCTCATAGACCATACGCAATGTAAGCGTTTCTGTCATGGTCTGATCGGCATTTTTATCCCCCCTGGCCAAGGCCTGCTCATCCCAAATCACTTGAATGTTGCGATGGCTTTTGAACAGGTATTGCCGTACCTTGCCCTGAGTGAACTGCACGGTCGGACGAATACGCCTCTCTGTGGGTGTTAACATCAAATTGCCGCATCCTGCAACCATCAGGATGAGAAAAAAACAGCTCGCAAAAATGCCGCGTCGAAC
>Ga0307990_1002972_pt1 | contig 13217 bp, 10 predicted proteins | sample EllFjometagen129_FD_203168 | JGI IMG/M metagenome (GOLD analysis project Ga0307990, IMG submission 203168) | Marine microbial communities from Ellis Fjord, Antarctic Ocean - #129 | ecosystem: Environmental > Aquatic > Marine > Unclassified | place: Southern Ocean | collected 2014-10-08
TGCCTGGTCAACCCTTGGTATTGGAGCCGTGCTTCTCAGTGACCTTGAAGATGGGCAGAGTCGAGTCAGGCTACGTTGATAAAAGGAAGCGGCTTGGCAATGTCTAATAATTCGGATAACTATCGAATATGGCATCTCAGAAAATAGACAAAAAGGATAATCGGGTAAGAGCCTTGCTGGTTATATTAATCGGGCTTGCGCTTGTTTTGGCCTGGCATAATCGGTTTGTGCAGGATGATGCATTTATATCATTTCGGTATGCTCGAAATTTAGCTGAAGGTAACGGTCTGGTCTGGAATGTGGGTGAACGGGTTGAGGGGTATACAAATTTTTTATGGACTGTGCTCTTGTCGCCTTCATTTATATGGGGAATTGATCCTGTTAGCTACAGTTACATGCTCTCACTTCTAGCATTTTCAGCCACACTGTTTTTCAGCTATAAGTTATCTGTCGAGATATGGGGGGACAAAAGAGCGGGAGTTGCGGCGTTGTGTTTGCTTGGTTTTAACTTTTCATTTAGCTCCTACGCTACTGGAGGATTAGAAACTCAATTTGGAATTGCCATGATGCTGGGGTCGATATGGGCTATCTATAGAGCTTCTTCAGGTGGGGCATTAATTTGGGGTTTTGTTGCAAGTATTTTTACTGTTTGCTCTATTATGACGCGTATGGATTCGGTTCTCTTAATTGCTCCATTTTCATTTGTTCTATTGGCGAAGATGTTTGATAAAAGTGATGTAGATGCTTTCAAACGCCTATTGCTCTATGGAGTTTGTGTTACACTCCCGCTTATTATCTGGATTGTACTGCGGAAATCCTATTATGGAGATTGGGTTCCAAACACATTTTATATTAAAACTCATGGTTGTAGTTTTATCAGGGGAGGATATTATCAGATACTTTTCTGCTGTGTCTATGCTTTATTCGTGCCTGTAATCGTCTCTTTGTTCAAGATTAAGTCGTTATATATAACCTGTGTTAAGCGTAGGGAGGCATTGTTGATAATTGTATCTTTAGTGATATGGGGTTTGTACCTTTTGAAAGTAGGGGGAGGATTCATGGAATTTCGGCTTATGATGTCGCCCTATGCCCTGCTGACAATATTGTTGGCTGGACTTTGGGGATCAGTTCTATCCAAAAGTCTAAAGATTGGTTTGGTGTTTATCCTAGTTTTTGCTAGTTTATTACACGCAGGTATGCAAAATAAATATCCATCTATTCAGTCTATTTCTGATTTGAAACAATGCGAAAACGAGTGGAAAGAGGTTGCTTTACTATTTAATAAACAATTTAATAATGTTAGGCAAAGAGTATGTATTGGGGTAACCGCTGCCGGAGTAATTCCCTTTTATAGTAATATGCCTACTTTGGATCTGCTTGGTTTGAACAGCAGAGAGGTCGCATTGAGAGGGAATAATGTAACTCCTGTATCAAAATGGGTTGGCACACGACCTGGTCATGCTAGAGTTGCAGATTGGTCGCAGGTGTTAAATGCGCAAGTAGATTTGCTCATAAATCATCCGTGGATTGTTTGTGAAAATAGATTGTTTGAAATGTCGGGTTCTGACGTTATGAGGAAATGGGATGTAAAAAGTGGTTTTGATGAGACTAGAATTTACCATAGATTTGTTAAGATACCTGAATGTGAAATTGAAAAAAATGAGTGGCCCAAGGTTGTTGCATGGCCAATATTGGAGAGCAATTACTTGATAACGATTTATGTGAAGCCAAATGATGTGGTGGAGAGAGCAATCTTTGATAGCAACGCCATTATCTTAAAGGAGTAATATGCAAAAAAAAGCAGAGCAAACTACGGGCTACAAGCTGGGTTGCGGGCAGAGCTCGCGTTAGATTTTATATGTTTAAAAATAATAGAATTACGTGGTCGGCAGTTCTCGTATTTGTGCTGTTCTTCACGCTTTATGCGTTGACGGCACAACGAGGAGTCAGCTGGCAGGATAGCGGTGAGTTTCAGTACCGGCTGCTGGTGGGCGATTATTTTTGGAACTCGGGTATCGCTCGTGCTCATCCTCTTTATATTCTGCTGGGGCGCGGGTTTATAGCACTCTTTCCTCATTTGTTGAAACTGTATGCCTGCTCAATGTTCAGCGGGTTGTGCATGGCGCTGGCCCTTTCAACCCTCTTTTTGCTTGTGCAGCGGATTACTTCATCATTAAGCGCTGCTTTTATCGCTGTGGCAACCGCCGGTTTCTCTCATATGCTCTGGTGGATGTCAACTGTGACGGAGGTGTATGCTCTCTCTCTCCTGTTTCTAATGGGTGAGCTATGCCTGCTCCTTCTTTACACTCGGACAAAACGTGCCAGCCTCTTAATTCTGCTCTTTGCCGTTAACGGTGCGCACTTGGCCGTGCATAATGTAGCTCTGCTGGGATTACCGGTTTATGGTGTTTTACTGATTCTTTTCATGACTAAGGATTTCAAGAGGCATCTGCCGGTTGCGGCTTGCGCGGCACTGCTTTGGGGGGTTGCGGGGGGAATGATATGGTGGCAGGCTGCGGGACTTTTAAGTAGTGGCACCGGAGTTGCCGGCACCCTTGAGAGTGTTCTCTTTGGCGAGGGATATCGAAGTCATGTGACAGGGGTGGGTAATTTTAACTCGTTTCTCTTTTTTGCAAATATGGCTCTTGCCGCAGTCAGCTTTGTCTCTCCATGCTGGTTGTTTGCTCCAGCTGGAATGCTCTGCAAAAAGAGTTATGGTAATCAACTTTTCTTCAGGGTCCTGGCCGCTCTGACTCTCATCCATTTTCTTTTCTGGATCAGATATTTTGTGCCGGATCAGGCAACATTTATCCTGCCTCTGATTGGATTACTTGCGGTTTGGGTGGGTGTTGGTTGTAACGCGCTACGCAGGAGATTCAGATCAGGGTATGCAATGGCTGGAGTTCTTCTTCTGGGGGTGCTTCTGAACCTATGCATTTTGTCGGTTGCTCCGTCAGCAGCCAAGGGTGTTTTAGGGTCTCCAGGCAGAAGCAGGGTTCCTCCAGGGCGTGATGAGTGGGGATACTGGCTGTATCCGTGGAAACACAATGAAAGTTCTGCTCAACGTTTTGTCAAAGGTGTTTCCTCCTCTCTGGGATTTGATGATATACTCTATGCAGATTCGACCTCAGCTTCACCTTTGATGGCTTTCCATTGCTGGAGCGAAGTTGAATGCCAGTTTGTTCTTCGCTCACCTTGGACTGGACTTGCCTGTGATGAGGGTGATCGAGCATTAGATGCGGGTGATTTGTATGTTGTTTCTCCTGTTGCGGGATATGTGCCTTTATGGCTATTGGGTAATGAATATAAGTTCATGAAATCCGGAGTGGTCTATAAAGTTCAGAAAACAGAAGATATGGAGCATGAGTGATCGTGTCTCAATAATTGATATCGGATAGTTAATGAATACACAGTTAATAAATAATAAGCATGTTAAAAACTTTTTTTCAGTAAGGTTAATTATATTTGGCTTGATGCTGCCTCTTTACTGGCAGATGTATAAGCGGATGATCGGGCATACAATATATTTATTTAAGTCTCCTTTAGAGTCAATGTCTCATGGCTGGTTGATACCGTTTGTTTCAATTTATGCGCTTTGGACGATTCGAGGTAAATTAAAACAGGCGGCATCTAACTCGTCTTTATTTGGGATATTTTTAGTATGCATGTGTCTCGTGTTGTCCTGGTTTGGTTATCAAGGGGAGCAGACCCGAGTCGAGCAGGTTTCTCTTATTGGATTGTTATGGGCTGTTCCGTTTGCTTTTTGGGGGGCGGGAGTTGCCCGCCTTTTGATTTTTCCAGTGGGTTATCTAGTGTTCACGATTCCCCTTTCTGCCTTTCTCGATTTTTTTACCGTGTCATTACGGTTGCTGTCTACTTCAATTGTATGCCATTTTATGAATGGTATAGGCTATGATGTCCAAATGATGGGTAACTCTCTTATTTCGCATACTCCGAGCGTAAATTTCAACCTTTCTGTTGCTGACGGTTGCAGCGGGATTGAGTCGTTTTTTGCTGTCATGGCTTTGACGGCAGCGTATGCCTGGTTTAAACAAAAAACTTTTATTCAGAAAATGATATTATTTTCTTTTGCTATTCCGATTGCTGTAGCTGGAAATTCCATACGTTTAACATCGGATTGTCTTGTGGCCACTTGGTTTGGGCAGGATGCAGTCGGAGGTTACTATCATGATTATTCAGGATTTGCAGTTGCTTTTATTTATGTTGTCTTTGTGCTTTACGCCAGCAAACTAGTTGAAAAACTTGACGGATTTATTGTTGCTACCAGATTTAGTTCCGATATTACTGAAGAAAAAGGCACAATTTCGGCCAACGAAAAGCCATACAGGTACTATTTGGCAACGTTTGTGCCAGCAGTAGTTTTATGTTTAACAATTGTCTTACTTGTGGTGGAAATAAATACTCCCCCACCGATGTATGAAGATGCAGGTTTTATATCAGAAGGGCTGCCTGTCAGAATTAACGATTTTGTTGGGAGTGTGCCTTGGTATTGTCACAATGAAAATTGTCTGTATTGTTGCGCTGAAGCTAAATTGGCGGAAGAGTATGGTTCTGTTAATAATTATAAGTGTCCCGTGTGTGGGGATAAGGTGTTTCTTAAAGCATTGGCTGAGACTTCTAATATGCCGCAGGACACTGTTATACTGAAACGAAATTATCGCTCAGGAGATGGAATGGTTTACAGTATGAATGTTGTTATCGGAGGTAGAAAGCGTGCGAGTATTCATCGTGCTGAACAATGTCTTCCAACGCAGGGATATGTCATAAATGATGCTAGTTATAGCACTTTTCGCATTAATGGCAGGGAGAAATTGAAGGTTCGTCGCATAGATGCCAGCCGTAAAGAAAGTCACGGGGCAACTCTTTTCTATTGGTTTGTTAGTCGAAAACGTACATGTTCAACGCATGTTGAACGTATCCTGACTGATGTCTGGGATCGCTCCATTCATAACAGAATTAACAGGTGGGTTATGTTCTCTGTGTTTATACCGTCGGGGGTTGGATCTTCCGAGAGTATTGAACGTTTTGAGGATTTTCTTTCAGAGTTTTACCCGCAGGTGATTGAAGATGAAAAGGTGATATCTGACAGAGCCCTGTGAAAAATGAATCCAACCATTAAATGTTTTTTGATACAATGCCTGAAATGAAACCCATATTTCTTTCACCTCCATATATGTTTGGTAATGAGCGCGAGCTTGTTGATGAAGCGTTTGCCTCCAATTATATCGCTCCCTGCGGTCCTATGGTGGAACGATTTGAGCAACGGATGGCTGAAGAAGTCGGAGTTCCGTACGCCTGTGCGCTCTCCAGCTGTACTGCCGCGCTGGATCTGCTTTTTTATGAGTTGGGGATAGGTGCTGGCGATACTGTTTTCTGTTCAAACCTGACCTTCATCGCCTCAATTGCACCAGCCGTACACCGAGGTGCCACCCCTGTCTTTATCGGCTCGGATGCAAACAGCTGGACAATCTCGCCTGCCTTGCTGGAAGAGGCTCTTAAAGATGCACGCCGATCCGGGCAGCTACCTAAAGCGGTGATAGCTGTTGACCTTTATGGACAGTGCTGTGATTATGACCAGATAGAAAAAATATGCCAGGAGTTTGATCTGCCGCTTATTGTGGATGCCGCAGAGGCTCTGGGTGCGGTATATTGCGGCCACCAAGTGGCCGCAATGGAGAGGGTAAAAGGGAGATTGCAACCACAGAGTGGTTGCAATGAAGAGGGTAAAAGGGGAGAGCCACCACAGAGTGGTTGCAATGGAGAGGGTAAAAGGGGAGAGCCACCACAGAGTGGTCGCAATGGAGAGGTTAAAGAGTGCCGTCAAGCTGGAGATGCTGGTTGGGCGGGAGTTTATTCGTTTAACGGCAATAAGATAATTACATCATCCGGGGGCGGTATGCTCGTCTCGCGTGATGCGGAGCTGGTCAGGCGTGCCTGTAAAAGATCGCAGCAGAGTCGCGATGCGAAGGTCTGGTATGAACACTCAGAGCTCGGTTATAACTACCGAATGAGCAATATTGTGGCCGCAATCGGTTTGGGACAGCTACTCAACCTTGAACAGGTAGTTGAAAAGAAGCGAGGTGTCTTTGAAGCGTATAAGCAGCAGTTGAGCGATATCCGCAATATTGAGTTTATGCCGGAAGCTGACTACGGCCGCTGCAACCGATGGCTGACCGTTGCCATGATTGCCGGCGAAAATGATTCAGAGATTGATGCTGTTACGGCAGATGAACCCTCGGATCTGGTGCAGAGAGTTATTCAAGCTCTGGGATCAGAAAATATTGAGGCCCGCCCCGTCTGGAAACCCATGCACCTGCAACCGGTATTTGAAGGCTGTCAGGTTTACGGGGATAAGGTTGACGAAGAGATCTTCCGCAGGGGTATCTGCTTTCCCTCCGGGATTGCTCTGAGTGAAGATGATATTACCCGAGTTTCTGAGATTATCCGGCACTCACTATGAAAAAATGGAATGTGGAAATGTGGAATGTGGGACGCGACTAATGTGGACGTGGGACGTGGGACGTGGGACGTGGGACGCGACAACGTGTACGAGTACGGAAAAACAACCTAACCCCGCAAAGCCGGAACCAAAGCACGTTTTGCGTGCCCTCCCGCAGTCGCGGGAGAGGCACGCCCTCACCATAAAGGAGTATTCGGTTGTAGGACGTGCCTCTCGTAGAGGGCGCGTATGCGACAGAACCAAAGCGGAAATCTTTCGCAAACATAATGGGATTTAAGAAGAGAGCTTTAAGCAGAGAGGTACTAAAAGCACTGTCAATGACAGTGCTTTTATGCTTTAATATAGGCGTTTTATGAATCGGAATACCTCAAATATTTTATTATCTTTAAAAGATCGTTGTTTCTGTTTTTCAATAGATACAGCGGTTATGGGTTTTGCATATTTGTTTGCAATTCTCCTGCGATTTGAGTTTCATGCACCCCACTGGGGTTGGGACGGGGTTTTTATAACCTTTTTTGTTGTTGCTGCGGTTCAATGGTTCTTTTTGCTGCTGCTCGGCTGTAACAGAACGATATGGCGTTATATAACGGTCAGCGATGTGCCACGTTTTATTGCCGCTGTTTTCTGTTCAGCTGTTGTTCTGGCGGTATTGCGCTTACTGCTACCGCATAGTTTTGATATCCGGCCTCCCTTCAGCATCACATTGATGAATGCGGTCTTTGTTTTTGGCGGGTTGCTGCTGGTCAGGGTGTTCAGGAGGCTGCTGACCCAGAACGGAAACCAGCCTTCTGGACCGGAGAAATCGCTCAAACTGAAAAATATCCTGCTTGTGGGTGCCGGTGATGCAGGCAACACTGTTGTCAGGGAGATGCATAACCAGAGTCAACACAAGTATAAACTGATTGGATTTCTCGATGATGATGCAACAAAAAAAGGTTCAAATATTCAGGGTTACACGGTTCTTGGTCAGATAAATGAGCTCCCCGATATTGTCTCGCGTTATGAGGTTGATGAAGTTATTGTGACTATGGTCTGCGTTCCTAAAGAGGTGATCCGGCGGGTTATGTATTTGTGCAAGGACTCCGGCTTGCCGGTGCGCATTCTCCCCGCTTTCCATGATCTGATTGATGGTAGCGTAACTGCCTCACGCTTGCGCAAAGTCGAGATAGCTGATCTGCTGGGCAGAGAGGAATCAAAGTTTGATGATACTCAGATATTTAAGATGATGTCAAACAAATGTGTGCTGGTCACCGGAGCAGGTGGCTCTATTGGAAGTGAGATTGTGCGTCAGACCTCCCGTATGGGGCCATCAAAAGTTATCCTGTTTGAGAGATTCGAGAATGCCCTATATCAAATCGACCGTGAGATACGTCATAAGATGCCGGATGTTGCGGTTGTGACGGTTGTCGGGGATATTTGCGATAGAGCCCGAGTGGAGGATGTCTTCAGTCAATATAATCCCGCTATTGTTATTCACGCCGCTGCGCATAAGCACGTTCCTATGATGGAAATTAACGCGGGGGAGGCCATTAAAAACAATGTTGCAGGTACGAGAGTAGTCGGCGAGGTGGCGGTAAAATACGGCGTGGAAAGATTTATTTTCATATCAACCGATAAGGCTGTTAAACCGATCTCAGTTATGGGTATCACAAAAAGGCTGGCTGAGATGGTTGTTCAATCTCTCAATCAGCGGGGCGAAACGATTTTTTCAGCTGTAAGATTTGGTAATGTGCTGGGTTCATCGGGTTCGGTTGTGCCTCTGTTTGCAGAACAGATTCTCCATGGCGGCCCCGTGACGGTCACCCATCCAGATATGACAAGGTATTTTATGACGATTGAGGAGGCCGTTCATTTAGTGCTGCTCTCGATAACCCAGACCAATGGGGGTGAAATCTTTACTTTGGATATGGGAGAACCGGTCCGCATAGCTGAATTGGCAGAGGAGATGATAAGGCTCTCTGGATTAAAGCCCTATGATGATATTCCAATAATATTCTCAGGAATCAGACCGGGGGAGAAACTTTCTGAGGAATTGGATATCAGCGATGCCTCCATGCTGAGAACAGCACTTGCCCATGTTTTTGTCTGCAGAATTGATCAGGTGCAGCCTGATAAGGTTGCAGCTATGCTGGCCGCATGCGAAAAGATTTGTCGTGACCAAGGTGGGGATGAACAGATGCGGCGATTGGTCACAGAGCTTTATGCCGAAGTAGCTGCCGGGATAGAGTGCGGAGCGGAGAGCAATCAATGAAAGAGAAGTTGAAAAATGACTAGTACCTGGAACGTCAATCTGGTTGACTCATTCTTAGATATCCTGGTTCGCCTTACAACAGGCGGTGCCAGGTACCTTTTAGCTTTTGTCGGGGCCTTCATGGTCTCCCTTCTGCTGACCCCACCGGTCAGGGAGTTTGCCCGTAAAACAGGGATGGTTGATCAACCGAATGCCCGGCGTATAAACAAGGTGTCGATCCCGATAGGGGGCGGAATGGCGATCTTTTTTGCCTTTCACTTTGTCCTGCTTGTATTTGCACGCTGCTCCGCGGGTGGTAATATCAGCGCATCCTTTGATTATTTTTGGCTGTGGAGTTTCTTCTGGGCTTCATCCCTCCTGCTGGTTATCGGATTTCTGGATGACAAATATGGACTGAAACCACTGCTGAAACTCTTTGGACAGATTGTCGTGGCATCAATTCTATTTTTCTCGGGAGTCAATGTTGGCGGTATTTTCGTTGCCTTTCCGGGGTGGCTTGATTACGGTGTCACCGTTTTCTGGATTGTGGGTGCAATCAATGCCTTTAATCTGATTGACGGCATGGATGGACTCGCATCCGGACTGTCGCTGATTGCATCAATGGGAGTGGCCGGAGCTCTGGTTTTCGGTGGTCATACTGCGGATACAATTCCATATCTCATTCTGGCTGGAGCCTGCTTGGGATTTCTGCGTTATAATTTTCATCCGGCATCTGTCTTTTTAGGAGATTCAGGAAGTATGTTTCTTGGGCTGTGTGTGGCCACACTGCCGCTCATGAGCGGTTCCCGTAAAGAGCTGGTGGCTTCGCTGGGAGTACCGCTGCTGGCTATGGGCATTCCGATTTTTGATACAATGCTGGCCATCTGGCGACGATCAGCCAGGGCTCTGCTTCCCAAAGACCTGCTAGGTGCTTCCGGTCAGACAAGAGTGATGCAACCGGATAAAGATCATCTTCATCACAGGATTCTGCGCAAAACTATGAACCAGCGGACCGCTGCGGTTACGCTCTATCTTGCGAGTGCGGCTCTGGTGCTGGTTGGCCTCTCCGGTATGCTTTTGCGCAACTATGCGCCGGGCTTCTTCATGATTGCATTTATTGTGGCTACTGTGGTTGCTGTGCGGCACATGATAAGCGTCGAACTGTGGGATACCGGACGGCTTTTATCAAAGAAAAGAGCAACCTTAAGACAGGCGGTGGTTCTTCCTGTTTATATCGTCTGCGATATCATCTTTCTTGTTTTTGCCTGGGTTACAGCCAGATTCTTCACCGGGATGCCGCTGGGCAGAGAGGATTTTATTTATAAAATACCGGTTGCAATTGCAATTGTCTTTGTGTCACTGGTGGTTGGCGGAACCTATCGCAAGGTCTGGTCGCGGGCTCAGATGCGTGACTATGTGGTACTCACTTTCACCTTGTTGGTTGCAACCATACTCGCCGCCGGGTTTATGTTGATGTTCGAAAAGGTCACCTACGGCCTTGTAAAGTTCAGCCTGGTAATGTTCATGTGTTCCCTGTTTCCGCTGATTGGCATACGTGTTTTACGTGAGTGTGTGAGTAGCATTGTCCATCTGATCGAAAGATATGTTATCAGAGACAGGGAGGATACCGAAAGGGTTGTGGTCTACGGCGGCGGGCTTAAATTCGGGCTGTTTATTCAGTATATTATCTCGAGAGTAGGTAACAATAAAACGCTGGTTGTTGGCCTGGTTGACGACGATATCAACCTTAAAGGACGGGTCATCTCAGGTTACAAAGTTATGGGAGACTCAGATCATATTGAGTCTATAGTGCAAGAAACCGGAGCCCATCGCGTTATTATTGCATGTGATATCTCTGATGATATGCGTCAGAATATGCTCAGCCGGTTTGCTGGCTGTGATGTTAAAATATCAATCTGGAGATGCTCTGAGAAAGAACTTAAGTAGAGGAGGATGGTAAAGTGAAGAGTTGCCGTAAAGAGCTGTGGTTTAATGCCAAGAGACGCAGGGAAATTATAAATATTACCTCCCAGGTTAATGATTGCCTCGCTGAGAGCGGCGTTAAAGAGGGCCTCTGTTTGATTAATGCTATGCATATCACTGCCAGTGTTTTTATTAACGATAATGAGTCCGGCCTTCACTCTGATTATGAACGATGGCTTGAAAAACTGGCCCCCGAAAAACCCTATGATCAATATGCCCACAATGGCTATGAAGATAATGCGGATGCACATCTGAAACGTACCATTATGGGGAGGGAGGTCGTTGTGGCAATCACCGATGGAAAATTGGACTTTGGCCCGTGGGAGTGCATCTTTTACTATGAGCTGGATGGTAAACGCGATAAGCGGGTGCTGGTGAAAATTATCGGCGAGTAATTACGCTGCGCTAAAAAACGCTTCACGTTTTGGAGCGAACGGAATATTGTTATTTAAAACGTCTTCACTCCAACTTATGCCGATAGACTTGTAGGTCCCGATTCCATCGGGAGTGTCCGGTTAGAAACCGGACCTACTTTTTGAACTTTAGAACTTCTTCCCTTCTGCACTTCCGCTCATTCCATGCGTCTGATTTTGCTGGTTATCTCCTCGCGCACCCGGGCATTTTTCAGATTTTTCTGATCTGCATCTAATGATGCAATCCTGCCGCCTGTAGTTTTGAGCAGGTGAAAGAAACGCAATAGCCATGCTGCCGGCAGAAGCATTCTATTGCGTGCGAATGGATAGAACATCTGCATGTACAATTGCGGCATAAAGATGCGGCTGAAGATAAGTCTGGCTCTGCCCGCAGCAGAGCTCTGGCTGTACTTCAGCAGGTTATGCTCCTGGGCCCTTGCGTTAAGTTCCGGTAGCTCAAACAGAACCCCATATGCGGCTGTTAATAAATCAGGGTCAACGCTCTTACAAAGAGCACTGAGCTGCTCAGGAATTCTGACTGCGAAGATCTCTGAGACCATCACCAGAATAAAGGGTGTTGCATTGCCTGTTTTCCACAAGCCGGTTGCGTTTGTCAGCACCTGCGGAGATAATTTGTCTCCGTGTTTTATAAGCAGAAGTGTAGTATCCAAATAACTTTTCAATGACATTGCAAGCTTATGATGAAGAATGTGCTCAACCAGATGCGATAACTGAACTTCATAACTGAATTCCTTGATAGGGTGCCCTCCCAGAGTTGCTGAACCTGTATTTTGCCATATAGCTTCAATATTCGGGATAGAAACCGACCCATCTATCTCAGATTCTACATTCCAGTGCAGCTCAATGAATTTTTGATAAGAGGGATGATAGCAGGAATCATCGCAGGCATATATGCTCTCCCTTATATCATGCTTGGCTTTGTAACCCAGCTCTATCAGAGCCTGGTGTGCTCTCTCGATATCTGCTTTTTTTACCAGCAGATCAATGTCAAATATGAAACGTTGCGAAGCCTCATCATAAATATTCTCACTCAGCCAGCTGCCCTTTAAAGGAATTACATCAATCCGCTTCTCTGCAAAAACCTCCAGGATCTGAGAGGTTTGCTGCTGGCGGATGATGGTTGCCCGCAGATGTTCAAGCGCCAGGGCTCGCCAGGCCGATACCGCTGAGGTTTTATCAACGGATGCCCGTGCGGAAAAAAGCTCAGGGATGTTTTTTGAGAGTCAGGGGAAGAGAAAGTGTTCAACGCTGTACAGCCGCGCCTGCCGCAGCAAAACCGCCCCTTCTGTCGATTTTAAACCCGCCGGAATGGGGGTGTCATGAACTGCACACTTAAACACGCAACAAGTGTTTTTCACTCATCCGGTATGTTAATGAATTTATTCATTACACGCTGAGCCTATGAAAACATCTGCCATATATCCTGAAGCCGCATAATCGCGTCATAGGGTTTTGGCGAGAGACAAACATAGCGGACAACCGAGTAGTTAATCGCACCATGCTTAAGGACCGAACCAAGGTTTTCGGCATTTATGCCGCCGATGGCAACAGTTGTGAAAGGGGCTTTCTGAATAATTCTTCCGGCCAGCTCCGCTCCCAGCTCCGGGTCAGGAATATCTTTGGTGGGTGTTTTATAAACCGGCCCCACTCCACAGTAGTCAGGTTGCAGTGAAGCCGCATCCGCTGCCTGCCGCTCTGAGTGGGTTGAGAGACCAAAGATCCTCAAATCCGGGAATTGCAGTCTGGCCTCTTCTATCGGCATATCGTCCTGGCCAAGATGGACACCGTCGGCCTCCACCTCGCTGGCGATGCATGGATCGTCATTAACAATAAACCGGGTTTTGCTTCCACGGGTAATAGAACGCAGATTGTGGGCATGCTCAAGTATATCGCCATTCAGGTAATTCTTCATGCGTAGCTGAATGTACTTCAGATTTGCTTTAACCGCAGCTTCAGCACAGGTTTCGTATGATGTCGCCGGGTTTGTGATTACCAGATATAACCCGAATTTTTCTATCACCATGCTTGTTTCCTCAATCCGATTGCGTGCAGCGGAATCAAGTAATGCACCGCGAGCGCATTACTTCTT
>Ga0307990_1002974_pt1 | contig 13212 bp, 9 predicted proteins | sample EllFjometagen129_FD_203168 | JGI IMG/M metagenome (GOLD analysis project Ga0307990, IMG submission 203168) | Marine microbial communities from Ellis Fjord, Antarctic Ocean - #129 | ecosystem: Environmental > Aquatic > Marine > Unclassified | place: Southern Ocean | collected 2014-10-08
TTTTTGAGGCTGTAGCAAAACAACCGGCTAATATTTCTCATTTTTCAAAACTACTTTCTATCTCTACCAACTTAGGAACACGTATCGGAAATCTTTGGCGTTATTACCACCTCATATCTTTGAGCAAGCAGGTCAAAATAAAGTCCGGATGCCTTCGATTCGTTTGCTTGCAGCTTCCATTAAGCCAAGGGCATAAGTTACCTGTCTCCATAATGCCTTTATCTGTTCTGTTATCGCACCTCCTGTATATTCGACCACACTTGCCTTAATAATCTGCGCCTTGGTGAAAGCCTCATCATATGCAATTTTTCCTATCACCTTTAATCCTCGCTTTTTAGCATCTTCGCTTATTTGATTTGTTATTTGCGGGTTTACATCTGCTTTGTTAACACAAACCAGAGTCTCAATTAATAAACCTTACCTAAAAGCACATCCACTTCCCTGTGGATAGTTGTGTACACTCTTTCTTCCAAACCCTCTAAAGGCAACTTTTTCACCTTTCTAATGCCAAGAGTCGAGGTCAGCTCAATGTAACTATCCACGGACATCCCCAGCCTCTCGAAGAGCTTCCTGCCGCATTGAATAGCGCAGGCATCTATCAGAATGCGTTTCTCCGAGTTTCGCTTAATCTCATCAAACTTCCATGGTACTATAACAGCAGGAAGGCATCCAATCTTCACATCATCCGGGTTTTTCTCCCATATCTTGATACAAGCCTTGGAGGCGGCAACACCTGTGGCACATCCGCCATAGCAGGTGAAAATCAAAAGTCTATAACGAGCGTTTTTAGTCTCTTTTCGGATTTTATTTATTCCTTAAGATTATATATTTTTTATGTTCTCAAGCTCTTCCAATGTCTTCTCTGCAATAATCTTCTCTTTCTTAAAATGCTTTTTCATTCTCTGTAAACACTGATCTCCTGATAAATTTGTTAGAAACTTTAACCAAAACACAATGTTCTTAAACACTGTATCGAATCCACATCTCAATTTCTGTACGGAATCGAGCACAAAAGACTTGAATCTACAGAAAAGGCCGGGGATGGTATTTAGTGCTATATAGACACACCATCCCCTTTGTGACCCAGAAGCACCTAAGAAGATGAATCTTTAGCTGTCTATTTCTTAGTCTTTGCTGCTTTTCTGGCTCTCGAGCTCTTCTATACGCTTTTTGATTGCATCAAGGCTGTCTCTAAGATACTCCGCTTGAGCTTTCAGGCCGGAAAGCTCCCGTTCCGGATTTATTGCTGGCACCGCTTGTCCAAAAGGCGCACCCACCCAGGTGGTTTGTCCTGCTCGTACCCATCCGGGCAATCCGGTTGCATAAAAGCTGTTTCTCCAGCCTCGACCACCACTCCGGCCCCAGGAACCTCTGCCCCGGCCACCGTAGCCACGGCCACCTACGGGATTCATATACCCTGGCACTGGATAACCAGCACAAAAACCAGCAGCTCTACCTGTCATTGTTCCCATACCAGCAGGATCTGTTCCATCTCTGCGTGGCATTTTATTCTCCTTTCTTAGCACATACTCCCTTTTTATGCCGTCAGACTCGGTGTTTATCGATTTTCTATACGACTCATAGGCATCCGGGCTGAGATTCCTGTCTAATTGTGATAGAGGCCAATTGCCGGGCTCTAAAACCTTTTTAACTGCATCTTTAATCACACCACCAACTTGAAAAAACTCTATTCTGTTGTTTTTCATTGCCCCAATCATTTTGTCACCAAAGGTTTCAGCGATCACTATGGTCACGCCTTTGTTGGCAAGAAAGTCCGACATCTGTGGTCCTGATTGGCGATGTGCATCTTTGTAAGGATTGCCAACAGCCTCTATTAGTTCGCCCGTACTGTTGAATATAAGATAGTAGGGGCAGCGGCCTGCTTTGCCGCTTATAGATGACATAGAGTCTTTGTTATTCGATGCAACTGCAATTTTCACCGCATCCTTCTGAACAGCGTAAGTCATAGCCGCCACCAGAGAAAGAACAACCAAAGTTGAGAAAAGTGTCTTCTTCATTTTTTCTCCTATGTTAAAAAGATTATTGTCTCGTCATTCTCGTACCACATTTAGAACAACTTTTTGCATTACAAGGTTGTTCCGCAGCATGAGTGGCTGTTGCGCCACAGCTCGGACATACGCAATTACCGCCCGGCCCTGCGGCATAAGGTCCGCCCATCCTGCCTCTACCTTGTCCTTGGCCTCGACCCATACCCCGGCCTGTACCGGGACCCTGGCCCGTAGGCCCTGTACCGTCACCTCTTGGCATAATATCCATCCTTTCTGCAATAAAGCTAACTTGAATTTACCACTAAACTCACCTGCGTCTGCTCCGCCATCAAAAACCGATTCTACCCACAACAGCTTAAAGCAAGGGCTAACCCTGAGCAGTGCTCCTGAACAGTGCTCTGAGCAGTGCTTATTATCTGTAAATGGTGCAGCTAACTCCAATTTCTGATCGGCTGCTGCCACGGTCGCTGTTATTGACAACAACAGAAGTGAGACTAGGATACTAACCATTCTTCTTGACATTACTACGACTCCTCACGAACTCAGTTTGTTCATGACCTCAAAGGGATCTACTGTATGCACAGGCGGCGGTCAATATGCCAGTAATTACCCTTTAGCTACCGGGCCGGACTTCGCTTCACCGGCCTCAGCGTAAAGTCCTTAATGGTCAATCCCTTGACCGGCTCGTTGCGCGAGAAACGAAGGACATTCCGGCCCGTGACCAGTGAGACCTCGACCGGCTGAGTCTTATCCCACATGCCGACGGTGTAAGGCAACGCGATATCGGTCGGCTCGGCGGCACCGTTGACCGCGACCAGCAGGTGCTGTTTCCAACTGGGCGTCACCACCCGCGCGGAGAGCACATATTTGCCTGATGCCGGCGCGTCGAAGATGTACTCGAACTCCTTGGGCTTGCCGTTGCGGCTGTAATGCAACTGCATTCCGCCAAGGTTGCTCTCCATGAAGATGATCTTCCCCGTGCTTTTCGTCGGTTCGCTGCAGGCCGCAGCCGGAATAGTGATCCCCCCATCCTGGCCAACGACGATCTTCCGGTCCGCCTCGGTCAGGGTCACCGCTTCAATGACATCCTTCTCCTTGGATTCATTCGCCTCGCCGATATCCTCACCGACCGCAGCCAGCGCCACTGCTTTGGCCTCCTGAATAATCGCCCGTTGCAGGTAGAGAGACACGCCGTTCCAGAAGGCCGGATCACCGGAGCCGAATCCGAAAGTTCGCTTCTCTCCCAAGACGTCGCCAACCCACTGGGCTCGTTTCACTTGCAGATAAGGCTTCCCCGTTGCCCGCGCCTGGGTGGCCGCCAGGAAATCAAGGTCTTTGTCATATCGTGTCTTGGTCCAGCCTTTCCCCCAGCCTGCGCCAAGGCAGACCACCCAGCCATCGGGTGTCCAGTGCACCAAGGCGGCATGACCACGCTGCGGACGTGCCGTGGTCGGGACTCCGAAGGCGCGCAGAATGAAGCGGCCGAAGAAGGCGCGCCGGCCGCAGACCCCGCCATTCATCAGGATATTCTGAAAAAACTGCTGCTCGGGCTTGTCGTATTTGTTGTCCTGCGATCCGTATTTGACTTCGGTCGCTACGGCTTTCACATATCGCCAGCGATAGTCCGAAGTGGAAATGTGGTCGGGGCGATAGTTGCGGAGCATTTTTCGCCCCCAGGCAAGAATATGATCCGGCTCCTCGCCGTTGACGACCATTCGAAAGTCCCACACGCTCAGACCGTTAAAGCCCGCATCCAGTTCGCCGTCCAGGAAAGCCTTCTCGAAGTGGAGGTACCGGTTGACCGGGTCCACAGTCGTGGGCGCGTCGCTCTGGCCTTTGGCGTTTCTCTGCGACACAGGTATAGCATGTTCCAGACTGACAGCCAGCGCCAACCGCTGCAAAACGCTGTCCCCGGCCTTCTCACTCGCCTTCCGGATGTCGGTGTAGATCTTCATCGCCTGGCCATACTTGCTAACGCCGTTCTTGCTATCTTTGGCACCGTCCGCCACGACCATCTGTAGCATCAGGTCCGCGTCGGCCAACAATCGCTCGACCAGCTTCTCGTGCTCTTTGCCCTGCTGGGCGAACTCCGCCAGACCCCGCGGCGTGGCCTCGAACAGGACAACGTATTTCGCCAGTTGGGCATCCAACTTGTCGCTCGACAGGAGAGATTCCAGATTGAGTTCGGCGATCGTGTTCGGCGTATGGACCTGAGCCTGGGCAAGTGCTTCCCGGGCCGCCTCAAGCTCCTGGATCAATCTCGGCTCTTCCAATTTCGCCTTGTCCAGCGCTGCCTGACGCTCCTTGAGTGCTTTGATCCCGTCTTCCCGATTCTTCTGCCATTTAACGAGCTCTTGCTGCGCCGTGTTGCGTTCGGCTTCCGTGGTCGCTTTCTTCAGCTCCGCCTGTGCCGCAGCAATCCCCTTGTCGGCACCGCCGATCCACTTGCCCTTGGCGTGATTCACCAAGGCTTGTACCGTTGCGATCTCACCCATGCGCTGCTGCGCCGCTTTCACCTCCGCCTCCGCAGCCTCTTCGGCCTCACGGGCCTTCAAATAGGCGGATTTCTTCTGCTCGTCCACTGCCGGCACGGCCTTGGAAATTTCCGCCTGCAGCTCCGTGAGCATGCCGGTATAACGCTCCAGGAATTTCTGCCCCGCCTCGGTGAGCGGCGTTTGCGGCGCCGCTTTCTTCTTGGCTGCCCATGCGCTCGGCGCCACGATCGCCATGGCGATCAGTGCCACACAGATACCTGCCTTCGTCTTCGTTCTCATTGCTACGTATCCTTTCCTTTCGTCAGCTTATTGGCAAGAATTCACTTCCTGGGGTTGGCCGCGACCTGAACGCCGGGCGGATCAAACACTATGTCACACACAGAAGGTTCAACGCACCACCGAAAGATTAACTGATAAGAATTTGATTTTGCGACTACACCGCGTACCGCCAACCAACAGACCGAATGGGCGTCCTGCGAATCGACCGGCGCGCAGCCGTCGGATTCTACTCTCCCTGCAGTTCAACCATCGCCTTGCCCATGGCTTCGCCGACGTTCATGTAGGTCTCGGCATTGCCGCCGTAGTGGCCGTTGGAGCTGCCACCCATGCTGACAGGGTTGGTATACACGGTGGCGACGTTGCCTTTGAACTCCGGATACTTGCCGCTCTTGCCGTCGACCGCGAACATGGCGTCCAGGATCAACCCTTCATTGCCTTCGGCGCCCTTCTTGGTTTGGCCAAGCGTGGCCACGACGAACTTCGCTTTCGGAGCATTGAAGTCCTTGCGAAGTTGCTTGATAAACTGAACAAGATTCTGCTCATATCGGCTGGCATGTGCGGCATTGTAGCGATCCTTGTCGCCCTGCCAGAGAAAGAACCCCATGACCTCGTATCCTTTCGCATCCGGGTAATACTTGTCGAGCTCGGCCAGCACCGTCTTCGCATTAGCGACGTCGCCGTCGTACTGCATGCCTGCGTACCAGCCGATCTTCTTCGGCTCCGTGCCTTTTTCCCATTTGTCCGGTGAATCCTTGTAGCCGGCATAAACGAATGTCTTCGTTTCTCCAGTCTTCTTGACCTTCTCTTCGACCTCGTAGCGTTCGCTGCCCGGCGGCAGCAGGTCCCAGCCGAGGCTGCGATTGCCGATGCAGCTTTTGAGGATGAACACAGGCGCGTCGGTGGCGTGCCCCACGTAATGCCCGATGCCATACTCCGGACCGATTTTCCCGCCCGTGATGGTCATCCATTCGTTGTTGAACTGCTGCATCGCTCCTGTGCCGCTTCCCATAACACGCGCGTATCGCACGTCCTTGCGCACGGTCCAGTTGCCGGCATCATCGATAAGGTAAGAATACTTGCCTTTCTCTTTGCTGGCATGTTCGAGGCTACCGTCGCCGCCTTTTCTACCCGGTTTAATCTTTCCGCCCCCAACCATATTGGACTGACCTAGCAGGATGTACACCTGCACGGGCTTGCTCATGTCCGCGGGCTTGCCGTCGGGATCGGGGAGTTGCTTGGGCGCCTCGGCTGTGAAGGACGGAGCTGCCAATGTTACCAAAAGAAGGGCCACAACGGCTGGCTTCAACAAGTTTGGAAATCGATTCACTGGATCATCCTCGCAATAGAGTTTGACTAACCGGGATTTCCCGGACGGACTGTATCCGACGACCGCCGTCGGCCTTTCTTGAGATTATATCGCCAATCCCAACATCCGCCAGTAATAATTCGCCCCATTTCAGAAGGTGTTGTTAATACAGCACTTGCGGAACACCCATTTCTCCAAATTGGCAGATAAGGGCCTCTTGGGTTGTAGAGTGGTTGTAGGCGGAAATTCGCGAAAATGAGGCCATTTCAGTGAAGCTCTTCTGCGACTGGGGTTGCTCCAGCCGCTGTTTTCTCCCTTGAGCTCCCTTGATACAAGGTGTAGAATCACCATATGGTTGTAGAATCAAATTTCCTATCAGCAACAATTGACTCGATTTGACTGAGACGTAGGGTGCGATATTTCGCACCGCTTCAATCCTCTAGAAAACCCAGTCAAAGTGAGATTTGAATATATGATGGTAGCTTTGCAAAATGGAAGGATTGTTGAACAAGGAGATTTGAAAAATGGATAAAACAAAAATGTCCAAATCTTGTCGTTGCCCTTTGAGTCGTCGAAGTTTCCTCTCATCCGCCGGAACGATGGCCGCGGCTATGAACTTGGGGGTCTTCGATTATGCCTCTTCCCTCTTTGCGGCATCTGTCACCAATGCCAAACCCGTCGTCAGGGTCGCATTTGTCCGCACTATAGCCAATCGCAACTTCATGGGGTGGCCTGGTCAGGACTGGGATAATGACGAGCACCAGAAACACTATACCAGGATTCTTAACGAGGCGGCCGCAGATTTACACGTTGACTTGCGAATGCGTCAACAACCCCTCTGGACCGGCCAGACAAATAGTTTCATGGAAGCGATCAAAAAGGAGAAACCTGACGGTCTATTATTGATCTGTATGTCCCTGCATCCAAACGGCTGGAGCATCATCAACCCCATCGCCCAAAACCGCGGCAATATCCCAACCATCGTCTTCAGCCCGGTAGGTTCATCATTTACCGGGCACCTTCAAGCCACCCGAAATATACCAAGCCTGTTCGTCGCTTCAACACAGCACGAAGCCTGGTTGAAGACGGGCCTGCGAATGCTCAATACCGTCTGGCAGATGAAAAACACTCGCTTGTGTATTGTCCGGGGCAACAAAAAGGAGGACCGGAAGGTCGAGAATTTTGGCACAACGCTCCACTATTATCCCGAGCTGAGTTTCTGTCAAGCCGCTCACAAAACCCAGATCAATGACAAGATTCGCGCAATTGCCAACTACTACGAAAAGAACGCCAAAACCATTATCGAGCCGACAAAGAAAGATATCCTCAACGCAGCGGCGATCTATGTAGTATGTCGCAGTATCATGCAGCAGGAGAATTGTGACGGCATTTCCATCAACTGCCTGCCCCTTGTTTCACAAAAGATCGGCTCCGAGCGTCATCTCTGGGAACCATGCGTTGCATTCTCCCGCCTGCGGGATGAGGGCATTGTTGCTGCCTGCGAAGCCGACGTTCACGCAGCCCTCAGTTCTCGTCTGACCCATCTGCTCGTGCAAAGACCGGGGTTCCAGCAAGACCCTGCTCCATTAACGGTCAACAACACACTGGTAGGTGCACACTGTTGTTCGCCTACGAGGCTGGAGGGTTTTGATAAGCCACCGGTCCCCTTCATCCTCCGCAGTCACCAGGAGGCCGATCGAGGGGTCGCAACGCAGGTCCTCTGGCCCGTCGGAAAGAGGATGACCATAATGGAGCTCCGCCTTCCCGATACTATCGGTGTGGGGGCCGGAACGGTGGTCAGCAACATCGAGCCGTCACCGAAAGGTCACAATCCTTACGAGGAAGCCGGCGGATGCCGTACATCGGTAGAGGTCAGCGTCGATGGTGTGGCCGACACGCGCGACGTGAAGGGCTTTCATCAACTGTTTATCCTCGGCGACCTCGAACAGGAATTCAAAAACTATGCCCAGCTTGCCAACCTGAAAGTCGAGCATATTTAAGGACTCGAACTGACCAATTATGTACGGTCGTCATGATGCGCAGCCCTTGAGTTCTTACGACAATGCTTGTCTGATGCCCCTGGTTGTTCTGTACTTGCTGTCACAGTCCGAGCATTGCGTATGGCCGATGATGCCAATTTGACTTCCTGAGTTGTTTTACGTCGCTGTCGCGACTGGGGTTGCTCCAGCCGCTGTTTTTTCCTTTGATCTGCTGCTTTTTCCTTTGATCTGCCCTGATACAAGGGGTATAATTACCCTATGATTTTAAGATCAGATTTTCTATCAGTCAGTGTCAGTTTCTTATCAGTCATTTCCTATCAGTATTGGGAAGGGAGATTCAGATGAGCGAAAAGATTTCAATAAACAGAAGGGATTTTCTCAAGAAATCGGTCTTCACGGGTGTGGCCTCTTACGGAACCTTAAGCGAATTTGGGACGCAAAATCTCTTTGCTGAGGGAGACGGCCTGCCGGACATGGTGGCGGTGAAAAACGGTGAGCCGGATATCATGTTCGATAGGGCGATGGATGCCTACGGCGGCATGACGCGATTCGTCAAGAACGGAGCGACGGTCGTGGTCAAGCCGAACATGTCTTGGAACCGCCCGCCGGAAATGGCGGCGACAACGAATCCCGGCCTGGTGAAAAAAGTCGTGCAGAGTTGCCTGGAGGCGGGCGCCAAGCAAGTCTATGTTTTTGATCACACCTGCGCCGACTGGAAAATGAGCTATGAAAACAGCGGTGTTCAGGAAAGTGCTCAGCGGGCTGGTGCCGTGGTATTGCCCGCTAACGACTCCAAGGATTATGTGGCCGTGGAGAATCCCGGGGCAGAGACGCTTAAGCGCTTCAAGGTCCACGAACAGCTTATGAACGCCGATGTGCTGATTAACGTTCCTGTATTGAAACACCACGGGTCGACGGGGATGACGGCGGCAATGAAGAACCTGATGGGTCTTGTGGACGACCGACGATTCTATCATAAAAACGGATTGAATCAGTGTATTGCCGAGTTTTGCCTCTATAAGAAGCCCACGCTCAATATCGTTGATGCCTACCTCGTGACGATGAGCAATGGTCCGCAGCGCGCCAGGCCACAGGATTTGAAGCTGATGAAGTACCTGATGGTTTCGACGGATATTGTGGCGATCGATACCGCCTCCGCGAAGATCCTCGGCAAAAAGCCTGAGAACATCAAGCACGTCCAGATCGGTCATGACTTGAAAATCGGCACCATGAACCTTGACGCGTTGAAGATTCAGCGGATCGCGTTGTAGCGAATGAACGTGCTCCGCTGGATACGCAGGATCGCAGGACTCGCGGTGCTTGCGGCCTTCTTCTACATGTTTGTGCTCGACGAGCGGCTTGCTGGCGCCTGGTATCAAGTTTTGCCTGCGATACAGTTTGTCCCTTCGCTGCTAACGTTGATCGCCGTGTCGGGTTCTGTATTCGCAGTCTCGTTCATCGTGATAGGTCTGGCCACCCTGGTCATTGGCCGCGCGTACTGTTCGTTTCTTTGCCCGCTTGGGATCATGCAAGATGTGCTTCTGCGGCTGGAGGGATGGTTCAGAATACGACGCCGATACAGCTATCGACAAGCGCGGCCGGTGCTGCGGTACGCCGTTCTTGTGCTTGCCGGACTCAGTATCAGTTCCGGTCTTCTCACCGCTGTGCGCTGGTTGGATCCTTATAGTCTTTTTGGAAGGATGGCGTATAGCCTGTTGTCGCCCCCCGTACATTGTCTCAGTCATTGGATCGCCTCTATGGCTGAACCGCGCGGGATCCTAATATTCAGCGACTTGGCCAAGGGGCAAATGCCACTGTTCGTTCTGATCGTCGGGCTGTTGGTGTTGTTGAGTTTCGTTGTATCGACAATGCTGGCGGGGAGATTCTATTGCACGACAGTCTGTCCAGTCGGCACATTACTCGGACTGGTATCGAGACATTCGCTCCTAAAAATACACATTGACGCCGATACCTGTGTGAATTGCGGCCAGTGCGAGCACATCTGCCGCAGCGGCTGCATTGACGCCCAGCGTGGCTCCGTCGATCACAGTCGTTGTGTATTGTGCTTTGATTGCCTCTCGGTTTGCCCAAAAGATGCGATCGGTTATGGACTGAAATGCGCCGGGCTGAGGGTTACGCCGGTGGGACAGCGCCGAAAGCTGCTCGGGGGTAGCTTGGCTCTGGCAGGACTTGGCGTCGCTCCGGGTGTCGCTCTGAGATACGCCGGCGTGCGTGAGCATGGGCATTCGCCAGTCATGCCGCCCGGTGCGGTCAGCATAACACAATTCAAAACATTGTGTACGGCCTGTCACCTTTGTGTCAGTAAATGCCCAACGGACGTGCTGCAGCCCTCGCTCATTGCCTACGGCGTGGATGGTATGCTGATGCCTCATCTGGACTTCTCCCGCGGCTATTGTGAATTCGACTGCAATCTTTGTAGCCAAGTATGTCCGAATGACGCTATCGCACCGATCACGATTGAGCAAAAACATACGCTGCAATTGGGTACGGTGGAACTGGACGAGAACCTCTGTGTCAGTTATACCCAAAACGAGGACTGCGGTGCGTGCATTGAGCACTGCCCGACCCATGCGATTTATGGTGAGCTGAAAGATGGTGTTCATCTGCCGAAGGTCAAGCCGCAAGGCTGCGTGGGTTGTGGCGCCTGCGTCCACACGTGCCCGGAGCAGGCGGTCCGGGTCATCGCCCATGCGGTTCACACGCAAGCCGAACGTTTGGAGCAACCTGAACCACCTCAGCCCGAAGAACCTCCAAAAGGTGAGCCGGCGACAGACGAGTTTCTATTCTAGCGGAAGAATTTAAGGGTATCCACTAGATACCAGCCCTGGACTTAGTACTTAGTGGCGACTTTGTCCCCCCCGCACAGTCCCGGACGTACCACATAACGCATCCGGTTCCTCGGTTGTACTCGCTTCCGCGTTGCGTGACAACAACGTCACACAATTTGCTATTCCCCACAGTGAGGTTGGCTTATGGTTATCCGGCCCTATATGACACCCCTCGGCGTCCACAACAACCCATTTCGAAGCTGTACCAGCACTTCAGGGTACACGGTTACCCCTACGGCCTACAAGATTCTCTGTCTACGCTTAGCCTGTCTTGTTCGCCGATCTTACGATCTAACGCCTGCCTCAGGGGCCGGAAGGAGCGGTAGCTCCTGGAGGTCCCTTGCAGGCAAATGTTATCATTTATGGTTTTGTACTTTTTCGTCAATTTCGCAGCCAGCTGCAAAATCTCCGCACAATATGGTATTTCTCCACTCTGTCAATAAGATTTGGCCGTTAACGGCCAAATTGACCTGAAAAGAACGGACACCAATACCAGCATGGCCGTTGCTGATACGTTCCATCGTTAACCAGCGGCATGCCAGGTCTTTTGTTTAGTTACACAGTTTTTTCCAAAGTTTCTTAACCGGATAACCCGACAAGATTTCATGGCGATAACTAGATACATGACATGAACCCTATTTCCTCTCGGTCACTTCCCCCCCCCCCCCACTGTTCTAACGCGCAACGACGCCCCTCAGGAGCGGCCCGAATGAGCCATCTCATTGCAGGGGCTGGTTGGCAGTTATGCCTCTTGTTTGTTTTGCTCTTATGTATCCGCAACAAATGAAAAGCACGCTTGGCGCAGAAATGAGCAGGAAGGCGAATCCCTTTGGGAAGCTGCCGTCGCCAGAGTACTCAAGCAGATAGAACAGCAGCATGCACGCGACGACGACAAGACCACCAATACGCTCAAACCACCATGCCAATATCAGCCCCAGCATAACACCGAAGGGAAACAATATTGCTTTGACTGTCAAGGGAGGCAGGCCTTCACCAAACAAAAATGCGCACAGCAATCCGACGGAGGCGATGGACCAGATTCTTGCTACCCATCGCAGGACCGTGACTGATATATTTCTTGCCATTTTGTTCCTATCCTGCCGAACGTAAAGATGAGGGGACATCGGATCGCACCGCGATGCGTTGGTGCCCTCAATCGTATTGTGGGGCATATTCTATAATCGCTGTTTGTCGGCAATTAACTGTTTCCTTAGTTTGCCATAGTCCAAGTCCTGGACGCATACGTCATCATCGATCGCGATACAGGCAGCCGTTCCGGCGCTCTGACCAAGGATCATGAAGACCGGCTCCATCCGGATCGAACCGTAGGCCGCGTGGGATGCGCAAAGGCAGACCGGCACCAGCAGATTGGCACACTCATCCCTTTGGGGAACAAGTGAGCGATAGGAAACAGGATAGGACTTCGGACAGGGTTGTCCAAAGCCACCCTCGTTGCGTACGGTCCGTTTCCCGTCTTCTTCCACGACCACACGCTGGCAAAAGTGCGAGTCCATCGGGTATGAGGCAAGCCCCACGGAATCATCGACCGTTGTTCTTGATTCACAGTTGGCCTGGGTCATCACATAGGAGGAAGCCATGCGTCGACCTTCTCGCACATAAAGCTGATGGGGCCAGAATCCCGTATTTTGAAACTCGCGAGGGTCGAGCCCAAACCGGTTCACCCTGGCTCGCAACCTCTTAGGAACCCGCAGGTCGTTGGCCAGGAAGTACATGAGCCCTAGCTGATAGTTGACGTGATCCTGAAAGATGTGCTCCCGCAATTCGTAGAGTTCGCGGAAGGACATGGACGCCCCACGCCGGGGTGGAGGGAGTTCCGAAAATGATCTCGCATCATAAGTGCCGTCAGGCCAGCGATAATTGCCACCGACATAGTCCGAAGAGAAGCTTCCCGCGTTGTTGGAATCGCCGTTCCTCATCTGAACCGGACCGTCGGTCATGGGACGTGTCGTGTAGTTGAGGATCCACTGAATGTTCGGATCGACATTCAGAAAGCGGGCCAGCAGTGCGTAGCGGCCGGGATCATATCCGCGAGGTTTCGGGAACGGGATCTTTCCCACCTTGTCCGTCAGATACATCCGGAAATTGTAGCTCTGCACCTTGAAGTCGCCCTCGCCCGAGTCCCCGGGGGCCTCCGAGGAGATCTCCGGGAGCAGCCCTGTTTCCGGATGCCCCGGCACCCCATAGGGACTCAGCGGCAGTCTGCAAAACTGGTAGGTGTTCTTCCATGAGACCTGTTGCCATTGCCCGGCCAGC
>Ga0307990_1002975_pt1 | contig 13210 bp, 9 predicted proteins | sample EllFjometagen129_FD_203168 | JGI IMG/M metagenome (GOLD analysis project Ga0307990, IMG submission 203168) | Marine microbial communities from Ellis Fjord, Antarctic Ocean - #129 | ecosystem: Environmental > Aquatic > Marine > Unclassified | place: Southern Ocean | collected 2014-10-08
CTGTTATTTGTTGTGCCAGCTTATGATGCTCAGGCAAATTGCTCTCTATTAAAGTGATGGACTTACTTAATATTACTCTGTCTCCATTTAAAATGCCTTTCATATATTCATCTGCAGAAAGCAATGATTTGCCCTTTAACTTATATTCACTTACAGCATCATCATTAACAGATGAAGGTTGCGATATCCCATCATTTACCTTTAAAGCCGAATTTTTATTCTTTTTTTTATTCATTTATAATTTAAATACTAAAAGTGTATCAGTTATAGAATAATATTTTTTGCTAAAATAATATTTTTTAAGATTTTTATTTAAAATATTTTAGAATATTTTATCTTTGCTTAAATATTATTATAAAATGTATAAGCCAAAGGAATATTTATTTGAAGGACAAAATGGCGGTAAATATACAGGTTCAAGTATATGTGAAATTTTTAAAAAAGCAAAAAAAAATGCAGGAATAAAAATTATTGGTGGATTACATATTCTGCGATTCACCTGCACGAAGCAGGATATGATATAAGGATGATACAGGAATTGTTAGGACATAAAAGTTCAAAAACAACTGAAATTTACCGACACGTAAGTACAAAAAGTATAAAAAATGTTAAAAGTCCTTATGATGAATTATAAATATAAAATGGACAAATAATATAACATTTGTCCACTTTAGATATGTTATTATTTTATAAAGTGGACAAGTTGTATAAGTATAAACAAGTTGTATGCCATGCTAAAAGACCGACACACAAATAGCACATTTGGTTTTTGCCGATGCAAAACCTAACCTTTAAAAACCAAAAGAGCTATTTTTTGCCAATGCGCGTGATGAAAATATTGTATGATTAGAATATAAGTTTTAACCGTAATTGATAAATTATGATACTATCAACCATTAAACTAGAAGGATTTAGAAATTTCAAAAAAGCTAAAATAAATCTTAGCAAGAAATCATTAGTAATTGGTTCAAATGATATTGGTAAAACAAATCTATTGTGGGCAATAAGGCTACTACTAGATAGAAGTCTCTCCGATTTTGATATTGAACCACAGGATTCTGATTTTTATGCATATGAAGAAACAAACAAATTTGAAATAGCTCTTTTCTTTAAAGATGTTGTTGATGATTGTGTTGTTTCTAAATTGAAAGGTAAAATCAGTGATGATGATAAGCTTTGTCTTGTTTACAGAGGATTTAGAGATAAAACGACAAAAGCCAAATCTTTTAAGCTATTCGCAGGAAAATCATTTTTGGAAGTTGAAGAAATTGAAGACCGCTACTATAGAAAGGTTTTAAATGTAAAATACATTAGCAGTAAAAGGGACTTTAATAATTATATCAAAAGTGAAAAAAATTATTTATTTCAAATTGCAAAGGAAGATAGAACCGATGAACAAGTAGAATCGGACAATAAATTATTCTCTGAAATTCAAAATGATTTAAAAACTGTTGATGAAAAGATTCCGAAATTGAAATTTATTTCATCTGCAACAAATACCATTAACAATGAACTTTCAAAATTATCTTTACATCATCAAAAACAACAAGTAGTTTTTGATGCAAGCACTTCAAATGTAGATAGTTTTATTAAGAATGTTTCAATAGCTTCAAAAAGTAAGGGAGAAAATGTGCTTATTGGTGGTGATGGACGATTAAATCAAATCTATTTGGCATTGTGGGCTTCTAGAAATGGAATAACAGAAGAAAGTTTAACTGAAGTAACAATATTCTGTATTGAAGAACCCGAAGCTCATTTACATCCCCATCAACAAAGAAAATTAGCTGATTACCTTAATTCATCTCTCAACGGTCAAGTATTATTGACTTCTCATTCTCCTCAAATAACCTCTGAATTTAGCCCAAACTCAATAGTAAGGCTACTTAATAAAAACGGAAAGACAAGTGCAGCTTCAAATGGTTGTTCAAAAATCATAGATGATGCATTTATAGATTTTGGTTATCGTAAGAGTATTATTTCTGCGGAAGCAATGTTTTCTGATGTAGTATTTTTAATTGAAGGTCCATCTGAAGATTTGTTTTACAAAACCTTATCAAAGCAGATTGATATTGATTTAGATAAGTTAAATATTAGTGTTCTAATGGTAGATGGAATTGGCTTTAGTACTTACATCAAAATACTTAATAGTCTTGAAATTGATTGGGTTCTCAGAACTGATAATGATATTTTCAAGGTTCCACATAAAGATGAATATAGTTTTGCCGGAATTAAACGATGTATTAAATATTATAAAGATTATTTTAAATCCGATGAGGAAACTGAGAAACTTCTATTAGAACATGAATCAAATTTGAAGTGGTCTGCAAGTCCTATACCCCCAAAGGAAAATTTAAAATCTGCGGAGTTAATAATAAAAGACCTTGAAAATTACGGTTTTTATTTGTCAATTAAGGATTTAGAAAATGACTTCTTTAACAGCCCATTAAAATCAGAAATACAAGCCTTCTTCCTTGATTTAAAAAAAGATAAAATTGTTGAAGCAATGCAAAAAAGGAAAGCTACATTTATGTTTGACTTCCTAAAAAATAACAAACAATTACTATCTAAACTTAAAGATGATGTGATTGCGAAACCATTATGGAAATGTAAAAGTATTATTGAATTTATCCAAGATGAAACCAACTGACCAACAAAACTTGATATTGGATTATGATGGTAATTCTGTTGTTATTGCTGCTCCTGGAAGTGGGAAAACCTTTGTATTATCTCAAAAAATCAAGCGTAATTTAAAAACTTTATTAGACCATCAAGGTGTCATTGCCATATCGTACACAAATAAAGCAAGTAATGAACTAAGAAATAGAAGTCTTTCAAATGGTGAAAAGCCTTTGAGTTCTTTTTTTGGGACAATAGATAAATTCAACTTATCTGAAATAATAATTCCATTTGCAAAACATTTATTCGGTATACCAAAAAATGATATAAAAATTATTAAGTATTCATCACTTCCAAACGATGAGAAAGATAATCTTGAATGGGTAGATAGAGCTTTAACTCTTGAACAACTGGATAATGACAAAATAAACGGTATTAAGGAATATTTTGACAAAGGATTAATTCTTATTGAAATAATAGGCGTTTTTGCAGATTATGTATTTTCAAAATCTATTGCATGTCAGAAATATATTAAAGCTAAGTATAAGTATGTTTATATTGATGAATATCAAGACTCTGGATATGAGCAGCATCAGATATTTAAAAAAATCAATGAGCTTGGTATATTTGCAATAGCTGTAGGTGATTTAAATCAATCTATTTATGCCTTTTCAGGTAAGGATTCCAAATACCTTAAAGATTTAACAGATGATGATGCTTTTAAATATTTCAAACTTGATAAAAATCACAGATGTCATCCAAGTATTATAAATTATTCTAATTATTTTCTAAATCCAAAGACGGAGTTAATTCCAGTTGATAGTAATCAAATATATTTTAGTAGAGTTAATGGTGATGAAATTTCAATTGCCAATTGGATTGATGAAAAAATAAATTCCATACAAAAGATATTTAAGGTTAAGAATCGGAACAAGATAGCTTTATTAACTAGAGGAAAGAGAACAGCAGAAATATTAAATGCTCATTTGAAAACTCCTCATAGACTTTTTGTAAGCAATGAATTAGACTTGAACTTAAATATATGGTCTGCAATATTTTCAAATCTTCTTTATTTTGTTTTTGATAGAGGTTTTAAATTTATTGATGTAATTGAAGTATTTTCTTCATACGATAACTTTTCTTCAATTGATTTGAAAAAACTAAATGTCTGCAAGAAAAATATTGAACAACTATCATCCGAGAAACCAATTGATAAAGAAGGATTGAAACTTGAATTTATTAAGATTGCAAAAATTATTGCTCCTAATTTAGTAAGTAATGAATCTGTTGAACTATTAGATTCAGTGCTTAATAATTCAATCGAGCTTAATTCATATCAGACAGCTAATGAAAATGAAATTAATATCTTAACACTTCATAAATCAAAAGGTATAGAGTATGATGTAATTATTCATTTAGATTTGTATGAATGGGTATTCCCAAACAAAAGACCAGGAGCAAATAATGATTTCAATAATCCTGTATTTGGTGATTGGAATCAAGACCTTAATTTGCATTATGTTGGCTTAACGAGAGCAAGAAAAGGTTGCATATTAATGTCCAGTACTGAACGTCATAATAATAAAATGATAAAAAGACAAGGAAAGAACTCTGAATTTATTTCATTAAATGGAATTGAAAAATTAAGATATGTATCAAAAAAGTGAAATTAGATTTGTAAATGAAAGCCTATGCATAGCATCCATACACATTGCCAAGTCGCGCGAAAAAGCAACCGCACAAACCAAAACTTGTCAAAGAGTATGGCTACCCCAACGCTGACGAAAAAGAAAGCACGGGCATACAACAATGTGTATATGTCATTGACCAATTGGTGTTTATATTAATCATGATTACATTTAATAAACATATCAGCGGTTTGAAAGTGAAGTGCTTTGAAATGCCCAACGCCTCATACACTAACCGTTAATTTAAAAGATTAATGAATAATAAACCGCCTAAAAAAGTTAATTTAGCGACTTGTAAAAAATGAATTTTATAAATATTTAAATGGCAAAAAAAGACCAGAACAATGAAAGAAATTTTGTTAGCAAATAAAAAACTGAAAGGAAATGCCTCCGCACAAGCCGACACACAATCAAAAATTGTAAAAAAATATGCTTTTAGCCAACGCTTTAATATACGAACTTGCAGAATAAAACAAATATGACAAACGAAGAAATAAAAAAATTAGAGAAGGAATTGTGGGGAGCAGCTGATAATTTGCGTGCAAACTCAAAGCTTACAGCTGCAGAATATAAAGACCCTGTTTTGGGTTTAATACTTTTACGCTACGCTCAAAACAAATTTGAAGAAGCTAAAAAGCAGATAGAAGAAAATTTACCGATTAACCCAAGAACCAATCAAAAAAGGAAAGTTACAAAAAACGACTTTCTGGGTGCTGGTGCTATGTACTTGCAAGAAAAATCTCAGTTTGAGCATTTGGTAAATCTACCCGAAAGCCAAGATATTGCAGAAGCGGTAAACAATGCAATGCGATTAATTGAAGCCGACTACAAAGACCTTGAAGGAATTTTACCAAAGAACTATCAAGAATTTGATGCCGATTTATTGCGTTCGCTTATTCGTGTTTTTAATAAAGATGCTGTAAAAAATATTGGTGGTGATGTGTTTGGCAGAATTTACGAATTCTTCCTGATGAAATTCTCAATGAGTGGTGCTGGTGCTCAGGAAGGTGGCGAATTCTTTACTCCGCCTTCGTTGGTACAGATGATTGTAAACTTTATTGAACCCGACCACGGAATTATTCACGACCCTGCTTGCGGCTCCGGTGGTATGTTTGTGCAAACAGGTTATTTTATACAAAACAAGACCAACAAACAGGTAAACGAAGCTATTACCGTTTATGGAACAGAACTAAAATCAAACAATGTACGATTGGCAAAAATGAACCTTGCCATTCACGGAATTGAAGGAAAAATAATTGAGAACAATAGTTTTTACAGTAATCCACACGAGCTAACAGGCAAATGCGATTTTGTAATGGCTAATCCGCCTTTTAACGTGAAGAAGATTGACAAAAGCAAAGATTATGTAAAAGAAGACCCACGCTTACCATTTGGTGTGCCAAAAGCCGACAATGGCAATTATATGTGGATACAGTATTTCAACTCTTATCTGAACGAAAAAGGTCGAGCCGGCTTTGTTATGGCAAGTTCGGCTACAGATGCAGGAAATTCTGAAAAACTAATTCGCCAAAAACTCATAGAAACTGAAAATGTAGATGTAATTGTTTCGGTGGGTAACAACTTTTTCTATACTCGCTCACTTCCTTGTAATTTATGGTTTTTCGATAAAGGCAAAGCACAAGTAAACAAGAATAAAATTTTGATGTTGGATGCTCGGAACACCTTTCGTGTGATAAATTCAACTATTAACGACTTTTCTGATGGTCAACTTTTAAACTTTACAACCATTGTTCAACTTCATAGAGGAAACAGCAAAGCAATTACTATTTCCGAAACCGAACACAAAAAAGTATTAAAAGAGCAATTTGAAACTATAAACGAACATTACAGAACACTTGCAAAAGAGATAAAAGAAATTGCCAAAGAGTTAAAGAAAGACGATTTAGTCATTTCTGAAAGTATTGATTTTAATGATTTTGAAAACAGTGAGAAAGCGACAGAAATATTCAACTCCCTTGAAAAGCCTACACCAAAAGTTTATGTGTTTATAAAAGACATGGAAACTGAAATTGCAAAAATCAATAAGCAAGTTGATGACAAAGAGTTTGAAAGAAAATCGGCAACTGCAATAATGAAACCTTTTAAAGAAAAGCTAAACAAACTCAATAAACCTTTAAAAACTTACAAAAATGAAACAACCGAATTTCTAAAAGAGGCAAAACAACGCATTGGCGATTGGAAAGAACTTTTAGAATGGTTTCCCGATAATAAATATGTTGATGTAATTGGAATTTGTAAAATAGTTGACTTTGAAGAAATAAAAGAACAAGATTATAGTCTTTCACCAGGAAGATATGTTGGTGTTTTAGTTAATATTGATATGAACTTTGATTATAAATCAAGGATGAAAGAAATTCACAACGAACTGGCAGAGCTGAATACCGAAGCTAATGATTTGATGAACCAAATTCAATCTGTAGAATTATGATGGAAGGATGGAATAAAGAATTGTTGGGTGATTTGTTAGAAATTAATACAGAAAGTATTGGTCGAAATTATCCATTCAAAAGAATTAATTATTACGATATAAGCTCTGTAAATTCTGGTTTTGTTGAAGAAATAGATACCATTCCTTTAATTAGTGCACCTTCAAGAGCAAAACGAATTGTTAAAAATAAGGATACTATATTATCAACAGTAAGACCACGAAATAGGTCGTTTTACTATTTTAAAGAGGCAAAAGAAAATGACATAGCTTCTACTGGTTTTGCGGTTCTTAGACCTAATTTAAAGAAATTAGATGATAGGTTTTTATATCATTTAGTAACGAATTACAATTTTACTGCTTTCCTTGCTTCAAATGAAAAAGGTGCAGCATATCCAGCCGTTACACCAGAGGTAATAGGTAGAGCAAAAATAATCCTTCCCCCACTACCCACCCAACGCAAAATAGCCAAAATTCTCTCAGCCTACGATGAACTGATAGAAAACAACCTAAAACGTATTAAGCTGTTAGAGGAAATGGCACAAAAAACTTATGAAGAGTGGTTTGTCCGTTTTAAATTCCCTGGTTACGAAACTGCTGTTTTTGATAAGGGAACTGGTTTGCCGGAGGGGTGGGAAAGATTACCATTTGAAGAAATGATTGATTTCAAGGAAGGTCCAGGACTTAGAAATTGGCAGTATAGAGAAAAGGGTGTTCCTTTCTTAAATATTCGTGTAATTAAAAATGGTGATCTGGATATGCAAAAAGTGCAATATTTAGATACTGAAGAAGTAAATTCAAAATACAAGCATTTTCTTTTAGCGGAAAATGACCATGTAATTTCTTCATCTGGCACACTTGGAAGATTGACAACTATTAGAAAGAGGCATTTGCCACTTTGCCTGAATACTTCCATAATACGAATGAGACAAAAAAATGACAGATTTGGTACGTGGTTGATAAAACATATGCTGCAAGGACAAATATTCCAATCCACAATGGATGCGTATGCTAATGGTTCAGCACAAGTTAATTTTGGACCGACTCATTTGAAACAAATTAAATTACCCACACCTAATCTTGAAATCTCGTTAGCCTATGAAAAAATAATGGCACCTCTTGAAGAGTGTATTAAAGGAATTAGGGACCAAAACCAATACCTAAAAGAAGCCCGAAATATTTTATTACCACGGCTAATGACAGGAATGATAGATGTTGAAAAAATGGAGTTGAAAATATAAAATAAGAATAACTATGGGAAACTTTAATTTAGACCAAAGGAAAGCTCAAATAGTTTGGCGCAAGAATAATATTTCAAATACCGTAAAAGGCCGTCAAAATGGGAGCGAATACCAACATATTATTCCAAAACAGATTTGGACTGAATCCCTTTGGTCAGGCATTAGAACAGATTTACCCAAATATTTGAAATCAAAAAATATTCATCCGCATTCAGGGGTACATAACCTTGTTAGTTCCTGGGTTATTTCAGCAAATTTGTATTTTCCCATTTATCAAGAGGAATCTCTTAAAGGTTTAATGCTTGAGTTTCTAAAACAAAAAATATCATCCGAGATAACAGAAATTTCTGAAGTTACTCTTGAATTTGCTTTTTCTAAAGGAAATGCCCTACATCCAGCCCCTTTATTGGGAGAACAAGATGGGAATAGAGGTTCGGGGCAAACTTCACCAGATGTGGCATTTATTGTCAAAACAAAAACTGGGAAAGGAATTATTCTTACAGAATGCAAATTCACGGAACATAGCTTTTATCGTTGTTCAGCAAGAAGAATCACAGATAAAGGAGTTCGTAAAGCTAATCCAGATTCTAACAGATGTATGCTTGATTCCAGCAGTTGCAATTATGAAAATATTTGTCATCAAACAGTATGGGGTAGAAAGTACTGGAGTTTACTCAAACTATCAAATAAAGGAAAAAGCACTTTACAAAGATGTCCAGCAGCAACAGCAGGTTATCAGTTATTTCGTCAGCAAGCCCTTGCTGAAGGCATTATGCAAAGTGGAGATTATTCTTTGGTGGTTTCATCGGTTGCCTTTGATAATAGAAATGAGGGATTAAAAAGATGTTTAAAACGAACAGGCATAGACGATTTTCAAACTGGCTGGGGAGATATATTTGATGGCAAAGCAAAGTTTAAAACATGGACACATCAGGAATGGGTTCAATTTGTAAGAGATAACCAGACGAATGGAGAATTTACAGATTGGTTAAATTATTTAAAAGAACGATATAACTATTGATAACAGTAACAGTATGAGCTACGAATATTCAGAAGATAATTTAGTGGAAGCAGCAGCCCAACAAGCATTAGAAGATTTGGGTTGGCAGGTAGAATATGCTTGGCATAAAGAAACTTTTGGCGAAGATGGTTTATTGGGTAGAGAAGATAAATCACAAGTCATTCTTAAACGCTATTTGTTAAAAGCCTTAAAGCAGCTTAACCCAAACTTACCAAATGTTGCCTATCAACACGCTATCGACCAAATAAGTGAAAAAGCAGCTGATAAAAAGTTGGTGCAAATCAATAAAGAGAAATACACGCTTTTAACCAAAGGTGTTGATGTAAGTTTTACCAATGACAAAGGCGAACTTGTAAAGAAAAAACTAAAAGTTTTTGATTTTGATAATCCAACCAAAAACCATTTTTTAGCTGTTCGTCAGTTAGAAGTTGTTGGCGATTTATACAACCGCAGACCCGATATTGTTGGTTTTGTAAATGGTATTCCTTTGGTGTTTTTCGAGATTAAAGCCCACCATACCGACTTGCGAAATGCTTATACCGATAATTTAACAGATTATAAGGATACTATTCCACATATTTTTTATTTCAATGCTTTTATCATTTTAAGTAATGGCACAGATGCAAGAGTTGGAACAGTAACAAGTCCTTATAAATTTTTCACAGAATGGAAACGAATAGAAGAAGACGAAGAAGGTATAGTAAGTTTGGATACAATGCTTCGTGGTACTTGCGACAAAACCAGATTAATGGATTTGTTTGAAAATTTCATTCTTTTTGATAATTCTGCAGGAGATATGGCTAAGATACTGGCAAAAAACCACCAGTTTATCGGAGTTAACAAAGTCCTGAATAAAGCAAAAAATATTAAAGAACTAAAAGGCAAACTTGGTGTATTCTGGCATACACAGGGAAGCGGGAAATCATATTCAATGGTTTTTATTGCTCAAAAAATTCACAGAAAATTTGGTGGTAGTTATACTTTTTTAATGGTAACAGACCGTACCGAGTTAGAACGCCAACTTTATGATACATTCACAGGAGTTGGAGCAGTAACCGAGAAAAATGTAAAAGCAAAAAGCAGAGACCATTTGCTGGAGTTGCTCAAAGAAAATCACCGTTATGTATTTTCATTAATTCATAAATTCTCATTCGACAAGAAAAAAGAAAGTGAATATCCACTTATTACGGACAGGAAAAACCTAATTGTAATCTCAGACGAAGCTCACCGAACACAAGCAGGAACATTTGCCCGTAATATGCGTTTTTACGGTATTCCTAATGCTTCATATCTTGGCTTTACAGGCACGCCATTAATCAAAGAAGAATTAGAACTTACAAAGAATATTTTCGGTGAATATGTTTCTGTTTACGATTTTAAACGAGCCATTGATGATTGTGCTACACTTCCTTTACGTTATTTGAACAAAGGAGAGAAATTAGATATTGAAAATCCGCAATTAGATGAAAAAATGGCGGAGCTAATCGAAAATGAAGATTTAGACGAAGACCAACGCAGAAAATTAGAACGAGAATTTAAAAGGGATTATCCTATTCTTACTTCCGAAAAGCGATTAGATGCAATTGCAAAAGATTTGGTTTGGCATTTCAACGAAAGAGGTTATCAGGGAAAAGCAATGTTTGTTGCTATTGATAAACCAACTGCTGTTAGAATGTATGGTTTAATGATGAAATATTGGCCTGATTATGTCGCAGAATTAAAAGAGAGAATAAAAAACGCAGAAGACCAACAAGAAGAATTACAGCTAAAACGAAAATTAGCAAAGGTTGAAGAAACGGAAGTTTGTGTTGTAGTGAGCAGTGAACAAAATGAGGTGGATAAATTCCGTAAAATGAAATTGGAAATTGCTCCGCACCGTAGAAAAATAGTGGAGAGAGATTTAGAAGTAGAATTTAAAGACGAGGATAATCCATTCCGTTTTGTTATAGTTTGTGCTATGTGGATTACAGGTTTTGATGCCCCTTGTGTTTCTACCGTTTATCTTGACAAGCCAATTAAAGGTCATACTTTAATGCAAACCATTGCCCGAGCAAACCGAGTTTACGATGATGAAAAAGAAAACGGTTTGATTGTAGATTATGGAAATGTTTACAAACAATTAGAAAAAGCCTATTTAATTTATGGCGAAGGAGAAAAGGGTGGCTCTGGTGGCGGAGAAGAAGGTGGAAGCCCTGTTGAAAAATTAGCACTACTTGCTGATGAGTTAAAGGAAAGCATTCGAGCAACAAAAGGATATTTAAAAGAATTGGGTTTTAATCTTTCTAATTTGATGAATGCCAAACCAATGGTGAAATTGGCTAAAATTAATGAGGCAACAGATATAGTATCCTTAAACGAAACCACTCGAACCAAATTTGAAATAATGGCAAGAGATGTTTTCAGAAAATACAAAGCACTTTATCCCGAAGACGAAATAAAACCTTTCATTAAACAATTCAATGCTATTGAAGCCATTTATGACGCATTAAACCAAAAAGTAAAAACGGCTGACATTACCGAAATTATGTTGCAGCTTCAAGAAGTTGTAAATGATAGTGTTTTTATTAATGAAATTGCTGAGAAACAACCTGCATATATTGATTTAAGCAATTTAGATTTTGATAAATTAAAAGCTGCATTTGAAAAGATTAAAAGGAAAAACACTGTTGTTTTTGACTTGCAAAAAGCAATTGAAAAGAAGCTGAAACAGATGGTAAAAGAAAACCCTTTGCGTTTAGAATTTTACGAAAAATACAAAGAGATTATTGAGGAATACAATAATGGAAAAGATATAAATGCAACTAAAAAAGCATTTGATGATTTAACGGATTTTCTTGATAATCTTTCAAAAGAAGATAACAGAGCAATGCGTGAGGGACTTGATGAAGAAACACTTGCAATATTTGATTTACTTAAAAAAGTTAACTTAACTGATAAAGAAAGAGACGAAGTAAAGAAGGTATCAAAACAGACTTTGGAAACTTTAAAAGCAGAAAAATTAAAAGTTGAACGTTGGAGAGAAAGCACTCAATTAAAAGCACAAGTTAGAACCGTAATCTCTGACACACTTATGTGGTTACCTCAAGAACCATATTCAGAAAATGAAGTTAATGAAAAAACGGATGTAGTTTATCAACATGTTTTTACAAACTATTATGGTGGTGGGAAAAGTGTTTATGATATTAAAGTTGCATAGAATGAAAAGCCCACGCAAAGCCATACACATTTGCAATTCGCACAAACCAACGCTCGGGAAGAATGAAAATTGTAGTAAATTTGAAAGATAAAATAATTGAAAACAAAGAATGCCAGTGCCTAACAATGTATAAAAATAATAGCCGAGACAGTACCAAATTCAAGGATTGTATCCGCTTCAATTTTCTTGTAACTTGACAGGAAAGTGCCACGCAATCGGCTACATATTATTATACTAAACGTTATGGGCAAGCGAAAAGAAGCATCTAGCCGAAAACAAATTTTACTGCGAGATATTTAATGATTATCTTTGCTTTTATTTAAAGGATATAAAATGAATTTTAAAACAAAACATAAAATTATAAACGGGGACAGCCGAAAAATGGCTGAATTAGAAGATAAATCAATTGATTTGGTTATTACTTCACCACCATATTGGCAATTAAAAGATTATGGCACAAAAAACCAAATCGGATATAATGACAGCTATGAAGAATATATTAACAACTTAAATCTTGTTTGGAAAGAAAGTTACAGAGTTCTAAATAATGGATGTCGATTGTGTGTTAACATTGGCGACCAATTCGCAAGAGCTGTTTATTACGGTAGATATAAAGTTATTCCAATTCGCACCGAAATAATAAAATTTTGTGAAGCTATTGGATTTGATTATATGGGAGCAATCATTTGGCAAAAAAAAACTACATCAAATACTACTGGCGGAGCTTCTTTAATGGGAAGTTACCCAACACCAAGGAATGGTATTTTATCTATTGATTATGAATTTATTTTGCTGTTTAAAAAACTTGGGACACCAATAAAACCAAACAGAGAGTTAAAAGAACAATCAAAAATGACAAAAGAAGAATGGAAAATATATTTTGCAGGACATTGGAATTTTGGCGGCGCAAGACAGGATGGACATATTGCAATGTTTCCTGAAGAATTGCCCAAAAGACTTATTAAAATGTTTTCTTTTGTCGGAGATACTGTTCTTGACCCT
>Ga0307990_1002976_pt1 | contig 13201 bp, 18 predicted proteins | sample EllFjometagen129_FD_203168 | JGI IMG/M metagenome (GOLD analysis project Ga0307990, IMG submission 203168) | Marine microbial communities from Ellis Fjord, Antarctic Ocean - #129 | ecosystem: Environmental > Aquatic > Marine > Unclassified | place: Southern Ocean | collected 2014-10-08
TGGAACGGCCATTTTTGGGTGGCCAGTTTCTGCGTATTGGCCCAAGAGCCCCAGCACATCATGGTGATCACACACATTGCTACGGCCACTGCATAGGATTGCACTATAACCATTTTTGACTCCTTGCTCAGATAGAAGAAAGCGTTGCACTGAACAATCGGAATCATCCACCAGATTTCGATTGTTGTGCGGATTCATTCATACCAATATTAAATCCCTTTAACAGATTTTCGTTTGATCAATTGCGTCGGGAGTTTAATGCCCTCGCAATCCAGATTTCCGGTGTTTTCAATCTGTCGAAATAGCAGACTCACCGCAATTTGCCCCATTTTTTCGTTCTGCTGGGCGATAGTAGTCATGGGTGTGCTCAAAATGGCTGAGTACGGTTGCTCATCAAAAGAAACCAACGAGATATCATCTGGAATTTTAAATCCTTGCTCAGCGATGGCTCGCAGGACCCCTAATGTAAGCACATTGCCAACGGAGAATATGGCGGTAGGCCTTTTGGTTCGCTTTAGCAGCCGTTTGGCAGAGACATACCCATTTTGTTCGCTAAAACTATCCCCAATGATCAAGGATTCCTCAGGTTTTATGCCGTGCTCACTAAGTGCGGCTTTGTACCCATTGACCCGGTCGATATTGGGGGCCGATTCGGGCAAGCCCTGGATACAGGCAATGTGTTGATGCCCGTTCTCGATCAGATGGGTGACACCATCCAAGGCGCCATTAAAATTGTCTGACGTCACGAAAGGCAGAGACATGCCGGGAAAATAGCGGTCTACAATCACCACTGGCAATCCTGCTTTGTGCAGTTTTGTCAAGTGATCACCGAACTGTCCCACAGGGGAGATGATGATACCATCTACCTTACGGCCCTGCATGAGTCTAAGGGATTCAATTTCAATGTCTGTTCGTTCTTCGGTATCACATAAAAACACAGCATAGCCCGATTTTCGTGCATCCATTTCTACGGAACGGGCCATACTGGCAAAGAATGGATTAGAGATGTCTGGAATAACCAAGCCTAAGGTATGTGTTTTCTTGAGCCGCAAACTGCGAGCCAGTTGATTGGGTGAAAAGTCGAGGCGATTGGCCTCGCTCAAGACAGCCCCCTCAGTTTTTTTCCCAATTCGATATCGTTTTGCCTGCCCACTCAAAACTCGGGAAACAGTTGATACTGAAATGCCCAATGTGTCAGCGATGCATTTTAGCGTTGTCTGCTGTTTCTTTACCATAATTTGAGTTTCGTGTTTGTCGAAAATGGCCAACAAGTACAAACGATTGTGCTATTCTTATTGTTTTTGAAAAACTTTGTCAAGAGATTCTGTGTGTGCACTTCAAAAAAAGCTTGTTTATGTTTGAATTAGGTGATGATTCTACAGCAGGCGTACCCACTATGACTATTGACATTCCCACAAATTGCATGCACAATACATTGTTCTATTCTGATTATTGCCAGAAACAAGTTGGCCAATATGGGCGACATTGCCAAACGCTACTAGGATTAGCTGGCACTGTGCTTTGTACTAGTTTAAATGACAAGGCTGTAGTTCCCACGGGACGTCTCAAGAGAGTGACTCCTTGGAAAATCATACAGAGCTAAATGCTATTTAGGAGAGTCAAAATGAAAAATGGGCTACTTATCAGCATCTTGTGTGTTTTCGTGCTCATATCTTGCACCAGTTGTGCTCAGCAAACCACAAAAGAGATGTCGCTCAGTGTCTTGCAGGACAAAATCAAAGGAGGCTGGGCAGGCCAGACCATTTCATGTACGTACGGGGGCCCCACAGAATTTCGCTTCAAGAGCAAGAGGGTGCCTGATGACCAAAACATTCCTTGGTATGATGGGTATCTAAAGGAAACGTATGACAACAAACCTGGGTTGTACGATGATATCTACATGGATTTAACCTTTGTGGAGGTCTTTGAAAAGGAAGGGTTGGATGCACCGGCCAGCTCTTTTGCCAAGGCATTTGCCAATGCGGACTATATGCTCTGGCATGCCAATCAGTGCGCTCGATACAATATCTTGAACGGCATTATGCCACCGGCCTCAGGGCATTGGCTCAATAACCCCTGCGCTGAGGACATTGATTTTCAGATTGAGGCAGATTTTGCCGGGCTGATGAGCCCTGGCATGGTAAATACCTCGGCAAAGATAAGTGATAAGATCGGCCACATCATGAACTATGGTGACGGATGGTATGGTGGCGTGTACGTGGCGGCCATGTATTCTCTGGCGTTCGTTTCCGACGACATGCAGTATGTCGTAAAGGAGGCATTAAAGGTCATTCCGGCAAAAAGCCTGTACGCACAATGTATGCGGGATGTCATTCGATGGCACAAAGAAAATCCGGAGGATTGGAAAATAACCTGGCAAAAAGTCCATGACAAGTGGAACAAGGATATCGGCTGTCCGCACGGTGTTTTCAATGATTTTAATATTGATGCAAAGATCAACTCTGCCTGGATATTGGTGGGATTACTGTATGGGGAAAAGGACTTCGGAAAGACCACGGACATAAGCACGCGTTGTGGTGATGATTCTGACTGCAACCCTGCCAGTGCCGGAGGCATCCTGGGCACTATGCTCGGATACAGCAATATTCCTGCGCACTGGAAACAGGGCCTCGCCGAGGTGGAACCGATTGATTTCAAATATACGACCATCTCTCTAAACCGAACCTATGAGATGTCCTATCGTCAGGCATTGGAGGTCATCAAGAAAAATGGGGGCGTGGTTAATGGAGATCAAGTGGCCATCAAGGTACAGAAGCCCAAGCCGGTTCGGTTGGAGGTGGGGTTTGAGGGGCATTATCCCGTTGAGAAGAGAGAATTGGGTATCGTGTTGACTGATGGGGCTTTCTTTGAGTTTGAGGGCATCGGGTTTGCAGTCAGTGGTGAGGCAAGAGCTCGTGATAGAAGCAACCCAATTGATCATACGTTTGAGGTTGAAATGACAATTGACGGGGCTCTGGTCGGTACCACCAAACTGCCAACAAATAATATCAAACGAAAGTTTATCCCGTTCTGGAAATATCAGTTGCCCATGGGAAAACACAGGGTTGAGCTAAAGGTACTGAATCCCTCAGATAAAGCAATTATTCGATTGTCCAATGCGATCATTTACAGTGACAAGCCCCTTCGCTCGCCTGGGAACAAATAGAGAAGGAGTCAGCCATGGAACATCGCAGTTTTCTCAAGCACACAGCCTTGTCAGCAGCCGTCTTGGCACTGTCAGGCACATCCGTGTTCGGAGCAAGGACCAAACAAGCCAACAATGAATCGAAGGTACCCAATCTCAGGCAATGATCCAGATTCGTTTTCGTGCCTGATAAGAGGGGTTTTTCCTGAGTAGTTGCATGCCGCTGTCGCGGCCAGGTTTGCTCCAGGGAAGCCGCTGTTTTTCATTGATCTGTTTCCCTCGGCGAGTATAATCATTTCTTTGATTGAAAAATCTCTGGTTTTATCAGGAGTAGAGGTAACCATGGGTATGCGAGAAACAGTTCTAATGTTCGGCGTGGTCCTGCTAATGGCCGGGCCAATGCCTGCGCAAGAGCCAATGGATTTCACGATTGGCAATGATGTCGGGGCGCAGATCCAGACCCGGGCACAGGCGCGATCCTGGATGGAAGGGGTTGCTGAGGGGGCCGCGAAAGCGAGGGTCACGGCTTTCGAGTCCTACGTAAAATGGATGCTGCTCGAACCTGAGCGGGGCAAGTGGGATTTTAGCTACTATGACATTCTCGACGAATCGACCATTGCGAAGGGATGGCTCAAAGATTACAAGGTGCTGTTCTGGTTGGCCGGGCGAATGACCGAGCAATCGACTCTTGAGGCCATGGAGGCCTGGGCCAGAAAGGGCGGATATCTGGTCATTGGCTTTGACAATCCCAGCACAGTGGAAGGGGAATATTGGAAGGCGCGACTGGCAAAAATAGAGACAGTTCGCTTCCTCCTGAACGCTTCCATCGGCCAGCTTCAGGCGTCTGTAGACGACGCACCTCGCGGCTTTTTCACTGACGGGGTGCGCGACAAACTGTATCATACACGGTTCAAGGATGGTTCGCGATTGGTTCTCAATTATGGCAGCGAACCAAAAATGGTGGAAGGCCAGATCCTTGAGCCGAATCGTATTCTCGAGGGGACCGTTCAGGAGCCTTAATCAAAGATACTCATCAGGCCCAATGATCGTGGCCCAGAACAACTCCAATTGCTCTTCGAAATAGCGAAGTTGCGTATCGTGAGTATCGTCATCTTCAATGTAATCGCCCAGGTGATACCAGATATCCCCACCTGAAAAGCAGGTGTCGCCTCTGGAAGCTCTATTGGTAATGTGCACTGTGGTAGCACCGGCCCTTCTGGCATTTTGAAGGATCTCAATATTCCTGCCAGCCAGGGTGCCGGTAAGCAATCGAGTTGCCTTTGATAATAGTCTTTGGCTAACTTGTGCTTTGATTGTTTCCATAATGTATGACCTCTCTTTCTTTGGGGTGATAGTGTGCTATCAGTGGTGAATAAAATGGGCGCATAATAAAAGCCCTTGGAACGTCCAAGAGCTCGGGGATTGTCTTTGTGTGACATTGCTTTTTGAGATGGATTGGTGCGTTGCTAATATCCAAATAGAAGTGGCTGACGCGATTGACATATTCCTGGGTATTTCACTCTTGATGGGGTATTTCACCAGGCACTAGGGTATTTCAAGGTATTCTGCTTACCTGGGAGGTGTTCCGGCAAGTTGCGCAAGTATTCCGCTAGTGAAATATCCTGAAAGACCGTGTGATCAAAAGGTTCCAACTAGGATGAGTGTCGTCTTTTATTGGGAGGTGACAGGGTATTTCATAGCCTGCCGCGGTATTGGGAATCGCCGTCTCTGGTGTGTCGATATGAACACATGTTGGGATCAACATATGAACGTCGTCCGTGGATCAAAAGCACGATGTGCTGATGCGATATATGGCAAAAAGCCATTGGGGTATTTAAAGTTATACACTTGTTAAGAAAACCAGGCTATATAAAGAATCAACTGATCTGTTTAACCATTGCCAAGGCGTAAACCAGTTGAATCTTTTTAAGGTTCACTTGTTTGGTTTAAGGTATGAAACAGGAGTCAATAAATCAAGAAGAAGGCCTGATGGAAGTTATATAATGGTTCAGGACTTGACCAGCAGGGTTGAGATACAAGCCGAGAATACTGTGGTTCGGTGGCTGTTTTTACATACCGGTCATGTCAAAAAGGGATTTACTATCTGTGCATTTCCTAGGTATTGTCTCTTTTTCTGCATTTTCCAGAATCTTTCACATTTGAAATGACTAGACGGTAACATTCGCGCTTGATATAAATGATGTGAATTGAATTCTTTAAGAAGGCCATAAGGAGGCATATATGAGGACGAGACAGATCATAATATTGGCCAGTGTTTTACTCATTTTCGGTGGTTGTCGGTCGCACAAGAAAACTTACGAGCGGCATGAAGAGGAAGATACAAGAACAGTCTTAGAAGAAAAGATCGTGGGTGGGATTGATTCAGCTCCTGCGCCTCAGAAACAGGAAATCAAACAGGTACCCCCAAAAACCACAAGGATAGAAGAGATCATTCAAGAAAGTGAAGAGACTATTGTTATTCAGTAGCACAAACGAAGCGAGGAAATAGTAAAAAATTAACTCACGCAGAATTAAAGGCACTGAGGTAAAAAAATGGGCAGTAGTAAAAGAATGACTCACACAGAGCTACAGAGATCACGAAGAAAAGAAGGATAGATGAAAGAGATTGACGTTGGTTTTTAGCCTTTGTGATCTTAGTGCCTTCGTGTGAGAAAAAGAAAACAAGAGATGTTAAATGATGAACCATATTCTTAAGCAGAGCCCCAAAGTGCCTCTGGCCTGCCCACTGCCTTCTGCCTGGGTCTAAGCCTCTTTAAGACGCCCGGACACAAAACGATGCAGCACACTAGAGATCAGTGTCTGGTAAGGGTTTCCTGTTTCGACTGCCATGACTCGGGTGGCTTCAAGGTCTTTGGATGAGATCACCAAATCGTTTTAATGGCTTTTGAGGCCCTCAGGTTCTTGTCTGCTGTTATCAAGGTGGCATGTGAGACAATGGCCGTGGCGCAGATGAGTCTGTCAGCAGGATCTTTATTGATGTCATCCGGCAGGTTGACTGAGACATGGGCGATCTCAGGTGTGATACCGGAGAAGTGGTAGGTGTTGGCACGGCACAGGAGCTTGATAAAGGTCAGAGCGTCAGCTTCAATCTTGAGTCGCCGTTCTTTTATGAGCATGGCGATCTCCCAGAAGGATATTTCACTTACCAGGATTGACTGGTCATCGTGGGCTTGCTGAATGACCTTTCTGGCCTTGGCAGTGATGTCTTTGGGACTGAGTGCACGCCAGATCATCACATGGGTATCTATGACGATCATGGGCTTGCGTTCCAAGGTTCATCCATGGGACTGACGATGTCTCTAATCACAGCTGTTGAACTCAAATGTGACAGGGACTCAAGGGCTTGTTCGGCATCTTTCGGGGGTGGGCTCAGTTGAGCCACAGGTCGACCTCGTGAGGTAATTAGAATGGATGATCCCTTTTCTATTTGCTTTAGAATCTTCATGAGATTCTCGCGAAGCTTACTGGCAGCAATCGTTTCCATATAAAGACTCCCATTAATTTGTACAACTTGATTGTACAATAGCAACAGGGCTTGTCAAGGGCTATATTAAAGGTACTAAGGCACAAAGGTGCAAAGGCATAAGGCAAGTAGGGAAAACAACTGCAGTAGGGATTGGGCAGTGGGTAGTATGGAATAGCCTGGTACAGAGGTGCAAAGGCATCAAGGCACGGAAGCACAGAGAGAAGAAGGACTGATGGATGCTTTTGTGGTTGATTTCGAACCTTTTGTGATCTTGGCGGCTTTGTGTGAGAAAATGAAAACAAGAGAGGTTAATTGATGAACCATACTCTTAAGCAACGCCCCAAAGTGCCTCTGGCCACCTCTATGCCTATTGCCTTTGTGCCTCTGTGCCTTTGTTTAAGCCTCTTTGAGACGTCCGGATACAAAACGATGCAGCACACTTGAGATCAGTGTTTGGTAAGGGATTCCTGTTTCGACGGCCATGGCTCGGATGGCTTCCAGGTCTTTGGAGGACATTCTGATATTTAACCGTTTGTCTTTTTTAAGGGTGTCCTGAGCATATTTCTGATGCTTGGAGATCTGGCTTTTTAGATTCTTCACAGACTGCCATTCACCACGTTCGATGGACTCCATGAGATCTTTTTCGTCTTGGTCGAGGTATTGTTTTTTCATGAGATCACCTTAAATACTTCTTGGTTAACCGGCGACTGGGGATAATCGTTTTTAGGAATCGTTCCGTTTTCTGCTGCACAAAAGGAACTGCATAAGCATAGTTGTTTATATTCAAAATGATGACGTACTGGTTGGTATATTTGTCTTGGTTTGGATGTTCAATAATATCAAGAACGTCTCCATTTTGAATATGCATGACCGCCTGTTCAAAGCTGACGCCACGAGTTTCCTTTAAAAGCTTGTTTTTATCTTTATCCCATAGATAATAAACCATGACGGCAATATATCACAATGTGTGCCTTATGGCAACACATTTAGTTTATTCGATCTCAACCCTATAGGCTGCCTATAGGCACTGAAAAAGAAATAAGCCTCACACAGAGCCACAGAGATCACGAAGAAAAGAAACCCTCACAATGCCCCTGGCCTGCCTACTGCCTAACCCCCACTGCCTTGTTTTATACCTTTGCCCCTCTGTGCCAATTATTTTTACATTCCCTGCAAGTTTTCTCCATCAATGCCTCTAAGTAAGTGGAAACTAAAATATTTACCTTTTTAAGGAGTATACTCATGAAAGCACGTGTTTTAGAGAGGGTTTCAATCTTTTTGGTGCTGTGGCTGGTGCTGGTTGGATCGGGGTGCCAGAGTCAACAGCGTAGTGCGTCACTTCAAACTGGACTCAATGAGAGTATTGATTCGGTTCAGGCAGGGGATCTGAAGACGGCTCGCACTGCATTGGAGGGGGTCAAGGGCAAGGCCAAGAGCTTTGAAGAGAAGCGTCTGGTGCAGAGCGTGGATGAATTGATTGCTGGGGCCGAGTCTCTGATGCAGGGCGAGGTGGGGCAGGCCAAGGTCGCATGGTCGAATATTGAAGACCCGCAACTGAATCGTGAGGTTCGTGTCAAGGCGTCGGCTGTGATGGGCCTGGATGTGCCCATGATTGCAGTGAAAAATACAGGTAAAGAAACCGAAAAGGAGGGTAAGTAACATGAGTGGGATACTGAGAAATATGTTGATATTGATTTGTCTGTCAGGTCTGGTTGTGGCCCAGGAAGCTGCTGTACCAACTGCTGCTTCGAACGCAGCAACTGCTCAACCTGCAAAACCCAAGCCTGTAACCCGAAAAGATGAGTTTGCTGGGTATGATTTTGAACAGGTGGTTCGTACGGTAGAGACTTCTGTGAGTCCTCTCCAGCAGGAGATGAGTGGTAGTCTGAAAGTCTTTTCTGAGAGTGTGACAGAGGCGCAGGCGCTGATTGAAGAGGGCAAGAGTCGCGAGGCGATTGTCAAGTGTTCTGCGGCCATGGAGGCCGTTCTTGGAAATCGGGACAAGGTACTGAAACCCATGTGGAAGGGGCAGGACTATCTGAATGAGCAGATTGGCAAGGTTCGAGTTCGGCTGGCTCTGGCCATTGAAGCCAAGGGCGGGAGCAGCGATGTCAAACTGGCCAAATCTACGGAAAACATGCTGGATGGCATAGCGTCACGGATTTCAGGTGAAGAAGATCCCATGAGAAAGAAACGGCTTGTGGCCCACTACAAGACTGTGCGCCAGTTGGCCAAGATCAAGCTGATGGCCAAGCAGCTTTCTCCAAACCAGCGTAAGCTGTGGCGAAATGTGCTGGGTGTGCTGGAAAACACGGCTTTGACACATCAGCAGGTCCTGATGGGTACAGAGGTGCTGTTTGCCCAATTCGAGGGGACTGTTCAGAACCTTCGTGAATATGAAGGACTTATTGATACAGTAGAGGGTGCGTCGCGTTTACTTGGCGTGGTCAAGGGTTTGGGTGAGAGTGGTCAGGGATTGGCTGCTTTTTCCCGGAACATGACAGACCTGCAGAAACGCATGGCAGGCTTTAATGGTCAGATCGAGCAGCTCCTGGAAGACAAGATGGTGGACCTGGAAGCCCAGTCGGATGCGATTACCACATCAATGCTTGAGGATGCTTCAGAAACATCGGCGATGAACAGTAATATGGATGATGAACTGGCCCAACGTCTAGGTCGTTTGGAAGGTTCATCTGATGCGACTTCTAATGAATAAAGAAAGAGGTGATATCATGACTCGTTTAAGAATACTTCTTGGAATCGTTTTGTTCTGTAGTCTAACGCAGATTGGCTGGGCTGCGAATGATGCAGAGATCCAGGCCAAGGCCGAGTTTAACAAGTTGGTGTTGCAGCGCAACCAACTTCACAGGAAGCTCCAGCAAGCAGACACCAATGCCGTGGAGCTACTCAAAGCAGGCAAGGACACGACCAAGCTCAATGCTGAACAGATCACCATCCAGGATCGGTTGGACCTGATCCAACTGCGTCTGGAGACCATGGCTGCCAGGCATACCCTGGCGATTCCTCCAGTACCCAAGCCCAAGGGGCCAGCAGGAAGCGGCGGGATCACGGATAGTGATCTGGGCAGAGAGGTCTTTGCCCGAGGTCGGACGCGAACCTTGAAACAGTTGAGGTTGCAGACTCTGGATTTGTTGGCCAGGCTGGATTTCAGCGGCATAAAGGCAAAAATAGGCAACAGAAAAAAAGGTATGAAGTAGGCCTGCAGAGGCAGAAGGCACAGAAAGAAAAGCAAGGCAGTAGGGGTTGGGCAGTGGGCAGTAGAGGAAAGACAGGCAGTAGGCAGTGGGCAGTAGGAACAAAAAACACTCACGCAGAGCCACGAAGAAAAGAAGGACAGACGGATGCTATTCTGATTAATCTTAGACCTCTGTGATCTTTGTGCCTCCGTGTGAGATAAAAAAAAAGACTAATCACACAGAGCCACAGAGATCACGAAGAAAGACAGGGCTGATGGATGCGATTGTGATTGGTTTTTAAATCTTTGTGCCTTTGTGTGAGAAAGAAACAAGAAGGAGAGTTAAACGATGTTTACGGACTATATTAAACTGGGTGGCATGATGATGTGGCCGTTGTTGATTTGTTCGGTGCTTTTAGGAGCTGTGTTGATTGAGCGGGTCTGGACGATCATTCTGCTGCATTGTGTGTTTCGACGTAAGCTTAAACCCACGGTTGTGGCAGCATCTGTGCGGGCCTTTGCCTTTTTTAAGGACATTCCGCCTGGGCTGGGTTTGCTGGGGACTGTAATTGGTGTGGTCAAGAGCTTTGGCCTAAGCGAGGGTCGTATCACCGCGGACAGCGCAGCCGCAGGACTGGGTGTAGCCTGTTATACAACTATCGCCGGCCTCGTGATATGCCTTGTGGCATCTGTGTGTGAATACATTTTCGAATGGGCTTCAGGTGATATTGGGCGAGGATTGCCAGGGGTGCGCGATCATGTTTAAGAGCTTTGTGGATCTCCTGTTTATTTTACTCTGTGGCACGATTGTGTCTTTGAGTCAGTCCCTGCAATTGGGTGCTTTGGAAACGGCGCCTGCCAAGGTCGGTTCTGGAGGGATCTCTGAGGTGAGGGCAGATCAAGTCGACGTACTCGTAGTGAATGAATCTGACTATCAACTGGTCCTGGGCAGCGGTACAGAGCCCATTGAGGTGGTCAGTCTTGATCAGCTCGATTCGTATCTGCAGAATACACGCTGCTTGGTGATCGTGGCAGGGACTGACGTGATATCACATCAGCGTGTCATGGATTGCTGGGATCACGGGCGGACACTCGGTATTAAGGTCCAACTCGGTGTGGATAAGAAAGAACCTAATCAAGGAGTGTTGTGATGTCTAAAGGTATGTTGTTCATTGGATTGATAGTGTCTACGATGGTGCATCTATGGGCCCTAGGCCTGGATCAGTTTGTGTCTTCTGATATGGCTTCTGACCAGGCGGGCAAAACAGTCACCATGGTAGATGTTGTGGCAGTCAAAGACCGTATGCCAGATCAGCAGACTCAGGCTGTTAATCCGCCAGAGACCCAGATCAAGGAGTCACCTTCTGAGCCTCAAGAACAAAGTGTGTCGGAGCCCCTGAAAAAAACCCCACCTGAACCGAAGCCTGAAGTCCAGCCGGTAGCACAGCCAGCGGTACCGGCGGATCAGGCTCAGAGATATGCGAACGTGGACAAGTCTGGCAGTTTTGCTGGGTCCAGCACAGGTCGACAGCAACCGTTGTTACGTATTGACTGGGGCTCAGAGGCACAGGCCACTGACGTGGTGCAGAAGGCTCAGATGAGATTTGCCGTGTTGGATGCAAAGCACAAGATGGTGGCGGAATTGATACAAGATGAGCAGGGCCAATGGCACCGACAGGTCGGCCTGACAGCAACGATGACAACCTACTCCAGTAGCTTGAGGATTGTTGATCGGGTGCCCGCTTTTAAGAGCTTTTGCAGTGCATTTCTTCAGGGCACCGAGAGGCTGGCTGTGATGGTGCCGTCAAAGATAGAACGCAATATTGAAACAGCCAAGATCAGTGCCGCAGCCCAGCGTGGGCTTTCAATGACTCAGATCGAGATCTTCGGTGGTGCCTTTGCCATCACTGGAGAGGCTGTGGCCTTTAGAATTGACAAACTGGTGGAAAGGATAGGATCATGATTCGTGGACTAATTATCATATTTTTGTCTGTCGTGCTCTCAGCAGCGACATGTATCGGCATTATGATGCGTTACGCCAATGTATCTACTGCGCAGGTGCTTCATTCTGATAAAGAATCGCCGCCGGCCCCACATGATGGCAGTGTGGCATCAGTCCCACAGAGTGTAGATGCGACTGTCAGGCAGATCGGGCTGGGCATGGGCAATGGTGAGACGATGCGAAGCCAAGACTTATCCCAGGCAGAAACAACTTCAGTGCCGGGTCAGTTTGACTACAAGAAACTCAATACAGACCTGCAATCCTTGTCAGAAGCCTTGCTTCAGTTCAACGAAATGATTTCTAACGAAATCAACCGGCTGAAGAGCAAATCTGCCAAATCGACTTCATCACCGGCAAGTCCGCCTTCTTGACAGGATCTGCATGGGTACATACACTGACAGCCATGGCAGATGACAAGCTCTACATGGCATTTAATCAAGCAACCCAACAGTGGCCGCAGGTGAATTGGTCCAGGCGGGACTATGCGGTTCATGTCAAGGAGATTCGTGAAATGGGCAGCAAACCTAGCCATCTGGTTGATCTCTATCTTGCTGGCGCAGCCGGACATCGTATGGACCCTGCCTGGGAAGCGATTCAGCAGGATATTGGACCTGCTGTTCAGCGTATCCTGACGCGCCAGCCCTTGGCTGATTTGACCATTGAAGATCTGTGGGGTGAAACGGTCATGAATCTCATGGACAATGACGACACCCGACCGTGTCTGACTGATGGGAGTATGGCAGCCAGGATCGTACGCTATCACGGTTTGGTCAAGCTCATCAACTACTGTGTTACTATCGCCCAGCGCGTGGCCATCCAAAGGCATCGAAAACGAAAACCTGCATTGGCCTCGGACGTTGATGCAGCTTTTGAGCGAAGCCAGTCACCCAGTCATACGCCGTTACAGGAACTCCAGCAGACTGAGTTGATTGAAACCATGACAAACCTATTAGCCCAGGCTTATGCCAGCCTCTCAGCAGAGCAGCAGTTTCTTCTGACCATGATCTATTGTCACGGTATGAAGCAGAAAGAGGCGGGGAAGCTGATAGGTCTTTCAGAATTTACGGCCAATCGCAGAGTCAAGTCTGCGATCAAGTTGTTGCGCAGCACACTGGATTGTCCTGAATTGGCGGGCCATATCCAGATCTCACCGCAACTCTGGAATGCTGTGTGGCAGGCAGCCTGGCCTGATACCGATCAGCAAATCCTATCCAAGCCTTACAGAACCAGGAGACAGCGATGAATGCCAGTGATGCTATCGCACCTGATACCCATCAGATCGTCACGATTCTGAGAGACGCCATGGTGAGCAGTGACCAGGAGCCGACACCAATTAACGATGAACAGTTGACCCTATTGGCCACGGGTCGA
>Ga0307990_1002978_pt1 | contig 13195 bp, 5 predicted proteins | sample EllFjometagen129_FD_203168 | JGI IMG/M metagenome (GOLD analysis project Ga0307990, IMG submission 203168) | Marine microbial communities from Ellis Fjord, Antarctic Ocean - #129 | ecosystem: Environmental > Aquatic > Marine > Unclassified | place: Southern Ocean | collected 2014-10-08
AGAAGTATTTATCAGTTATTGATATTTCTTCAGGCAAATCAATTTCCTGTCCAAAAGTCATTATTTGAACAAATAGAATTAATAATATAATTGGTATTGTCTTTTTCATTTCATTGAGCACAACGTTAAGTATATGAAAAGTAAGCGATTTCGAAGAACAAATCTTTCAAATTACAAGAAAGTTCAAACGGGCTACAAGCCTTGACACTACTACTATCTCGCTTATTTTTTATATACATTGTTGGCGTGTCGTTATTCTTCTTTCCAATTTTCAAAAGTCTTAAAAGTTGTCCTCCATTTTCCAGTATCTATATCATAAAATTCAATATTTCCATTTACATCATAGGCACGAGTAATAGTATCAAGCCAACTATTTTTCCATTCTAATTGAAGTGTGTTTTTTTCAAAATCAATTTTCCACTTACCAAAGTTGTGAGAACCTACATCGTTTATTCCTTCAGCAGTTCCATTATCATAAATGTCAGTTACAAATTTATAACCATTTGGATAATCTCCATATACTGTAGTGTTGCTAATTTTTGCTTATAAAATTTCACCTAAAATTTGTTTGTATCCTTTTGCAATTGTTTCTTCTTCTGTCTGTGAATACACTGCCAGTATATTCATAATCAAAGTCTGAACCTTTTACTTCTTTTTTCATCTAAAATTTAATTCGTTCTATTGTCCAAGTTTCAGGTGTTCTATTTGAAAAATCCTGATTAATTACATAATGCTTGTTGTCAGGTGTTATTGCTACAGTTGTACTTGCTGTAATTTCTGTAGAGTTTATTACTTCAGCAGATTGCCATCCGTTTTTTCCTGATAATTCCATTAAAGTATTTCCTCCAGGTGTTTTTCCGTTATTTGTTACGCCAATAAGATTTCCTTTTGAATTAATTACCATTCCATCAAAACCAGTATAAGCTGTATTTGAAATATCTACTATTTTAGCTGATTTAGGGTCGTTTAACGAAATTTTAAGCAAACCGTAATCTGAATAAAGTCCTTTATCGGTTACATTAAGTATAGAAACCAATAGATAACCATCAGGGTGAAAATCCAATCCATTTGGACCGCTTTGTATATCTGTTTCATTACTCCAAAAAACACTTGGGGTTCCGTCCAAATCTACTTTATAGATAACTCTTGCATACCAATCAGATATATAAACATTACCTTCATTATCGACAGCAATGTCATTCGCAAAATAGGCATTAGCGTGGGGTACTAAAAAAGATAAATTAATGTCTTTTTCAATAACTCCTGTTTCAAGATTATAAATCCTTAAATGAGATATACCTTTAGTTGCAGGATCCTTATCGAACAACTCTGTACCGTTGAATCCAGTCGCTAAAAGCCTGTTGTTTTTATAATCGATTTGAAGACCTGCTGTTGACATAGGAAATTTTTCACCACTTGTAAAGGGTTTAAAAGTTCCATCAAGATTGACTTTAATTATAGGTGTTGCATTAAGTGAAGATAATAAAAATGTTTTATCATTCTTATCATACTCAATTCCTTCAGGATTCTGTGCAATATTCTTTAATGTTAAAACATCAGGAAATATGTCTGATTTAATGGGATTTTCTTTTACTTGGTCTTTTTCTTTTACTTGGTCTTTTTTCACACTATTACACGAAAACACAAATAAACTAAGCAAAATTAATAGGAATACGTTTTTCATATTTATATATTTTTGTTATATGTCTTATTGACACTGCAAAATTAAATAAAACGATAGATTAGAGTTAGTACAAATAAAGGGAACTTAGATACTTTTTACTGATTTTCGATATTCGGTAGGTGAAAGATTTGTTTTTCGTTTAAATAGCCTTGAAAAGTAGTTTGGATATTCAAAGCCTAATTGATAAGAAATTTCAGAAACAGTTTTATTTGAAGTTGTAAGTTGATTTTTTGCTTCTTCAATTACAAAATCGTGTATAATAGTTAATGCAGATTTACCGGAATTATGCTTAATCGCATCACTTAAATAATTTGGTGTAACATTTAATTTATTTGCAAAAAACTGAACTGTTGGTTGGTGAATTTCAAAACCTGCTACATTGGAATAATAAGATTTGAGCAAATCAAAAAAATTGCTTGATAGTTGATTACATAATGTTTTTCGAGTATCAAACTGTCGTTCATAAAATCTTTCGGATAAGTTTAGCAAAGTACTTATGTATGATAATATGATGGGAATTGAAAAGTTGTCTTTTTTATTATTGAATTCACTCCAAGCCATTTCCATTAAATTACTAACCAATTTTTCCTCTTCTTTAGTGAGAAGTAATGTTTCATTTACTTCATAAGAAAAGAAATCATAAGTATTTATTTTTTTATGTGTGAAATGTTTTTTAAAAATATCAGAGTGAATTAATATTTCAAATCCTTTCCAAGGATTGGTTGAATTACAAGTATAAACTTGTTTAGGTTCTACGAAATGTAAAACTCCATTTTCCCCTTCAAATTTAGTATTACCAATTTGAATAAACCCATTGAAGTTTTTGACAAATGAAATTTTATAAAAATCAAAAATAATTGGTTCGTTTTTTATCAACTTTTCATTGCTTGATTCTTCATATTTTAGAATGTCAATAAACGGATGTTTTATATCAACATTATTGAATTCGCGTATATTTTGTATGTTCTTGAAATGTTTCAATTCTATTTATTTCTATGATTACGAATTCAGGTAGTCTGTTTTTAATGCACGCCAACGTTCCGCAAATATGGCCCGCAGCCGCCTACTTGCAGAATGTCTATTAATTGTCCGTATGTTTCAATTTCTATTCATTTTTCTAAAAAACCGCTAACCGGCTGTGAGCCATGATTTGCTGTTAGCAACTGGGCGTTCTTGTCTTTCCGGTGTGTTGGGGCAGGTATACTTATCCCGCCTTTTTGGCTGTGGGTTAGACAGTGCGAAGGCGGGATGTGTATAGCTGAGAAAGGTCAGCATTTCTTATCTAAATGCTATTTCATTATTGTCATTTTCTTTGAGTCTGTTGTCGTTCCGTTTATACTGATTGAATAGAAATAGATTCCGTTTTTCAGTCCGTTTGCATTGAAGTCAACGAAATGGTTTCCTTTTGTTTTTGTCCCCTCGTTAATAGTATTTAGCAACTGTCCGGTATAGTTATAAACTTTTAATTGAACTGCTGATTCAATATCCAGTTTGTACCAAATCTGGGTGCTTCCGTTAAATGGGTTCGGGACATTTTGTAATAATACACCTTGATTTAGCAGCTTAATTTCTTGATCGATATTTTTGTTTATTTGCGAATCATCATAAAGGAATTTTAACAGGTAGTCTCTTTTATCTATGAATTGCTTTTTCGACTCAGGTATATGCTCAGCAAGACTACCCTTGTAAACAGATTTAAGCCCACCATTTTCCATAAGGAAATAGGTATATCCGAGGTCAATTATGGCAAATATCGAATCTTCCATTGATTCGGGATTTTGGATAACATTTTCGAACCAGGAAATTGCCGTTGGATAGTTTTCGAGTTTTATTTCACAAAAGTTAATAAGATAATCTGCAAGTTTTGAGAGGTCAGCGTTGCTTTGAACCACTGCATCTGAACTATAGTACGTTTTTAAACTTTCATAATCAACTGTAACATATCCTTCTAAAGAATACAATTCACGCAAAGCTGCCTGTGCGAACTTTGATGTGGGGTAATCCAATACTATTTGTTGAAGATCAGCTTTTGCTCCAGAATAATCCTCTAATACAATTTTATCATGTGCCCCATTATACATGGCCTCGGCATCATCATTTCCGCCGCCACCATTTAATTGCCAGATGGGTTGGTATAGATAGGACTCATATGGATAAAAATCCACACTTGGATCGAAATTATTTCCCCAGTAATTGTTACGTACATCAAGTTCTTCTTCAACCTGCGACTTGTAATTTATTAGTGGTGTCAGGTTATCTTCATCAATTATTGCATTCCACTGAAAATAAAATGGAAAACTGTTTTGGGTAGCAAAAACCTGGTTGACTTCATTGTTCTTTATAATTTGTGTTTCGTAGGTATACTCAGCAAGGCTGTTGCCCCTTATTGAAAGGTTACTGTTATCGAGGCTTTTGATTCCGTATTGATTATTCTCAATGAGTTGATCACCATAAATGTTTACATAACTTCTATAGGCCTGAATACCTGTTTCATTATTAGAAATCAAACAATTTTTGATGTTGTTGTTGCCATGAACACGCCCCGAATTAAAAATGCTTATGCCATTGCCGGTATTGCCTGTAATGGTACAATCGTCGATTATGTAATTATCATATCCATCAATTGAAATAGCCGATTCGTGTTCGCAGTTTTGAAATACACAACCTGATTTTATTTCAACAAAACTTGATTCTGAATTTCCAAAACTTGTTTCAATATTGGAATTCTCAAAATTTGAGTTTTGCACAACTAAATCCCCTTTTCGGTACTTCAAACCAGAATTGGTAAATGTACTGTTATTAACTGTAAGTTTATTACTTTCTCCTGATAAACTACAGTTCTCAAAAGTGCTATTGCTAACATAATAATTTTTTGTTATATTATTCAGCCTAATCCCTCCCCATTCGGTTTCGGCAAGTGAATTAAATGTTACATGAGAATAAATAGTTAATCCGCCGTTAATTTTTATTATTTGATCTAAAGAATTACCTGTGATTGTTGCGTTTTGTTTTAATTTCAAATTTGCCCCATCCTCAATAATCAGGCCCCCATTACTTTCAAAAAATAACTCACCACCGGCTGGAACTATCAATTGTGCGTCGTTTTTAACTGTAACCTTGGAAGATATTGTTGTTGTCGATGGCAATTCAACATCATGTGTAATCTGGTATCCGTGCGCCATAATATTCAAAGCAGGGTCTCCAAAATAATTGAAAATATAAGAAATACTTTCTCCTTCATTTGCGTTGATTTTAGACTCAAGAATACACTCGCCCGCAATAAATGATAAATTATGGTACAACGAGTAAGGAATAAATTCTTGCATATACTCCGGTTCATATATTGGCGTTCCATAAGAAAGAAAAACGCTTCTCGCTGACCCCAAAAATCCTACGAATCCTTTGTCCTCAGAATAAGTAGTTAACGTTTCGCCAAAACAATCCGTATTTCTGTCGAACCATCCCGTTTGGCAGGCCAGGCTAAAGATTACAGGATTTTTATAACTGCTTGTTAAACCTGCCTGCAATTCTGTGGCGGATGTTGTCCCACCCGAGCCAGTGTTATTTGTCCACATGTTCCACCCACCATGCCCAAAATATAAACCATAGTTGCTGCCATTGTTTAAAGCATCGATGATTTCCTGGGTAATATCATTGCCGTAGGTGGCATCAATAACCTCAAACGTTTGGTTCTCCATAATCAATTCATTCATAAAATCTTCGTACAAATCAAAATAATATTGGGATGAAGGGCTGCCTGATTGATAACCGTAAATGTTAACCAATGTGTTCCTCCAATCCTCGAAAGTGTATTCTGTTTCAAAAAATATCGTTTTCTGAACAATGTTATGCAGTTCCGAAACTCCTGAAAGATCGTTGTTATCAACGGCAAACCTGCCGATATACAGGTCGCCAATGGGGTCGTATTCACCGTTATCGTCCTCGGTTAAACAACTATAATAATAATCCGATGGGAAATCTTCATCATAATCAAAAGATGAAGGCATCCCTGTATTACTTCCATACTCCGAATCACCAATTAATAATACATACCCCAGCTTGCCATCGTAGGTATGCTGGGCATTGGTGCCCTCGTAAATTCTTCTGATACAAGTGCGGATGCGTTGTTCCTCTTTATCCTCGGGATCAGGATAATCCTCATAATAGAATCCAAGTTCCTCAGATATTACATTATCTGCATTCAAAATAGCCACGTCAAATCCATTGTAAGTTGCCCGGTGGTTGGCAATACGCAATACTTCCGATTCTATTTCATCAGGTTGAAAGAAGTCTTCTGCACAAATGATCAGGTAGTCGGCAACAATGGTACATGCTTCTGCTGTGTCTGTAAGGGTAACCCACTGCACAGTGCCGTTGCCTTGCATATTGTCGTTAATGCTGGCTGTAATACCGCTTGATACGTAGTTTAACATGGTATTGGTTGCCACGTTATTGAAAATACCGGTATTTAAGTTTACTGCTGTATTAGGATTGGTAAACGACAAAGATAACTGGTAATTAGTGTAAACATTAAGTTGGCCTGTTACCGGATTAAACTGGACAGGATAAATTAAAACCTCAGCATACTTCTGGTCGCGCAGGTAACCGGTAGAAACAATTTCGGCATTCACCCCCGTTAAATATTGGTTTTGGGCATAAACAGCAGCATCTTTCGTAAATACTTCCTCCAGATGAACTGACCCATCAGCATTTTGAACTTCCTGCAATGCTGGTACAGGATAAATATTGTAATTGTTAAAAGCAGTTTGCCCCATAATGTTAACACTTAAGGTTACATCGCTACACTCAGGGATTGCAATGAGTTGACGTATCACCGGCAGTTCAGGTTCACCGATTGCTGTAAGTGCGGCAGAGGCGGGTACTGAAATCCGCTGGAAAGTTTCGCTTCCTTCTGTAATTTCCTGAGTGTACATACCACAAACCTCTACCGTAAACGAAACCGATTGATTATCAGAACCAGTTAGGTTAACAATGGGTGCTTCGGGTGTGGTGTTGGTAAAACTCACCCAGCTTTGGGCCAGTGCCATGCTCCCTACAAGGAGACATGTAATGATACTTAGAATTGATTTTTTCATAATAACTTGTTTTAGTTGGTGAATAATAATTTATGGTAATTTGAAGAATAGGTTCCGTTACAAATATTTATTAAATATACACCTTGTGGAACAGGCATACCCTTTTCGTTGGTTCCATCCCATTGTAGTTGTTTTGCTGCTTCAGAGATTCTTATCTTTCTGATTAGCTGGCCATGTATGTTAAGAATATTTATTTCACCTGATTGATGGCTTACAGGTAACTCAAAAAAGATGTTGGTAAATGATGAAAAAGGGTTGGGTGAAACTGTAATGCCAAACTCAGCTTTTTGTAGAGACGAAATGGAGGTGTAAAGAGAATCCAAATCATGAAAATATGTAGTAAAAGTTTCACCGTAATCCGAGCTATAATCAACATAGAGCCACACATGGTCTCCGGCAGGGTTAATCCTGCTTCGCATTACATAAAAAGACCCCGGTTCCCTGCCGGCAGTATATTTAACCCGCCAATAATAAATATTAATGGAATCCGATTCAAATTTTTCTGTCCAGTTGTATCCGGTATCTACACTGTGAAATACTTTATAGTAATCCCCAAGCCACCATGATACGAGGTATAATTCTCCTGGTTCAGTACCCCTAATAATTTGCGGGTAATGGCCTCCTGGTGCCCAAAAGGCTACTGCACTGTCAATAGGGATTTCCGTATAAGTATTTGCGTAATCTAACGTATGGTCTAAAAATAAACCCACACCAATACTACCGTTGATACCATAAAATTCACCTAAGAAATATCCTGGCTCACGAATAGGGCAGCTAATAGGATTCGTTATCACTGTAAAAGTATTACCATAATTATCACTCTGGGAAAGTTCTGCACCAATTATTTTAAATAAATTTCCGCTTATTTGACCACATAAATATTTTGCATTATCAGGATAATCTTCTCTATATTCCCAATTCTCCCCATAATCAAAACTCACCCATAATTCGTTGTTCCCATGGTTGTATAAAGTGCCGGGGATGGCATCACCCAGTACATTGCCTACACGCATTTCGCCGGGAGGAGTGTTTTCAATATTTTCGTATTTCAGAGATACGGTTTCGCCATTGTCGGTGCTGTGCAAAATGGCGTAATGTACTTGTCCGTATTCATCCATGTACCAGTCGGTGGAGATATAGAGTTCGCCGGGTGTGGCACCACGGGTTATTTGGGCCATTACTATGTTATTTAAACAAATTGTTAAAATAAAGAATGATGCGATTTTAATAAAAAGTTTTTTCATTTTGCTTAAGTTTTGTTTCTTGGTAAAATTCTAATCAAATTTACATATTTTTCTGATAAGTTTTATATTTAAGTTTTTTGAGCCTTTGCCCCAATTTAAGCTCTTTTGGTTTTTCAGACTTGGCTTTTGTTTCGGCAAAAAACCAAATGTGCTTAAATGTGTGGTGGCCTTCGCCTTGTTGCTAACGTTCGGCGGGTATGGCCTGTGCCGCAATTACCCGCAACCATTAAGCATTTTTTCTGTTCGTAAAAATACACATTTTCTCTTTTGGCCGATGCACCCACCGCGGCATGGGCTATGAGCCGCTTGTTAAAGTTTCGTGGCCTTTGTCTGTCTGCCCCGGCGTGAGGCAAGGTTTGCTTAGATAGCTGGCCTCGTGCGTAAGGTTGGCCGTGCGCCGGATTTGGCCTGTGGAATCAGCAAAGGCTTAGGGTGGTTGTGTTTCGGCATTGGCCTCTGGCCGTGCGGGTGGCCTTCTTTAGTGCGGCAGGCCGTGTTTCGGTTTTGGCCTAGGGCCGTGTTTCGGTTAGGGTAAGCTTGAGCGGGGGCATTGGCCTGTGGCCGTGCTTGGCCTGGACAAACCTGTGTGTTGGCGAAAAACAAAGCACCCAACCATTGAAGCCTTCACGAAGCCAAAGAACTGTTTCAGTCACCTGCTGCGGCCATGAACTTTTAACGGTCGGCGGCTATGGCCTGTGCCGCAATTACCCGCAACTGTTTAGCACTATTTCTGTTCGTAAAAATACACATTTTCTCTTTTGGCCGATGCACCCACTGCGGCATGGGCCATGAGCCGCTTGTTAAAGTTTCGTGGCCTTTGTCCTTCTGCCCCGGCGTGAGGCAAGGTTTGCTTAGATAGCTGGCCTCGTGCGTAAGGTTGGCAGTGTGCCGGATTTGGCCTGTGGATTCAGCGATGGCTTAGGGTGGCTGTGTTTCGGCATTGGCCTTTGGCTGCGCGTTGGCATTGTTTTGTGCGGTGGCCGTGTTTCGGTTGGGCCTTGGCCGTGCGTTGGATTTGGCCTGTGGCCGCAGCGATTGCCCGGACAAACCTGTGCGTTGGCGAAAAACAAAGCAACCAACTTTTGAAGCCTTCACGAAACCAAAGAACGTATTTCAACCTTTTGTGCGGCCATGAACTTTTAACGGTCTGGGCTATGGCCTGTGCCGCAATTACCTCCAACCGTTCAGCACTTTTTCTGTTCGTAAAAATAACCATTTTCTCTTTTGGCCGGTGCATCCACCGCGGCATGGGCCATGAGCCGCTTGTTAAAGTTTCGTGGCCTTTATCCTTCTGCCCCGGCGTGGGACAAGGTTTGCTTAGCTTGCTGGCCTTGTGCGCAAGGTTGGCTGTGTGCCGGATTTGGCCTGTGGATTCAGCGAGGGATTAGGGGCGGTAGTGCTTCGGCATTGGCCTGTGGCCGTGCGGGTGGCCTTATTTAGTGCGGCAGGCCGTGTTTCGGTTTTGGCCTTGGGCCGTGTTTCGGTTTGGGTAAGCTTGAGCGGGGGCATTGGCCTGTGGCCGTGCTTGGCCTGGACAAACCTGTGTGTTGGCGAAAAACAAAGCACCCAACCATTGAAGCCTTCACGAAGCCAAAGAACTGTTTCAGTCACCTGCTGCGGCCATGAACTTTTAACGGATGGGGCTATGAAATGTAGGCGATTTAGAAGCACAATTTTTAAACTTACGATGAAGTTTAAACTGACTACAAGCCTTAATATTACTGCTAAAGCGCCTATTTTTTATAGCCTTTGTTACCTGCTGGGCTTTCTTCATTTTTAATTTAACACCGTTCTGATTTTGTTTTTTCAGGTTAGCAAAGAAGCGTTGGCAATTGCATACTCTTTGGTAAAATGTGGAAGTGTGATTGCCTCTGAGTTTTGCTAATGTGTATGCAATTAAGGTTGGGTTTATTTTAAAAACACTTTACTTCCTTAACTAAATTTTTGTAAAATTACACTTAAAAGTCAACATCAGATATCTATTCAAGACCATAGTTTCAGAATCAAGGATATACGTTTCTGTACTTATCCTGTTGATGCTTGTGTTCTGATTTAGTATATCGTAAACTGTCAACAATAATTCACCACGCTTGTTTTTAAATAATTTGGTTCCTATACTCAGGTTCCATAATAAATAACCGGTATTTTCATTACTGGTGAATTCATTATAATACTGATGGGTTATGGTGGTCCTGAAAGTGAAATCTTTAAAAAAATTATAGTACAGTTTTGCATATGTTGTTTGATTGAAATATTTTGAATCATGAACCGTGTTCAAACTATTAAAGGTATAATTAATTGATGAGGACGACCCAATAGTAAAATCGATCTTTTCTGAAATATTACTGCCTAAAACTGCTCCTAAACCAAATGTCGGGACATTTACTATGTTCAAATCATCATTTATTATCCCGGGTGTTTGGCTGAAATTAAAAGAGATATTCAAATTTAAATTTGATTTAAATTTATTTATTGGCATGCCATAGGTTGCAAAAGCTTTTAGGTTATAGTAGTCATCAAGATTCTGTAGGCGTGTAAGCTGCGTACCCGATTCGAGGACAATGCCCTCTGGCGTAATGGTTTGTTTGTAGGCAATAGTTGTATTATTCGCAATATAATTGTTTTTGAAGCTGCCATTTAACATCGCAAAAAACATTGTGTTGTTATTTGAATTGGTTGCAGAGTACTTAATAAACACATTGTGATGATATTCCTGATTAAGGTTTGAATTGCCAATACTTAACTGAACGGGATTTGAATTATCAACCACTTCTTGTAATTGACTTACTGAAGGTGCCAATGTATTTGACCTATAGAAAATCCGAATATTTTTACTGCGAGAAATTTTATATCGCCACATCGCCATCGGTAAAATGTTACTGTACTCTTTTATAATATCCTTGTTTTCGGGCAATATCTGGTTTGTTTGCAAACCTGCCAATTCATAATAAGTATTAAGCATGAACACACTTTTTCCCTTTCTTAACCTGATACCAGTTCCAATTTTATGGGCTGTATAATGGCTTTCAGTGATGTTGCTTAGTGTGGTATCCAATGCGTTAAAGTCTTCTTGAACATAATCATAATCGTATGTTTTTTTGTCAGAATTGTTTGTGCTGAATGTTGGATTATAGCTTATAATAATACTTGCATTTTGGCTTAATGGCTCTGTATATGCAATACTTGCATAATAGTTTTGTTCGTACTGTTCTAAACCTGCATTTTGGTTTATTGTATCAAATTCCATTGATGAGTAATAACTGTTGCGGGCATCCAGAAAACTTTCGGCAAAGTTGTTTTTTATATTTTGGCTCAAATTAATTGAAAACGTCCTGCCCCTTTTGCCAAATTTATGACGCCATAAAATTGAATTCGAAAAATCGAATACATTTACATTGCTTTTAAAATTGCTAATTGTTTTATTCAAAACGGAGTCGACAAGTGTTGTTTTACCAAACAAATTACTATACCCATCATTGAATTGCAATTTCAATCTGGAGGTGGTCAGAATGGAATTATTATCATTCAAATTATACTCCAATTTAATATTGAACCTATGGTTAATATTTTCTGATTCTGTTTCCTCCGTTTCATAGTAATTCTGCCCGTTATTGAAGATTGAAAAGAATTGTTGCCTCAATATTGTTTCAGATTTATTTTTACCGTGATTAAAGAAATAACTTGCAGTTAAATTTATTTTTTCTCCAAATTTGTCCGAATAATTAATGCCAAACGCATTTGTACTTGTTAAGCCATCTTGTTCACCAATTAAAAAATCATTTACATCACCACCTGTTGAAACACTACCCGGCCTGCCACCACCATTTGGACTGCCACCTCTTCGTCCCTTGCTATTACCTGAACTGCTCACGACCCCGGCAAGGTCTTCTGTTGAAAAATTCTGTTGGTTAATATTATTGCTTTGTGCCAATATGGTTATACGCAGGTCGTTATTAAAGCGGTTTACAACACCCCCGCCCGAATACTTATTATCATAGCCATACCCTAAGTATCCATTGCCAAATGTGCCATTTCTAAATTCTTTTTTTGTGACGATATTTATTGTTTTCACCGTATTGCCATCATCGAAACCGGTAAATTTCGCTTGTTCACTTTCCTGATCAAAAACTTCAATTTTCTCAATAATTTCAGAAGGTATGTTTTTTAATGCAGCGTTTGGGTCATCGCCAAAAAATGGTTGTCCATCTACCAAAACCATTTTCACGTCTTCGCCCTGCACCTGGATTTTACCGTCCTTCTTAAACATCCCAGGCATTTTTTCCAGTAATTCTTCAGCAGTGCCATCAGGTTTTGTTTTGTATGAATTTGCATTGTATTGAGTAGTATCCCCTTTTTGTTGAACTGCAATAGTTTCGCCTGTTACCTGAACTTCCGGTAAGGGATATATTTGGGGGGCAAGGAATATTTCCTTTAAATTGATGTTTGTATTTGAAATATATATGCTTCTTTCCCGGGTTTGATAACCTATATACGAGATTCTGTAATAGTAGCTTCCCATCTCAACTTCCTCAATTTTGAAAACCCCACCAGTGTTACTGGTTCCATAATATCTAATATTGGGATTTTCTTTTTGTGTAAGCATAATTGTTGCGCCGGGGAGAATTTCTAAAGTGGTGCTATCCACAATTATTCCTGAAACATCATAGTTTTGCCCCTTAACTGTTAATACAGAAAATATTATACACGTACAAATGGTGATGATTTTTTTCATGGTTGGTCTTTTATTTATAAATAAAAGATTATTGAAATGAGGGAGAATAACCTCATTATTCTTTACTTACTACTTCGTAATTCATTTCCCCATTTTCAACAGCAACCTCTCGATAAAACACTCCATCCAAAAAGTAATATTGTATTTTATCGAACACTTTAATTGTATATCCCTTAGGCAAAGCATTAACTATTGCTCCAACAGGTGGGTCAACCACTATATATGCCCCATCTATTTGTTTCGAATAAAATGTCCCATAATAGTAGAATATGGAAGAATCAACAGTTAAGGTTGTTTTTGCGTGCGGCAATGTATAATACTCCCCGTTATTTAGACCACAGGTTAAGGTGAGAAAACACTAATTTTACCAGTGCAAATATGAAAGAAAAAAGAAGAACATTTTCAGCGGCCTTTAAGGCCAAGGTAGCCATTGAAGCGC
>Ga0307990_1002979_pt1 | contig 13192 bp, 7 predicted proteins | sample EllFjometagen129_FD_203168 | JGI IMG/M metagenome (GOLD analysis project Ga0307990, IMG submission 203168) | Marine microbial communities from Ellis Fjord, Antarctic Ocean - #129 | ecosystem: Environmental > Aquatic > Marine > Unclassified | place: Southern Ocean | collected 2014-10-08
GTACGCTGACAGAATCGAGCGGGTCTTTTGCTCTTGCCTAAAGATGGCAGAAAGATAAAAAAGTCTCATGTTCGGTATTGGCGAAAAAGACAGCGACGGTCGGCAGAAGCGGATTGAACACCGGGGCAGACACCTTCGGGTCAGCCGTACCGGCGGAGTGGCTGTTCGGAAACAGATCCGGGTTGCCGGGCTGAACCTTACAGCCAACTCGAAACACGGTGCTCGTGTTTCCACTCGCATCACCAAAGGAACCAATGCCGGATTTCAGAATGGCAACTTCCGACTGCGGGGTCGCTACGGCAAAGGGCCGACCAAGCTCAACCTCTCCAAAAGCGGAGTCAGTGCATCCACCAAAACAGCAATCGGCACCTTCAACTGGATGAAACCCAATCGCTCATCCGTAAAACTCGGAGGAATACAGATTCGCGGCAAGAACGCCGCTACCATTCAGATGGTCTACGCCGTCTTTGCCCTGGCTGTATTTGCCGTGCAGGCCGTCGTTGTTTTGGTTGTCTTCTTGGCTCAAGTGCTTTGGATTCTATTGCAGGTGATTTATGCAACCCTCTGTTGGTTGCTTCCAATCCTATGGGATGGCTGCGAACGACTGGGGCAGGGGCTTACAGATGCCGCACACGGTCACAAGCGGAGCAAACTGATGCCCGCTGCCGAAATCCTTTCCAACGACCCAGAGCGCGGCCTGACTGGCTTGACGCCCACCGAGCTTGAATCGGCACTCGCAACAATCGTAACCGTTGGTGGACGCGGAAATCCGCTCGACCCACCGCTCAATCAAATCCTCGAAACCATCGCCGCCGAAACCGCAGCCGACCGGGTGCGGATTCTATTGCTGGCAGTCGCCCGGCTCCACAGAGAAAAAGTCGCCGCAACTGAACGGATTTCGCTATACCTCACCATCGACGACCAATGCGTCGAAGAGGGTGGACGCACGAAGCTGCAGGAACTGCTGCTCGAAGACTATGCGGCAATCAATCGTCTGAAATTAAAAGCCGAGTAAATTACGTTTCTTTTTCAGATTGTTTTTCCATGAGCTTCCAAGGTCTGGAAAAAAGGTGTACAAACATTCCAATGTTTGGAAAATCGCGCCGGAAACGGCTTTGAAGAAGGGAAGAGTAGATGCCGTTTAATGAGGATTCCAGAGTCAAAATCCCCTCGATTTTGCATTTAACCCGTTTGGGATATACCTACCTCTCCAAGGACGGGGCGGTTTGGGATGAGAGCACCAATATTTTCACCGATATTTTTAGAGAAAGCCTTTCTTCAATCAATCCCGATCAGGATGCCGATGAGTTAAAACGACTACAGGCTGAGGTTTCGCTTTTGCTCGATAATGAGGATTTGGGAAAATCTTTTTATGAACGGCTGGTTCAGAAGTCAGGAGTCCGACTGATTGATTTTGAAGATTTCAGCAATAATACTTTTCACGTAGTAACAGAACTGCCGTGTAAAAACGGGGATGATGAGTTTCGTCCGGATATTACTCTGCTGATCAACGGGTTGCCGTTGGTGTTTATCGAGGTCAAAAAACCGAACAACAAGGATGGAATCCTTGCCGAGCGGAACCGAATCAATGCACGTTTCAAAAATAAGAAGTTCCGCCAGTTTATAAACATCACCCAGTTGATGGTGTTTTCCAACAACATGGAATACGACAGCGAGTCGTTGCTCCCGATCGAAGGTGCGTTTTATGCAACGCCTGCCTGCGGGCCGGTCAAATTTAACTATTTTCGGGAAGAAGAAGATCTGGATTTAGACTATCTGCTGGCTCCAGAAAATGAGGAGGTCGAGGATTTCATTCTTTGCGACAACAACCTTGAGGTGATTAAGCATAGCCCAGAATTCATCACGAATAAGAACCCTGACACGCCAACTAACCGGCTTTCCACATCGCTCTTTTGTAAGGACCGCTTAGCCTTTCTCCTGAATTATGCGATTGCCTACGTTCATGAGACGGATGGAATTCAAAAACACGTCATGCGTTATCCGCAAATTTTCGCCACCAAAGCGATTGAGCACACGCTGGATGCGGGAACGCGCAAAGGAATTATCTGGCATACACAGGGCAGTGGGAAAACGGCCTTGGCCTACTACAACGTCAAATTCCTGACCGACTACTACAGCCGCAAAGGTATCATTCCCAAGTTCTATTTCATTGTGGATAGAATTGATTTGCTCATTCAGGCCAAGCGCGAGTTTTCTAGCCGTGGGTTGATTGTGAATGTGGTTAACTCCCGCGAAGCATTTTCGCGGGACATTAAAGAAAACACGGCACTCCATAATCAAAAGGGTTCCCCCGAAATCACCGTCGTAAATATTCAGAAATTTGAGAACGATCCCGACGTGGTTTCGTCCCAAGATTACGACGTCAGCATTCAGCGCATCTATTTTCTCGATGAAGTTCACCGGAGCTATAATCCTAGTGGAAGCTTTTTGGCGAACTTGACCGAGTCGGATCGCAATGCGATTAAAATCGGGCTGACTGGCACCCCGTTACTGGGCGATGACAGCGCGTCGAAAATCTTGTTTGGGGATTACATTCATAAGTATTACTACAACGCATCCATTGCGGACGGTTACACCCTGCGCCTGATCCGAGAAGAGATCGAGACCACCTATAAATTTCTGCTCAAAAAAGTACTGGATGAAATCAATCTACTGAAAGGGGAGGTTGATAAGAAGGCGGCCTATGCCCACCACAAGTTTACCAATCCACTGCTGAAATATATCGTTGAGGACTTTAAGAAAACTCGGATCATGCTCAACGACCACTCCATCGGGGGAATGGTGATTTGCGACTCTGCTCCTCAGGCCCGAGCGTTAGCGGAGACCTTCGGCGAGAAATACGGAACGGTGCATAAAGAAAATTTACTGACTGTGTCGGAGGATCTCGATGAAGCTTATCTGAGCGAGCCCCCACTGAGTGCCGCATTGATTCTTCACGATGAAGGCTCCAAAGATGACCGCAAGGATCTGATTGACGAATTCAAGGCTGGGAATATCGACCTCCTTTTCGTTTACAACATGCTGTTGACTGGGTTTGATGCTCCTCGCCTGAAAAAACTCTACCTCAACCGGGTCGTTAAAAAACACAACCTGCTTCAGGCGCTCACCCGAGTCAACCGCACCTATCGCGACCATCACTACGGTTACGTCGTGGATTTTGCGGACATTAGCACGGAGTTCGAGGCAACGAATCAGGCCTATTATAAGGAACTCAATGCCGTTCTTGGCGACGATGAAACCGAATGGTCAAACCTCTTCAAATCCAAAGAGGAGATTCAATCTGAAATCGAAGAGATTAAGGACATTCTCTTTCAGTTCGACCTAGAGAATGCAGAGGTCTTTTCGCAGCAGGTTAGCGCGATTGAAGATCGCGGCACCGTGCTGGCCCTCAAAAGGGCTCTGGGTAACGCCAGAGAGCTGTACAACATCATTCGTTTCTCCGGCCAATACGACCTGCTTGAAGAGCTTGATTTCCGGAAACTGAACCAGCTCTACACCGAGGTCAGTAACCACCTCGATCTGCTCAACCTAAAAGAAACCATGGAGCATTCGGCGGATACTACCGGACTGTTGAATCTTGCGCTCGAAGACGTAATCTTCAAGTTCATCAAAATCGGGGAAGAGGAGCTGAAGCTCGCCGATCAGCAAAAAGACATCTTGCGCAAAACCCGCGAAGCGATGGCTCACAACTTTGACCAGATCGACCCGCGTTTCGTTACCCTACGCGAAGAGCTGGAACGCCTCTTTAAAACCAAAAAGCTTAGTGAAGTTACCCAGGAGGCTCTGCGCGAAAATATCGGAACCCTGAGAAAAATCTACGAGCGAGCCAAGGAACTCAACCGCAAGAACGATCAGCTTAAAGCCAAATATCATCACGATCCAAAATATGCTCGGATTCATAAGCGGTTGATGGAAAGCAAAGCCCTTTCTACGCAGGAGCGGAAAATCCATGATGCGCTGGAGGGTGTAAAAAAAGAAGCCGACCGCTTTGTGCTTCAAAACACCGCGATCATGCAAAACGAGAGTTACTTTGGGCAACGGGTCATTCAGTTGGTAGTCGATCAGTTTCGCAAGCAACGCTCGATTCCGCTGAATGCGACAGTCACCCATTTCATTAACGATCTGGTGATCAAAGAATACATGAACGAATTTGAAGGAATGGTGGCATGACAACACGCACGTTTGAAACCGAAACAAAAAAGCTGATTGATAGCCTTAAAGGCATTTGCGCCAGCTACGGGCTGGGGAATGACGGTAATGAATATAAAGTGATCACCCAGGTGTTCCTTTATAAATTCATGAACGACAAATTCGCCTTTGAATTGAAAAAGATCGACCCCTCTTTGGCGAAGGCTGAAAGCTGGGAAAAAGCCGCTTCTGCGCTCTCTGCCGACGACTACGAAATGCTCCTGCTTCAAATGGACGCGGACGCCGCCCGATTGACCCCGAACCATTTTATTTCCCACCTCTTCGCCAAACAAAACGATGCCGAATTCGCCAAGCTCTTTGATGACACCCTGTTTGATATCGCCATCACCAATGCCGACATTTTTTCTGTGAAGACCGCAGGCGGCGCCAAGGTGACATTGTTCGATCGCGTCAGCGAATTCATCACCGATACATCGGAGCGCGACAACTTCTGCCGGGCGCTTATCAACACACTGGTCAATTTCAGCTTCGAGCATATTTTTACTGAGAAATATGACTTCTTCGCCACGATTTTCGAGTACCTCATCAAGGACTACAACAAAGACAGCGGCGGAAAATACGCCGAGTATTACACCCCGCACGCCGTCGCCAAAATCATGGCAGCCATTCTCGTCACCGAAAATGTCAGTAACGCCTCCTGTTACGATCCTTCCGCCGGATCGGGAACCCTGCTAATGAACCTCGCCCACGCCATCGGCGAAGAACGCTGTATCATCTACTCGCAGGACATCTCCCAGAAATCATCCAACCTGCTCCGTCTGAACCTTATTTTGAACGGACTCGTTCATTCCATCCAGAACGTCATTCAGGGCAACACCGTTCTTTCCCCATATCACAAAGAGGGAACGGCACTCCAGAAATTTGACTACATCGTTTCTAATCCGCCTTTCAAAATGGATTTTAGCGATTACCGCGACGATCTCGACACCAAAGCCAACCAGGAACGCTTCTTCGCCGGGATTCCAAAAATAAAGCCGAAGAAAAAAGACGGCATGGAAATCTACCAACTCTTCCTTCAGCACATCATCGCATCGCTTAAACCCGGCGGTAAAGCTGCGGTTGTCGTACCAACCGGCTTTATCACCGCTCAGACTGGTATTAGTAAAAAAATCCGACAGAAATTGGTTGATGACAAAATGCTGGCCGGTGTCGTTTCCATGCCGAGTAATATCTTCGCCACCACCGGAACCAATGTTTCGATTATCTTTATCGATGCCTCCAATAAGGGCGACGTGGTACTGCTCGATGCCTCCGGCCTCGGTAAAAAAGTCAAAGACGGCAAAAACCAAAAAACAGTTCTCTCTGACGAAGAGGAAGATTGCATCATCGAAACCTTTAACGTTAAAGAGACGGTCGATGATTTTTCCGTCGCTGTCTCATACGATGAAATTAAAGCCAAAAACTACTCCCTATCCGCCGGACAATATTTCGACGTCAAAATCGAATACGTGGACATCACCCCCGAAGAGTTTCAGGCCAAGATGAACGGTTACACCACCAACCTAGAGGGGCTGTTCAAAATCTCCCGGAGTTTGGAAAAAGACATCACCAAAACCTTAAACAAGCTGGCTCTTAAAGATGGTGAATAAGCACAAGTTTAACAAACTCTACGAAATGGGGTCTGGGATTTCCACTACACCTGCTCAAGCTGGGCGTGGTGGAGATTTCGTGTCGTTCTCTACCGTTTTTAATAATTATTTTCTACCTGCTGAATTGACTGACCGGATGGATGCTTCAAGTAAGGAGCAGGAGACTTATTCAGTTAAAGAGGGGGACGTTTTTCTCACGAGGACGAGTGAAACTTTGGATGAACTTGGAATGAGTTCAGTTGCGATTAAGGATTATCCAAAAGCAACGTATAGTGGCTTTTTAAAGCGTTTGCGTCCTACGCAAACCGATGTGACATATCATAAATTTATGGCGTTTTATTTGCGGAGTGGTTTGTTTAGAAAAACCATGAATAACAACGCCGTCATGACGTTGAGATGCAGTTTGAATGAGCAAATATTTTCGTATCTTGATCTTCTTCTGCTTGATTATCCTGATCAGGTAAAGATTGGAGACTTACTCTATCGGCTTCATGAGAAAATCGAACTGAACAACCGGATCAATGCGGAGCTGGAGGCGATGGCCAAAACGCTCTACGACTACTGGTTTGTCCAGTTCGACTTTCCCGATGCCAGCGGCCAGCCCTACAAGTCCTCCGGCGGAAAAATGGTTTATAACCCAACCCTCAAGCGCGAAATCCCCGAGGGGTGGGGAGACAAACAGCTTTCTGATATCGCTAATATTACGATGGGCCAATCCCCTCCGGGGGACTCTTATAATGAAGACGGCGATGGCACTATATTTTTCCAAGGATCTACCGACTTTGGATGGCTGTTTCCAACTACTAGGCAATACACAACGGCTCCATCCCGGTTGGCGAAAAAGAGGGATATTCTATTAAGTGTGCGGGCACCGGTCGGTGATATGAACATCGCCAACAATGATTGTTGCATAGGTCGCGGTCTGGCCGCACTCAACAGCAAACAAGGATTTGATGGGTTTCTCTTTTATGTGATGAAGTATTTTAAGCAGATCTTTGACCGCAGAAACGCGGAGGGAACAACCTTTGGATCGATTACAAAAGATGACCTTCACTCATTGCCTTTAGCACATCCTTCTGATGAATTGCTTAGAAAATACGATGATATTGTTTCCAAATATAATCGAATGGTTTTTGCGCGTAGTGTCGAGAACCAGCAACTAACGGAACTGCGAGACTGGCTACTGCCGATGCTGATGAACGGGCAGGTGCAGGTGTCCGGGGGGAGTGAATGAATAAAGGAAAGACATGATTCATAATCCAAAAAGTTTATTGCCAGTCGTTATCTTTGATGAGACGGATAGCTGGGACTCGGTCCGCCAGTGTTGTTCTGATTACCTTGATCAGCCCGGTCAAAGACGGTTGGAGGCCGCTCTGAGTGCAAACACAAAAGGTGTTGCCGTTGAGCATCATTACATCGACAAGGATTATCGGGATACCTTTTCTAATTTTCATTCGAAGCGCTTCAGCACTCCTGTTTCCCGTTGCGTTCGGCTTCATTTCTTTAATCGCGCAGTTTCACCTGATGAGCTCAAAGAGACCGCGAGTATTCAGGGAAATTATTTAGGGTATTCTGTGATTCGGCCGACTCGCCCCAACAGCATTGGGCGCACATTGATTGATTTTAAAAATTATACAGGCCTCGGGGTGTATGTCTGTAGCTGCCGGGAAAAGGTTAGCCTGCAGGGAACGGAGCTGGAGGTTGAGGGCTTCCCTTTCATTAGCCAGGATGGCGATGCAACTGTTTGCGCGCAATCTGCCCTATGGATGACTGCCCGATATTACAGTAATCGCTATTCTCTTTATCCCGAAACGTATCCTTTCCAACTCACCCAGTTATCGAAAGATTATTCTATTGGGAGACTTTACCCCTCTACAGGGCTAACCATGTGGCAGCTCGGAGAGTCGTTGCGTCAGCTTGGCTTCTCTCCATTGGCATATAGTCGGAGTACCTATAAAGGTGATTTTGACCGCTTACTTTATACGTATATTGAATCTGGCATTCCTGTTATTGCTGGCGTTCCGGGGCATGTGATTGCGATTTTTGGGCACACAAGCGATCTTTCTCTCTGCTCAAGGGTTACCGGGGCTGTATTCAGTTCCGAATTCTGTACTGCTTGGGCTGTAAATGACGATAATACGTCACCATGTGAGATCTTGCTGAAGGGGGGCGGAGGTCAATCAAAGTTTAAGTTTGCGAGCATAGACTCGTTTATTGCCCCGCTAGCAGAGAAGGTGTTTCTATCTGCTGAAAATTTTGAGCAGGTGGTTGTCAAAGTGTTGGATAATTCCAGGATCGGGGTGAAGGCGCTTTCCCCAGAGTTGGACAAAGGGTCGCTGGTGCTTCGTATGTATTTAACAACAGTCAGATCCTACAAGAAGCAGCTCGCTTTGAGAGGAATGGGCAACGCGTTAGTTCAAAAAACGTATAGAGAATTGCCGTTACCACACTTTATATGGGTTTGTGAGCTCTCCACACCAGTGGAGTATGCCCAAGGAAAGATCTTGGGCGAAATTATATGGGATGCCACCAGGAATGTGTGGGAAACGGAGGGATGGATAGCTATTCATTACCCTGAAACCCTGTTAATTGATGTGGGTTCAGCCTTGAACGGATCCCAAGAAATCATTAACTTCGACTTGACTACAGAAAGTCAAGCGTATCCAATGTACCGCTCGAATTTGAAAGAGGTATAAGATGAGTCCTACAGTAGATGTGTTCTGCAATAACCACGGTGGAAAAAAGTTTTTCTCATCCAACGAGGACTACGAGGCCTTTCGTGTCAAATTTGGCGAAACGCTTCGTCCTGAGCTTGAGAAAAACCGAGAAGCACGACGCCAAAGCGAAGAGGCTGCGCGGATGCGTTGTATCGCTTGATTTCCGCCTCCATGAAATATGACACACCCTGTTAATTAAATTTTAGCAGGGTGTTTTATTATTCAGTAACGGGCCAGAGTTGGCCGCCAGCAACATGGGGGGCAGCAATAGGCGGTCGCCTAACTCGTTATTTTTTCTTTGTCTTGCGCTGATTTCTCCCGCATAAGCTTCGACTCGTCTGGGCATGTTTCTGGCCAGTATGATTTTTTCTGTCGCTTTTCTGTGCGGTATGAATCCTCTGTGGGGGACTCTAATGAGATTTGCGCTGGTTGTTCCGGCGCTGGCGGTGATAGGCCTCGTTTTGTCGCAGTATAGATTCCCGTTTTCTGTCGATACGCTGTTTCGCTCCTTCCAGCAAATTGGTTAGTCGATGTTGTCCTTGGTAGGATTCGTGATCGGGAATTTGGACGTATGATTTGTCTTCGTCGAGAAGGTATTGGGTAAAGGCCACGGTCTTCATGACCCACTCGATGGTTTTGTTGTCTCGCGGGGCGTTCTTGATCGTGTCGTAAGTAGCCGGATCGTTTATCGGGGTGACTTCCATCATCGAGCCAATATAGTTTTCGTCGCTCGCCCCCCAAAGAAGGTGCTGGCGTCCGGCTGGAGAAATCTCAACTTTCTGGACTTGTTCGATGCCCGTATGGGTTGGGTCGTAGCTGAGGCAGAGGCCTGTTTTCAACATGGCATCGAGCCAAAGGGAGACCGCTCGACGCTCAATGGTTGTGGCTTGGAAGTAGTCGAATATCTGAGCGACGGCAACAAAGGATTCTGTGCCCTGGACTTCGCGGTGGTGGGCGTCGAAAAGGGCCTGAAGAATGCGCAGGCCAAGGAGCGGGGATGTTCCAATTTCTGTGCGTAGTGAGTAAATGTTTTGCACGAACTGGTTGCTGTCGACGGGGTAGAAGTTGTAGTTGCCGCGAATAATCGCTCGTTGGATGTCATACTCGGGAATGGCCGCTGCGTCTTTAGTGATATAGAGAGTCAGGAGCTCATCAACCTTGATGTACGGGGATGCCATGATTGAACGGGTCAGTTCGAGGCTGCGACGAATGTCGTGATTTGAAAGGCTGCCAACCCAGCGGGATGCACGGCCGGTTTCGATAAATACTTGCTGGAGGCATCGGGCAAAGGCCTTCAGTTGCGTCAGTTCGAGATGGATGCCCTGTCCAAGAAAATACCCTCGGCCACGTTCTTCATCTTCATCGGCGGACTTTCTCTCCAGATATTTAATGCGCTGTTCCAGCACCGTTTTCGCTAATGGCGTTGGTAGGAAAAGAGAGGTGACTGATTCGAACGATTGCATAGCCCCCTGGCGTGAGAGTTGCCAGCTGGTTTTGTCGGTGATCGGCATGATGACAAGACATGTGGTGCTTTCAAACAGCGACTGCGCATATTGATAGACCCGCTCTTGGAACTCGATGGGAAAATGGTCGGCGTTGTCGAAAATAAGACAGGGCGCTTTTTTTCGGTTGTTCACAATATGCCGCATGAGCCGGCAGATGTAATCGTGTGGCTTTTCCACTCTTTTGCGTTCGAGGTGGCGTCCAAATTCGATTTTAAATTGTGATTCGTCACTCTCATAGAGGTGTTTATAGGGGCCCTTGCTCCAGCGGCAGTACTCGTCGAAAAACATGCCAAGTAATTCATTGTAGTCCGGATCGCTATCCGCATAGATAGCCCGTTCCATTTTTTCAAGCAGCGTGTCGTTGAGCCATTCGATGACTCGGTGCTCTGAACCGGAGCATTTCTTCATGTCCACGTAGACGCGGACGCATTCGTCGCGGATTCCGGAATCAAGAACGCTGTCAAAAAACCGTTCAATGAAAGTTGATTTCCCCGCACCTTTTGTTCCCACGAGAAGCACAAATTCGTTGTTATGTGTAACCTGAACTTTGTGTATGAGTTCGCCCAATGTGTCCGATGTGCGAGTATCCAGAGTTTTGATGCGGCCTACGAGCTCCTCGGAGATTCGGGCGATCTTATCTTCGGCGATGGCGCTTTCCTTTGTGACGACAAAGCATTTTAGTAGCATTTCTGGGTCTTTGTCGCCCACCAGCCGTTTGAAGAACGAGTCCATCACTCGATCGAGGTCAGCCGCTAGTTTTCCGCGATCAAGGGGGCGGAGACTATGTGGCATACGCAACACTTTCCCGAATGAACGGGATCGGATTGGTTGCCCCTCGGCTTCCTGAAAATGAGCGCGGTATCGAAGCTCTGTGACAGGGCCGCGCGCCAAAAGATCATAAAACAACTTAAAATGCTGTTTGACGGCCTCCATATCAGGGAAAGCAAAGGCCAAACCTTCCAGGGTATCTTTTCCGTCGCCCAGCCGGTTGCCACGGAAAATAATCCATTCGGAGCCAGTTGTGATGATGGCCAGCTCGCAGTTTTTCATTCCGCAGACCATACAGGCCTGGCGTATTGCGTTAGTGGCCTCCGGTGTGGCAAGAACAGGGCCATCGAGCCGATAGGGTCGATCAGCGTTTCGGCCAGTAAGGCCCAGAGACTCGTCCTGAATGATGACGGCGGCGCGCGAGCCGCCATCGATGCAGAGGCGTATGCAGCGATGAGGGGGTGTTACTGTTTTACAGGGCGTCAGTTCCTCGGACTGCCATTCGAGGACGTTGGTTAGGATAGGCTTGATAATGCCCTCTATGGCATCGGTCGGGGTGGCCGCCGTGATGCTGTCCGCCAGGGCTTTGAACGCGTCAAATGACGTCTCTATGTTGTCGGGTGCCTGTGTCTCTGGTGCGGTTCTATCCTTTTCCATGAATACTCCCGGAAGTCGACTCTTCTGCGCTGAGATGCTTGTTTAACGGGTTTGAATTTGCAACGGTCTGACAAGTTTTGCAAGACTAGACCCGAGATTGAGGTGAAGGAAGAGATGGGTAGTAATTCAAAAAAGCCAAGCGAGGATGAAAAAATCCCGGAAATGCCGCCGGAGGAGCGTCAAAACGTCTTCCCGATTCTTCTTATGATGTTGGCGCAGGCCTATTACAAAATGCTCGAATCCGCTGTCTCGATGGCCGATTGGGTTACGCAGCTTGATCTGGAGTTGAATTCCTCATACCTGTGGGCTACGGAGAATCTTAGCAACCTCTTGGCGAATACACCGGAATTTTCTGATTTTCCATCAAAGTTTGAACCCGCTTTCCCTGATTTGTATCCCAGTACAATTGCGGATGTAGAATGGGAATGGGTAAGGCCGGATGCCGAAGAGTTTTTGAGCACGGTTCAGCGGTATGTTCACAGCAAGAAAACATATGAACCGGAAGAAGGATCGTCCGGGTGGGCATTCATTGAAATGTTTCGACCGGGAGTGGACACCTCGATCCAGCGGGCGCAGGAGTACCACAAGCGGATGTCAGGGCATGTAAAGCGGATGCTCGGCGAGGATGATAAAAAGCCTGCTGCCGATTCAGAGAATAAGCAGCCTAAAGAACAAGCCGCCGCATCGTCAGCTGTTTCGGCAAAGCCAGAAAGGAAGCCTCCAATGGAGTCAGGGCCAGTTGAAGATCGTGTGATCTATGTCGATGGTGAGCAGTTTCTTCTCCCGGCCAAGATGACCGGGCGATATGGCGCTGTTTCAATGGAGCAGCTCAAGCGGGTAGCAAAAAACATGCAGATGCATGTTCTCATTACGGGCGAAACGGGAACCGGGAAGGACTCTCTCGCCCGACACACCAGAGATTTGGCGCAAATCCCTAATGATAAATGGAGCTCGATAAACTGTGCGCAGATAAACTCGGAAATTGCGGATTCAGAATTGTTCGGTCATGTAAAGGGTGCGTTCACCGGTGCGCATGATTCGCGCTCCGGTCTCTTGAAGGCGAATGAGGGGGGGGCAGTGTTTCTGGATGAGATCGACGGACTGATGGAGGCAACACAGAAAAAGCTACTGCGTTTTTTGGAGTCCGGCGAACTGCGCCCTGTTGGCATCGATCGAGGTCAAAAAGTGGCTGTGCGCATTTTTGCGGCTACGAATGCAAACGTAGAGGATGCTCTGAACCATGACCTGTTGCCACGTTTTCAGTTTGCTGTTGCGATCCCACCATTGAAGGAACGCTTAGGCGACATTCCGTGGCTACTCAGCAGTCCGCATTTTCTGGGCGATGGACGGACGTTTACGGGCATCTCGTGGCGCACGCTCTGTGCGTTGTTCGTTCGGGAATACCCAAAAAATATGCGAGACCTGCGCAACTTGTGTTCCCACTGGTTAACAGGATATCCGGCGGATACCTACGTGCTGGACGATTTCTCGATTATAGGTGCGGAGGCGGATTCTTGGGCCGGATTCGCTTCCTTTGCCTTGGCTGCCCTTGAGTCGCATTCTGCGGAGAATTGTCGTGGCGGTTCTAAGCCAGAGAGCGCGGTTGAGCTTTGTGCACTGTTGCTCGGTATGATGGGTGATGACGGAGGGGAAGAGGGGCCTCTGTCAATCAGGATTAGCGACCTGTCGCAACTTTCCGGCGACACCGGGCGGCTGTTTAACATCC
>Ga0307990_1002980_pt1 | contig 13191 bp, 14 predicted proteins | sample EllFjometagen129_FD_203168 | JGI IMG/M metagenome (GOLD analysis project Ga0307990, IMG submission 203168) | Marine microbial communities from Ellis Fjord, Antarctic Ocean - #129 | ecosystem: Environmental > Aquatic > Marine > Unclassified | place: Southern Ocean | collected 2014-10-08
ATCCTGTTGATGGTAGAAGCGCTCACACCCTGTTCCTTGGCCATGGTCCGACAACTCCAGTGGGTGGCATTCTTGGGCTTGGTGTGTAGGGTCGCCTCCACTACCTGTTGTATCTTCTCCTTGTTGATCTTGGGCTTGGCTCCCCGTCCTGGCCGCATCTTCGTTAGTGTCTCTATCCCTTCACTAACGAATCGCTTCCGCCATTCGATCACCGTTGGACGGCTAAATCCTACTTCCCGTGCAATATCGGAGTTGGACATCCCTTCTGCTGTCAGAAGGATTATCCGTGCTCGCTTCACCACTTGTTGTGATATGGAATGAGCACATACTCATCTATTCAATACCTGCCGATCTTCATCTGTAAGATACAATGCTTTTGCTGGATGATTCATAATGTAAAATATTATCATCTTTCTCTCGATCTGTCAAGCTGTACTAGAGACACTACACTAGCAAGTCTCTCGCCGCAGGGGAAGAGCAATATCGTAGCCCCTCCGTTCATCGTGAACGCCTCTTTGCCTAAGTCTTAACCTGTCCACCAAACTGGGGCAACTTCACTTCCGGCTATCTCCATCCCATTGCGCGCAGCAGCACCTTTTGCCAAATGCTCAGCTGCCTAGTTGCGTCATCCCGATTTCTCTTCCCAGTGTTACGTAACTTTCGGGCAGCTGGTACTCCGGCTGCATCACTACGTGGCCGGGAAGCCTAGTGCCTGCTTTGGCAATCGCTTTCAGGCCCGTAATCAAGTCATCCAAACGATCGCATGGAACGGAGAATATGAGCTCATGATCCTGCGTTCCAGCAGCATATCGATCCCCTCGGCACGGCAATGCTACTTGACATTTGCCCGTTTGCAGGACTGGGACCACAGAATAGACACAGGCTGCATGTCCGGAGAGAGTGCAAGTCACGTCATATCCGTCCTTGTAGGCGATGCCAAGAAGAAGCAAAGTAAGTTGCGTTGACGTACAGTACATTATGACCAGGTCAGGTTCGAAATCCGCAGTTTCTAGAGGAGCTGAAATGATCCCAATGTATTTACCTACCTCCAGTCGCGGGAAGTTCCGCGCGAAGTTCGCACCTGCATCGAGTGTCTCTACATCCTGTGGAAATCGGTTGTGTCCCTCCAAATACCGAAGCGGTGGCTTCTCAAGGCCAAATCCCACAACGGGTTCAAAACACCACATATCTTCCTTCAACATCGCAACTGAGGTGCCTTCTCTCCGAGACATAGAGAACGCCTGGCACAGAGAAAGGTGATAGCCAAAGTCCCTTACGGGGCGCTTGGCTGTTTCTGGAATATCCTTCTCCGATTTCAGCAACTTGACTGCCAGTGGGTATGTGTCTAAACGGACCAATCTTTCAAGTTCTTTTGCATTCTGGGAATCGTGCATCATGTAGTTGTCACCTCTTGATTTTGTGATGCGTACGGAGCTTTTTCCGCCCCCTGATGACCGCATTCATGTTGTTCCGCGAGGGATTATCTTTTGGCACATCCTTCAGGAACACCCCTACGCAGGATGATCTCAGTTGCCCATTGCGCTGCCAGCGCGACAACACCGGGGCAGATTCCTCTCTCGTAGCCTCGGGCTTTTTTGGATAGGGCCTGTCTGACGGGACTATCTGGCCTTATATAGTCTTCGTTGTTCTCCCCGAACAGTTTCTTCTTGATATCGGAACAGATGATGCTTCCGTACTCCCCTCGAAACCATTCAAAGAGTTCGTAGGTGAGATCCCACCCTTTAGCCACATTGACCCAGTTAACTTCTCCGATCTCCTTTTTTGCATCCTCATCCAACTCTTCCCGTGTCCTACCGTACAGCTGCCCAACAACCATCGCAGCTCCGATCAGAGCGCCGCATGTCCCCTGTCCGGTAAACGCAAGACCGCCTGCAAGTGCACTACCGGCCCTCAATACATCGTTATTCCGGCACCCGATTGCATCCTGCACTGCGGCGATCGTACATTGACAGCAGTCTGTCGCTCGAGCCTCGTAGTCTTTTCCCTTGTCATACGCAGCCTGAGTAGCGTCTTCTTTCTTTGTCATGAGCCACCTCCAAGTTTCCTTAGGATCCGTGCGAAGTATCGTCTTGGTTTCCCTCATCATCGACGTCGTTTCTTTCGGGGTGTGCGACGATTTCGCTCCACGTTGTATGTTATCTTCATTCTCTGTTGCAGAAACCGTTCAGAAGATCGTCGATCGTCCTCGCCAATAGTGACCTCGGCAGAATGACCGGTTTTCCAGTTGTTTGTCTCACGATGCTCTTCATCACCAAGTCATAGCCAAAGCAATTCATGAACACCACATCGACCTTTCCCCTCAACGTCTCAGCCGCCCTGGCAATGCCCTCTCTCCCCGCAAACGGCGATACTCCTATGACAAGCATCTTGTGGCCCAGGTCGGCGTAGCTCGCCATTATCGGCTGTATTTGGTCAGCCGAAGGCACCATCATTCCCACCCTGACCCCAACGGACAAGGAAGCCAGGACGCCTCTAAGAAGCTGATACGGGGTGATGAGCGGTTTGGTGCATTCGAAAGGAGGAAATACGCCCGAGCACAGAAGCGTAATCAGAGAGACCTCGGCCTCTCTGTCAAGCTCGGTGATCCTATGCTGTAGCTTTGGTAGGATGCGGTTCCTTCCCAGCACCACCTCACGCCCGTCTCTCATTCGGGTTACAAGCATCTCATCATGTGCTTGCGGAGCCAAATTCGCTCTCTCCGCTGGGCTTAGATCGTCCAACGCGCCCTTCTCGACGATCTGAACATCGGTGGTCATCAGTGATCGGATATCCGATAGCACAGCTGTCCTGGGCGTTTCACCGATCGTTACGGTTCCGATTTTCAAAATGGGTCTGACCTCCCGTGTAGATTTTGCGAGGCGTTCCACGCGCCACATCTGCTCAGTATGCCCCTACTGCCAGCCTTTCTGGTCCACACACATGCTCTGAATTCCCATGTTACCACCAAAAGATGCTCTCCTCGCAGCCGGATGAAACACGAGCTTGTCACTGTCAAAGGACCAGCTCTCGTCCAGACCATCAACAGATCACCTCCGTTGTCCCTTTGTTGTGAACGGATAGAGCATTCATTTCTCTTCTCTCCTGTGGGCGAAACGTAGGCATCTTACCCAGTGGTTGTTCTCTACTTGCACTAAGGCCGGATCGACCTGTTGACATTCCGCCATTTTCTCCTGACATCTGGAGAAGAAACCACAGTAAACGGGCATGTTCGATGGTGAAGGGATATTCCCCTTAAGGGTGACCTCGGCCGGTTTGTGCCTGTTTTCCTCCTCTGAGATGATGGGTATGGCCGAGAGGAGGGCTTTGGTATAGGGATGTCTCGGATTACTGAAGAGATTTCCCGTTTCCGCTTGCTCAACAACCCTCCCCAAGTACATCACCGATGTCGTCGTGGCAATGTTGCGCACAATGGCCAAGTCATGCGTGATGTACAGATAGGTAAGGTCATGCTCCTGTTGAAGGTCTGCCAGTAGAGACAGTATCTTCGCCTGAACGGAAACGTCAAGCGCGGATGTCGGCTCATCCAGTACAATCAGGCTTGGTTGCGTCACGAGCGCCCTGGCCAGTCCTACTCTTTGCTTTTGGCCCCCACTGAGTGAATGCGGATAGCGGTACTGAAACTGCCTGGGCAGTCCAACCGTAGCCAGAAGCTCTTCAACTTTCACCTTTAGTTGCCTGCTCGAGATGTTGCCGTGTATTTTTAACGGAAGAGAAATGGTCGCAAATATACTATTGCGAGGGTTCAACGACGAGGTCGGATCCTGGAACATCATTTGTGCTTCGCTGCGGAACGCCTTCAGCCCTTGCCCTGCCAAGTGCGTGATGTCACGTCCATCGAACACGATGGTCCCTCCGGTTGGTGCATAGATGCGAATGGCGGTTTTACCCAAGGTGGTCTTTCCCGACCCGGACTCGCCGACAAGCGCATGGGTCTCTCTTCGTTTAACCTCCAGGTCAACGCCGTTGACGGCCTTGATGGCAGGGGTTCGAGTACGTAACAGGCCTTTCTTCTTGCCAAAAAAGGCCTTGTATAGGCTCTCAACTGATAACAAATTCTCGCAAGGCGTCATCTGAAATTCTCCATCATGTGACATGAAACAAACCGGTGTTCACCGATTTCTCTCAGGCTGGGCGGAGTGTTCCTGCAGATTTCCTCGGCATATCGGCATCGGGGATGAAACCGACAGCCAGAAGGAGGTCGCAGGTAGTCCGCCAACGTTCCTTCAATGCCTACATAGCTTTCTTTGGTGAGTTTGGGAACGGAATCGATCAATCCCACCGTGTACGGATGCACAGGGTCTTCCAGCAGTTCCAAAGTCGGGCCTGTCTCCACAACATTCCCAGCATACATCACGCAAATCTTGTCGCAAAGTCTCCGCGCCACGCCCAGGTTATGGGTGATGTAGAGGATGGCGATACCCATCTCTTCGATTCGCTCTTCCAGCAGATTTAGGATTCCTTTCTGAATGGTCACATCCAGGGCCGTGGTGGGCTCATCGGCGATCAGAAACTGTGCGTCGCCAACGAGCGCCATCGCGATCAGAACGCGCTGCCGCATGCCGCCCGACAACTCGATAGGATAGCTGCCCACGATCTTTTCCGGAGCAGGAATGCTGACGTAGTCGAGGAGTTGAAGCGCTGTCTTCCTGGCCGGTTTGTTCTTCGTCCACCCGCGGAGTCCCAGAAGCCCTCCCAGACCGATGTTTGCGTACTTGTGCCATTTAATGAGGTCCACCATCTGCTGTCCGATGGTGAACACAGGATTGAGAGACGCCATGGGATCCTGAGGAATGTAGGACATCGACTGTTTCAACAGCTGCTTTCGTTGCTTCACTCTCAATGAAAGCAAGTCCTGATTCCAGAAGATCACCTCTCCTCGCTTGATTTCGGCCGGTGGCACCGACAGGGATCCCAATATCGCCTTCGCCGTTACGCTCTTCCCGCACCCGGTTTCGCCCACCAATCCAACGGTTTTATGGGGCTCAACAGAGAGTTCAAGGTCCTGTATCACCTGAGCCACGCCATCAATCGTGTGAAACCAGACCTGTAGGTGCTTGATATCCAGGATATGTTGGCTCATCCTCTAGCGCTCCATCTCTACATCAAGCAGGTCTCGCAAGCCATCGCCAAACAGATTGGATCCGAGGACAGTAAGAAATATCGCCAGTCCAGGAAACGTTGTCAGCCACCAAGCCCTTGATAGATGCACTCGACCCAAACTTACCATTGTGCCCCACGCAGGTGTTGGCGGCTGTGCCCCAACACCCAGGAACCCCAGTGAAGCCCCCATCAGTATCGCGTAGCCTATATCTAGGGTGACCTTCACCAACAACGTCGAGGCCATGTTAGGAAGGATTTCCTTGAACATGATGTGAAACTTGGAGGCCCCCACCGACTCACATACTTCAACGAAGTCCTCCTCTTTGATCGACAGCGTTTCTCCGTAAGCTAGGCGGACGTACCACGGCCACCATGTAAAGGAGATGGCAAGCATGCTGTTGGTTAGATTGGGTTTGAAGACAGCTGCGACCGCCAGTGCCAACACGAGGGGAGGAATCGATAAGAACACATCGGTCATCCGCATGATCACAACCTCCCACGCTCCTCCGACGTAGGCGGCGACGAGTCCTAATGGAACACCAACTAGAACGGAAATTGCAACGACCACCAACCCCACTTTGAGGGACAATCTGGAGCCAAAGATCACTCTGCTCAAGACATCCCGACCCACCTCATCCGTGCCAAACAGATGCGCAAGGCTCGGGGGTTGAAACGAGTTTCCGAAGTGCACCGCGCTAATCGCATCCTTGGGATAAGGCGCGATGAACGGGGCAAAAATGGCAACAACAGAAATCACCAAGATAATCACAAGCCCGATGATCGATAGCGGGCTTCTAGAAAACCGATAGATCGCTCGCTGGAAACCACTTTTGTATTGTGTAGACTGTTCGTTTGTTGTATTCATAATGTCATTTCTCAAGCCTTATTCTTGGGTCGAGGACCCTGTACAGCAGGTCAACGACAAAATTGATCACGAGATAGCCAAGTCCAACAACAAGTGTGACGGCCATGATGGCGTTAAAATCGTTCCTGAGAACTGAGTGGATGCCATAGCGGGCCATACCGGGCCACGAGAATACCTGCTCAACAAGAAAAGCATTTCCCAGCATCCACCCCAACATGAGCCCCACCGTAGTGAGTATTGCGTTGAACGCATTCTTGAGCATGTACTTGTAGACGAGCAGTGTTTCCGGCATCCCGATGGTACGACTAACTACGATATAGTCCTTGTGGATTTGCTCGAGCATGTTTGCCCGCATCATGCGAGTAATCTGAGCAAGCGGGGACAAACACAGCGTAATCGCCGGAAGAATCATGTGGATGGCTGCGTCGCCAAACGCGGTGAAATCAAGCGCAATCAGGCTATCCAGCAAGAACATGCCCGTGACGTGCGGCGGTGGAAGTCCTCCCATACGCCCCGTGACGGGAAGCAATCCAAGTTTATAGGCAACTGTAAGCTGCAACATAATTCCAATCCAGAACCGAGGCAGCGATACCCCTGCAAAAGCGACCAATCTGGCCGCATAGTCAACCGCACGGTCTTTATGCAAAGCGGAGACAATTCCCAATGGAACACCGATGATAACAGCCAGACCCAGCGAAACGAGAACGAGCTCCAATGTTGCAGGGAAACGCTCCAGAATGTCTTTGGTGACGTCCCTGTGCGTCACCAGTGATTTGCCCAACTTGCCATGAGCCAGGTTCTGAAGAAAGCAGACGTACTGCACCGGGAGGGGTCTGTCCAGCCGCAACTCGTGTCTCAGATTCTGTACTTGCTCTTCACTGGCTTCAGGGCCAAGCGCCAGACGGGCGGGATCTCCGGGCAAAACCCGCGTTAAGACGAAAACCAGAATCGAGATCCCGATGAGGGTGAATACTATGTAGCTCAAACGCTTGACGATGACTAGCCAAAACATATTGATCCTTTTTCCTTAAGTCGCCGCGGGAGAGGGGCATGCTGTAAGCCCCTCTCCAACGACAGTTTAGATTTAGTAACTATTTGTCTATCTTTAGATTGTAGAAGACCAAATCAAACGGGTTTATTCCGCAGAAATCGTAGCCTTTTACATAATCCTGCATGGCGATTCTGTGGATAGGATTAGCAATGAAGAGCGCAGCAGCGTCTTCGGTAATGATCTCCTGTGCTCTCATGTACAGTGCATATCGCTCTTCCGTGTCGATGGTCTTCCTGGCTGTAGCGGTCAGTTCTGTGACTTCTTCGTTCTCGTACCAGCTGCAAGAACGGAAGGTTCCCCAGGCATTGGGATTGAACAGTGTGTAGGTAAACATGTCGGGCGAGGGGTATTTCGCGCCGTTGTAGATCGCCATGAAATGGGGCGTGGTCTCAGGCTTGCTGGCCATATCGCACATTCGACCCCATACGGCCTTCTCTAATGTAACCTTCAGACCGATCTCAGCGAAATTGCTCTTCATGAGGAGGCCCATTTTGCGCTCCAGCTCGTTCCCCGTTACATAGACGTAGAGGAGTTCCATGTCTTCAAGCTCCGCAGTACTGTATTTTGAGTTCGCTAGGGACTCCCGTGCGTTTTCGAGGTCTCGATGATAGACGGTGACGTTGTCACTGTGGCCCGGAAGGAGAATTGGTACAGGCCCTTCGGCTTGTGCTGCACCGTGAAAAATGTCCCTTAGGGCGGTTTCATAGTCAAAGGCATAACACACAGCCTTTCTGACATTGATGTCATCGAACGGCGCTCTCTGATTGTTCATTTGGTGTAGATACAGCATCACATTGGGGTCTGCTTGAACCACGACGCCTTCCGTCGCGGCCAGTTCTTCATACTCTTCGGGCGTTCCCCATTGGTCGATCATATCTATGTCGCCTTTTTTCAGCAGAATGTCCATGGTTGCGCGCTCAGGGATGACCCTCCAGATCACTTTGTCCAGCTGGCCTGGCTCCCATCCGTGCCAGTACTCGTCAAACTTGGTGAATGTGACAGTGTCTCCAAGTGTCACGTTTTCGACTATGTACGCCCCCGAACCCGCGTCTTGCGTCTCGAGATATTCCTGTCCGTAATCTCCAAATTCCCCGTAATCTCCCGGTTTTTTGTTAGCCAGTAGCAGGTCTTTGTTAACCACACAGAACTGAACCAGGGTGGCAATAAACGGGCCAAAGAGCTTGTTCGGATGAAACGTCACCTCATAGGTTCCGGTCATCTCAACATCGTCCGGTTCTAAGATCTCATTCCACAGCCAGGAAAAGCCATGGTTAATCTGCAGCATACGCTTCATAGAGAAGACTACGTCCTCTGCAGTGAGGTCACTCCCATCGTGGAATTTGATACCTTCCCGGATTTTGAAGACATATTTTAGCCCACTCTCCGAAACTTCCCATGATTCAGCGACCCAAGGCTTAGGGGCTGCCCCCTTTACCGGGTAAATAAGTGGATCATACAAATTCAACACAATGGCTACTTCCGTCTCGTCCACTGATTCTGCCGGATCGCAGGTCATGCTCTCTTGATACGTAGCGTATGTAAAAACGTTCTCGTCAATTCCGAACGCAAGAAACGTGCTTACACCCACAAGTAAACTAATCGTCACAAAAGTAACTACTAGAATTCTGCTTCTCTTGGACATCATTCCCTCCTTTTGAAACTGGTGATACGCGTGAAGACACACTGTTATATCTGGATCCACAAATCCTTTCGTTAATACTATCACCTCCTTGCTTTTCAGATTCTGCTAGTATGTAGACGAGAATCTAGTAAACTGCATGAGAATCTCGGTTTCCTAACGGGCATTCTCAGTCTTCTTCTGGAAGACGTAGCGCACTATCTCTTTTCTCACTACTTTTTCCACGTCGCGAAAGAGTTCCGGATCTCTCATTCCTGCCCCCAATATTAGATCCTCCTTCGGCACGACGAACACAGTGATCTCCTGCCCTTCTTGCAGTTCCGCACTTGATACGGGTTTCCCTGTCTGAGTGGCCATGGTCACGATGAGATCAGGAAAAGTTGCTAAGCGTTCGATATCCTTTTCCAGGGTCATATATTCGTTCCAGAACGTCACTGTGTAGCCGTGTATCGATACCTTGCCAACATCAAATCCTCCTTCGGTAGCAAGTTCGAGGTCATTGACACGTCCCTGGGTAACTACCCTTCCGTGAACAGCGCCCACCGCCTTTTCAATTCTCTCGAGCGCGCTCTTCCCCTCGAGGAAGGTATTTCCAATACGCACCGCTTGGCTCAACGCGCCGACGGCTGCGTTTTCACGAACATAACTTGCAGGTATCGGGTTCCTGGCCACTGCTATCGCTCCCCCAGCAATTTCGGCCGCCTTGCGGATGACCCTGGATGTTGCGGAGAGTGTTCCCTTGGCATAGACCTCAACTCGACTTCCGTCATCATTGAATCCTCCAACCCCAACCTGGTGAGACACGAACGAAGCTTTGCGGGAAAGCCCAATGGAGCCCATGGCTGCCGTTGGATGCGCTCTTCCGTTGCAGGCTGCGTCGATTAGCGGTATTCCTAGCGTAGCGGATTGAAGAAGGCCATTGACAACAGCGAGGCCCCCCATCTCATTTGTCATCAGTCCACCGATCTCACCAACGCGCTCCCGAAGCAGTTGTACAGCTTTTACGTAGTCGGTTGGTGACGGAAACCGTTTAGAAGTCGGTGCTCCCACGGCGGATACTATCAGAATCAGCGTATCATCTTGATACTCGCTGACTTCGAGTACTTCGGGGACGCCTCGCTGTAGGGCAAGCTCGGCAAAGCGCTCGCCGTCTTGCGCGCTGCCTCCCCCTCCTCCACCGAGGATCGCTCCCCCAGCGATAGCAGCTTTCACCCATTGGGGACTAATCTGTTGCATGTTCACCTCACTCTACTGAGCATTTGGCTATAGGCGATGGTGCCAGCGGCAATCAGAGGATCGACCACAGGCACATTAAGCGTGCAGCTTAGTGAAGATGCTACTTCCAGCGTTGAGAAACCTGTGCAGGCTAGAGCGATCACACCGCTCCCTTGCTCCTTTAGATGTCTTGCGGCACATAAGGTGCGAGCGACTACATCGCCCTCCTTCAAATCTAAGGTATTCTCCACTCCACCCATCCTTACCCAGGCTAAGCAATGCTCACCTAAACCTCTCTTCACTGGATCAGGGAGGCTATCGGTGATAGTGATGACGCCAACAGAGTTTCCCAACACTCGCGAAACTGCCGCCAGACTCTCCCCAGCCCCAATGACAGGGATGCAAAGCTCGTTTTTTAACTCCTCAACGGCTGGATCCGCTGCACAGCTGATGATAATAGCCTCCACCTTTCCCTCCAGCGTCTTTCCTAACTCAATGATCTTGGGCTTGGCAATCTCTTCGGATTTTTCATCGTAGATCCCGTAAGGCTGATCCTTAATGCATTGGGACTGGACATAAAGACCTGGGAAGGCTTCTTCGATGAGAGCGCCATGCCTATCAATGGCTTCTCTATTTTCTAGCGACAAAACCCTTATAAGACCAATGTTCATCGTTTACCTTTGTGATTCCGAATAATCTTCGTACACGCTCATTCGCTCGGTAATCTTTCCCGCAGCTTCAATAACCATTCGGATTGTCTCCTCCATTCTCAATCCTTCGAGTCTGTGAATCGGAGCTCCTACGGTAAGATCAGCGATTACCTTTCTTCTCCCGTTATAGATTGGAGCAGCAATAGCACGGACACCTTCGTGCATTTCCCCACGGCTTACTGCAAAGCCTGCTTTCCTGATCTTCGCAAGGTCAGTCTTGAGCTTTTCCAGATCTGTAATTGTGTTCTTCGTAAACGCAGGAAGCCCCACCTCTCCTATTATCGCTGCCACCTCCTTGTTACTCAGATAAGCCAGCAGGACTTTCCCGGTTGCTCCCGCATGGAGATGGAACGGTTCTCCACGCGCGTAAGAGACCCTTAAGTTGTGACAGCCTTCGACTTTATCCAAGCACGTGCCCTTCTGACCATATCGAGCACAGAGAAGAATACTCTCCCCCGTTTGATTAGCAAGATCCTCCATTACAGGAAGAGATAAGGAGATGGCGGTTCGGCGCTTAATCGCCCGCGACAAGTCAAGGATCTTAAGGCCCAAGCGGTAGTATCCTGGCCTCTCGTCTAGCTCGATGAATCCCTGGGACCTTAGAGTAACCAAATACCGATAGACTGTGCTGGTTGACAGATGTGCTAGTCTTGAAAGGTCTGAGATACTCAGCACAACACGATACTCTGTAAAATGAGAAAGGAGACCCAAACCCTTTTCCAAAACACTTGACCCTGTCATTTTGCCACCAGTTTCTTAGATATTAAGAACTTCTCTTTGGAAACTAAAACTATACTAGCACTTAACTCTACGCTTGTCAAGTGCCAGGCTTCTTTAGTTCTGGTAACTCCAAGTTTCCAGGCTCCAGAACCTCTGCCTTGCTAGATCCTGCTTGCGTTTCTATCTTGCGCCATCTATAATCTTGATGAAGGTACACATCTCTATTGAAGGAGGAAGACAGCGGGGATCGTGATGCTTTTCTCCTTTGACAAGCCGTATTTTCCGGTCGACACACACATCAAACGCGTATCGCAGCGATTGGGACTCGCAGATGCTAAGGACGATCCGCACATACGCATGAACGAGATCATCCCCCACGACGCAGCGCTCATGCGTCGGCTGCACCTGCAGTTAATCCGCCTCGGACGCGAGGTCTGCCATCCGCGCAATCCTGACTGCGTAGACTGTCCGCTACGCGAGCGCTGTCCTGTTGCTTCTCTGTAGGTGATGGTCGATTATCTGCACGTTCGGAGGTGGAGATGACGCTTGAAGAAGAGCTTGGAGAGAAACTACGCAATCGTAAACTCACGATCGCTGTGGCTGAATCGTGTACCGGCGGGCTGCTGGGAAGCCGGATCACGGACGTTCCCGGATCATCGGAGTACTTCCTCGGCGGTGTGATCGCCTATCAGAATGAAGTGAAGGAATCTCTCCTCCACGTTCCACAAGAGGTTATCGCTGCACACGGCGCAGTGAGCCTCGAGACGGCAGAAGCGATGGCTACTGGCTGTCGCAATCTATTCAAGTGTGATATTGCTGTCTCCATTACGGGGATCGCCGGGCCGGGAGAAGGAACCGCTGAAAAGCCGGTTGGGCTTACCTATATCGGATTAGCCACCTCGCGCGGCATAGTTTCCCGCCGCTTCCAGTGGAAAGGTAATCGCATACAGAACAAAGAAAACTCAGTCCGCGCAGCGATGGAGATGATCCTCTCCACTCTTAAGATGGAGGGGTAAAACGGGAGAGCAGTTCGTTCATCTCCTCGCCTAGCTCGGTGGGTAACCCGGCAGTGAGTTTGGCTTTGTCTTGCTCACCTGCGAGCACCTGGAGCAGGCGTTCGACCAATGTGCGAAATTCCGTCGGCGCATCATCATCCTCACGGATAGATGTTAACAGCTTGTAGACCTTATGTTTCAAAGGCTCTTCCAACTGGGCGGCTTCTTCGGTCATGCGGAACAGAGAATTCAGGAAACCGACCGTTCTGGATGAGGTATGCGCGGCCAACACTTTCTGTACAGATTCCACTAGTGTACTGTTTCCAGTATAGCTTTACATTTTGACACTTTGCGGAGGATGTCTTCGACCTTAGCCGTCCACACGAACGGTTTGGGGTTCTCATTATAAGTGTTGAGGTACTGATCAATGGCATCAATGAGCTCAAGCACATTGTGGAACACCCCTCTCCGTATTCGATTCCGGGTCAGCTCACTGAACACGCGTTCCACTAAGTTCAACCAAGAGGAGCTCGTCGGCGTGAAGTGTAGTTTGACCCGAGGATGCTTCTTCAGCCATTTATTCACCTCAGGGTGCTTGTGGGTAGCATAGTTATCAAGGATGATGTGAAGGGCTACTCACTTAGGCACCCCTCGATCCATTCGACGTAGGAACTTCAAGAACCCTTGGTGGCAATGTCGACTGTGACATTCTCCGATCACTGTCCCTTCCAACAGATTCAGTGCAGCAAACAAGGACGTTGTCCCATTGCGTTTGTAGTCGTTCGTCATCGTACCACACCGCCCCTTCTTCATTGGTAGACTTGGTTGCGTGCGGTCCAATGCCTGGATCTGTGTTTTCTCATCTACACACAGGA
>Ga0307990_1002981_pt1 | contig 13182 bp, 9 predicted proteins | sample EllFjometagen129_FD_203168 | JGI IMG/M metagenome (GOLD analysis project Ga0307990, IMG submission 203168) | Marine microbial communities from Ellis Fjord, Antarctic Ocean - #129 | ecosystem: Environmental > Aquatic > Marine > Unclassified | place: Southern Ocean | collected 2014-10-08
TCCAGGCCGAAGCTGAATTGCCGATCCTGTCCCATCGCTTCGGCCAGCAGATCACGTTCGGCCTTCGTGACAAATCGCCCCCATCCGCACTCGTCATGACCATGATCGAAACCCTTGAGGCAGGCAAAACAGTGCCGCCCGATAACGGTGCCGGTGATGTCATGATACAGCCCGTCCACGATGTACGGACCATCCACGCCGCCTGTCGCCAAAAGCTCATTGCGCCATAGATAAAACTCCTGCGAGGTCGGATCGGCGGGGCACATTTCGCGGATGTCGCCGGGAACACCGACGAAATCGAAGGACGCCTGGCGCACCAGCCCATATTGATTAACCGAGGCGTGCTCTTTCCACGGCGCACCCAGATCGCCGCTGCTTTGCGCGTTGCCCTCCCAGCCTTCCCAGCCCGGATAGCCGTCGTGCAAGAGAAGATCGTAATAAAAAGGATAGACCATATCCCCACGTTGTCGCGCAGCCTGCGCCATCTGGGTGAAACGCCCCGAGTAGGGCAGCCACCACTTTTCGTTCCAGCCCGCCTGGTAGAAGGCGTAGTCGTAGCCGCCGAAGTCTGCGGCGCTTTTGTGAAAATCCCAGCCCGGCGTAAACAGCACGCCATCGTCTGGGACGAATCCGGAAAATAGCTCGTGAAATACACGCATCCACTCCGACTGGTCCTCGCTTCCCGAAAGGCCGAAAACGGAAAGAGACATTTTCTCGAAGATACGCCGACGCTCCTCGCTGCGCTCGATGATCGGCGACGAAGCCAGCGGAAGCGATTCGAACCAGCGCCGATAAACCTGCCCCGCTCCGGCCCAGTCGCCGTGATTCATGGCCTCCACGCGAATGGGATATTCAAGGCTCATCCGTCCCGGTCCCTCGTCCCCGGCACCGTCCACATCCCAATTGAGCGCCCAGAAAGAAAATGTCGGCAGCCCGTCTTCCTGCTCCTCATCTTCAGGGTTGAAACTGAAAAGCCGCTCGGTCCACTCGGGGTCGCGGGCGTGCATCATGAAGCCGCCGCCGGCCTCGGGCGAGTAATAACCGAACATCGGAAGAGTCAAATGATGACCGTTGGGATAATGCAATCGGCGTAAGATAAAAAGATCGTCGAAAAGATTTTTCGCCGCCTCGATCGGGTTGTCGATTTCAACGCCGCTTTCCCAGGCAAATGCCAGTTTGTCGCCGCTTCCGTCGCCGCCGAGATGCGCCGCGCCGTAGAGCCACGGGTAGGCGATGGCATAGATCATTTTGTCGGCGACAGCGATGCCTGCGTAAAACTCGACCCATGCACCCTCTGCCGGAATATCAATTGTCGCTTCAAACACAGCGCCGGCTTTTGTCAGCCAGGTCAACTTGCGGCGATGCCCTCCGGCATAATCGCTTTCACAAATCTCGATTTCGGGCGCGTAGGCGATTTCGATCTCGCCGGGATCGTGAGAGACGGGGATAAAGCGGTTGTCGATGGGAATCGCCGTGAGAATCTGATAGGCGAAGGGCGCCAGGCCGCTTCGGTCAACGTCCTCGCGCAAAAGGTCGATGCCCTTGCGCAAGTCGGTGATCTGGAGAACGTGCCCCGTCGATTCTTCCAGGACCACGCGAATATCGCCATTGTCCAGGATGAGGGCGTCAGTGGAGGAAGTATCATCATCGGGCCAGAAATCATCATCGGCGTCGTCGTCATCATCCAGGCTGTCGTCATCATCTTCCACAGTATCGTCGTCATCAGGCTCCGGATTGAGCGAGGAATCATCATCGTCGCCGCAGTCGCAGGCTGTGACGGAAAGTAAAATATGAAAAAGGAAGAACATAACAAAAAGGGATCGAAGCATTTTTTTAATTTCCGCAAAAGTTACATTCCAGTGATTTTACAGGATTTTTTGCTCTGTGAATAGATGGTCCCGGGCGTATTGGTGCTTTTCCCACCCGATTTCATGAAATAGATATGGCGTGTCGAGGCCGTGCAGCATGAAATGCCTTTAGCCGTCCGTAATTTTATGCTATTGAACCCGCCATGTCTGCTACTGTGATTCTCACCATAGCTTTCGCCCTGGCGCTCGACGCATTCGCCGTTTCGATTGCCTGTGGCGTATCGCTGCCCGTCGTCGACGCCCGGCGCACTTTCCGGCTGTCGTGGCATTTCGGGATTTTCCAGGGCGGTATGACGATCCTCGGTTGGGCGGCGGCTCTGTCGGTCAGGCATTTGATTGAAAGCATTGACCACTGGCTGGCCTTCGCCTTTCTCGCTTTCATCGGCGTGCGAATGATCATCGGCGCCATAAAACCGAAGGAAGAAGAAGCGAAAACGTGCGATCCAACGAAGGGCGGCACGATGGTCATGCTGTCGGTGGCCACAAGCCTCGACGCCATGGCGGTCGGCATCAGCTTTTCCATGCTGAAAATCTCCGTGTGGCTGCCGGCCCTGGTTATCGGAATCGTAGCCGGGGCGATGACGGCCATCGGTCTCCATTTTGGGAAACTGGCGGGATCAAGCTCGCGCCTGGGACGATGGGCTGAAAGCCTCGGCGGCCTGGTCCTGATTGGTATCGGCCTGAAGATTCTTCACGAGCACGGCGTGTTTTAGTTCATTTCATCGCATTAGCGGGCGATTGCATTGACCGCGCAACTCGCATATTGTTCACGCAAAGCGGAATTTCACTAAGGATTTGCATGTTGAAGGGAAAGGATATTATCTGCGTGGCCTCCGCGGACTGGGATGCGATGTGGGTCAACGCGCAGCACTTGATGCACCGTCTCTCGGAGCATAATCGCGTCCTGTACATCAACAACACGGGGCTGCGCCCGCCGGGAAAATCCGGCGCCGACCTGTCCAAAATCCTTCGCCGATTGAAAAGCTGGTTTGCAAGGCCGAAGCCAATCAACAAAAATCTGACCGTCCTGTCGCCGATCTCCATTCCGCTGCATCGTTTCGGTCTCATTCGCCGCTTCAACCGTTTTCTAATGCGCCGACGCATCCGCCGCGTCGCAGGCGATCTGGGCATGATAAATCCCATTCTTTGGACATTTCTTCCCACGGCGGTTGATCTGATCGGAGCTTTCGGCGAGTCGGCGCTTATCTACCAATGCGTTGACGATTACAGCGCGAATCCCATGGCCCCCGCGGAAACGATCCGGGAAATGGAGAAGAAAATCGAAGCGCGGGCCGATCTGGTCATCGTGACAAGTCCCGCCCTGCGCGACGCAAAAAAGGCCAGCGCACGCAAGCTTTTTTATTCGCCCAACGTAGCGGACGTCGCGCACTTTCGCGATTCGCAGGAAGCCTTGCCAAAGGCATTGGCTCAAAAAATCGCCGGGCGCAAAGTCATCGGCTATGCCGGAAATATCAGCGGCTATAAGACCGACGTGGCGCTTATCGGCAAAATCGCCGACGCCTTCCCCGAATGCGCGGTAGTTTTGGCGGGTCCCGTGGGTTGGGGTGATCCGGGGACCGATGTCCGTTCATCACTCGAAAAATCCAACGTGATCATGGCGGGGCGCATAGAATATGACGAACTGCCTGCCGTCATAAAATCCTTCGACGTGTGCATTTTGCCCATGAACGACAACGAGTCTACACGTGCGAGCTTCCCGATGAAGTTTTACGAATATATGGCCTGCGGCAAGCCCATTGTGGCCAGGGATCTACCCAGCTTCAACAATTATCGAAGCCGCCCGGACCTTTGCCGATTGGCGAAAACGCACAAAAGTTTTATAAAGGCTCTTGAAGACGCGCTGACAGAGTCTGGCGATGAAGGCGTGGAAACTGCGCGCCTGGCTGAGGCCGAAAAGCACGATTGGCCAAAGCGCGCTCTGGATATCGGAAAGGAAGTGACGGAGGTCATGACAAAAGAGAATCCGAAAATCGCTCTGGTTCACGACTGGCTGACCGGCATGCGCGGCGGTGAAAAGGTTTTGGAGGCTATGTGCGAAATTTGGCCGAAAGCCGACCTGTACACGCTTCTGCACATCCCCGGCAAACTCTCCGTGCCCATCGAGCGGATGAATATCCACACAAGTTTCATCCAAAAGCTTCCCTTCGCCGCGTCAAAGTATCGCCATTATCTCCCGCTTTTTCCGACGGCCATTGAGAGTTTCGACCTGCGTGGATATGACATGGTCATCTCCACATCGCACTGCGTGGCCAAGGGCGTCATCACCGCACCACACACTTGCCACATCTCATATCTGCACACGCCCATGCGCTATGTCTGGGATCTTTACGAGGACTATTTTGGACCGCAGCGCGTGCGAAGCGGCCTGACCCGAGCGCTCATCCACTTGTTTGCGGGTTATCTGCGCCTGTGGGACGCAGCCACCGCGAACCGCGTGGACGCCTACGCCAGCAACAGCCGCTTCGTGGCCAAAAGGATCGCCAAGTACTACCGGCGTGAAGCCACGGTCATCAATCCACCGGTGGATGTTGCGCGTTACAGACCTGGAAAAAGGGTCGGCGACTACTACCTGATCGTGTCGGCCATGGCGCCCTACAAGCGCCTGGACCTAGCTGTGAAGGCTGCATCCGCCAAAGGCTTTGCGCTCAAAGTCGTCGGCATCGGCGAGGACATGAAGGCCTTAAAAGCCATCGCGGGACCCACGGTGGAATTTTTGGGTTGGCGCTCGGGCGAAGAACTGACCGAACTTTATAGGGAATGCCGAGCCTTTCTTTTCCCGGGCCAGGAGGATTTCGGAATTACGCCGGTCGAGGCGCAGGCCTGCGGGCGGCCCGTCATCGCCTACGCTTCGGGAGGCGCGCTGGAGACGGTGCGGGGAGTTTTCCCCGGCGAGAAAATCACAGACGACGCAACAGGCGTGTTTTTCCGCGAGCAGACTCCTGAGTCCCTGATCGAAGCCATCGAGTTTTATGAAGCCGGTTCGGATTCTTTTTCATCGTCTCGCCTTCATGATCATGCTTTGAGCTTCGGTACGGATGTTTTCAAGAAAAAAATCAAGGACTTCGCCGCGGTCGAATACAAAAAATATAATGCAGGTGCTGATTCATGATAGGACGACAGCGGCGATTTCAGCGCAGTTTCACCTTCGTCGCAGACTTGATTGTCGTGGGTTTAGCGTGGCTTGCCGCCTACCCGATTCGTTTCCAGTTGAAAATCATCCCTCTGTTCATTCAACACGTTCCACCTTTTTCGACCTACGCATGGATGACGCTGCTGGTGCTTTTAGTCTGGGCTGTCGGATTGCGAGGAGGGGTTCTTAGTCGGGAAAAAACGGTCCCCAGCCTTTTTCAGGAAATCGCCCGGTTGATGCGCTCGCACATGCTGGCTTTTCTGCTTTTCATCGTGGCCACTTTTTTTCTCACGCAGTACCGGCCCAGCCGAATTGTCATGGCCCTGTTCATGATCCTTTCCACGGCGGGCATCATCACGAACCATATATTGGCGAGGCGCGCGCTCATTTCCCGGCGTCGCGCGGGCATAGGAGTGCGCAGGGCGCTTGTCGTTGGAGCCGGAGAATTGGGCCGGGGTCTGGCCAAGAAAATCAGCGAACACCAGGAACTGGGATTTGAGATCGTCGGATTTTTGGCCGACGAAAACGATCAGTCAGACGTCGATTTGTCATGGCCGATTCTCGGAATCCCTGAGCAGGTTCAGGATATTGTCACGGCGCAGAAAGTGCAAACCGTGTTCATCGCTCTGCCGATTTCTATGGGCAAGCGCCTGTCGAAGGTTCTCGAAGTCCTGAGCGAGGAAATGGTGGATGTTAAAATCGTGCCCGATTTTTACCAGTACGTCACATTCCAGGCCGGCGTTGAGGAATTTGAGGGCATGCCCATCATCAGCATCAACGACACGAGTCTGCACGGGTGGAACGCCTTTCTGAAAAGAGCCTTCGACATCGTTGTCTCCGCCGTTGCACTGGTGGTGATTTCGCCGATTCTCCTGGTCATCTCCGCGGTGGTCAAACTATCGAGCCCCGGCCCCATCTTTTACACGCAGGAGCGCATGGGCCTGGACGGGCGCGTGTTCAGGATGCTCAAATTCCGCTCCATGCCCGTTGACGCCGAAAAGGAAACCGGCGCCGTCTGGGCCGTAAAGGATGATCCGCGCCGGACCAAATTCGGAGCCTTCATCCGCCGGACAAGCCTCGACGAACTGCCGCAATTCATCAACGTCCTGGCCGGGAACATGAGCCTGGTTGGACCGCGGCCCGAGCGCCCGGTTTTCATTGAGCAGTTCAAGGATCGGATTCCAAAATACATGTTGAGACACAAAGTCAAAGCTGGTATAACCGGCTGGGCTCAGGTCAACGGATGGCGCGGAGACACTGACCTTTCGCGCCGCATAGAATTTGACATTTACTACATTGAGAACTGGTCGTTCCGGTTCGATCTGCGCATTATGTGGACAACCCTTTACAAAGGTTTTGTCAGCAAAAGTGCCTATTGAAATATTAAAGGAGAATCGATGGAGATATGCGTTGTCGGCACGGGATACGTTGGCCTCGTGGCGGGAGCCTGTTTTGCCGAAACCGGCAATGACGTGACTTGCGTGGATGTGGATGAAAATAAGATCGCCGATTTGAAGAAAGGGATTATTCCCATCTACGAGCCCGGCCTGGAGGAGATTATAAAAAGAAGCGCTGAAGATATGCGACTGCGCTTCACCACGGATCTCGCGGAAGGAATAAAGCCTGCCGAGGTCATTTTCATTGCCGTGGGAACGCCCGAGGACGAAGACGGACGCGCCGACCTGCGCTACGTTCTGAGCGTAGCCGAGGACATCGGGCGCATCCTGAACGACAAGGACACGACCAATTTCCCGAAAATCATCGTTGACAAAAGCACTGTTCCGGTTGGAACCGCGGACAAGGTGCGTGAAAAGATTGCCGCTTTGACCGATAAGCCCTTTCACGTCGTATCCAATCCTGAGTTCTTGAAGGAGGGTGCAGCGGTTCAGGATTTCCTTAAGCCCGACCGCGTTGTTATCGGCGCGGACGACCAGAAAATCGCCGAGCGGATGAAAGAACTCTACGAGCCTTTCGTCAGGACACAAAACCCCATCATCATTATGGATGTTCGCAGCGCGGAAATGACTAAGTACGCCGCCAACGCCATGCTCGCCACAAAAATCAGCTTCATGAACGAGGTTGCGGGGCTATGCGACGCCGTTGGCGCGGATATCGACATGGTGCGCAAAGGAATCGGTCACGATCAGCGCATCGGCTTCCAATTCCTCTTTCCCGGCGTGGGCTACGGGGGGTCCTGCTTTCCCAAAGACGTTAAAGCTCTCACCCGCGTGGGCGATGAATACGACAGGCCGATGGACATTGTGCGAGCGGTGGATAAGGTGAACGCGCGGCAGAAAAGCATCCTCGTGGAAAAGACAAAGGCAGCCTTGGGGCAAGACCTTCGCGGCAAGACCATCGCCGTGTGGGGTCTTTCCTTCAAACCGAGGACCGACGACATGCGCTATGCTCCCTCCATCGCGACCATCAAGGGCCTGATCGAAGCAGGCGCTCATGTCCGCGCGACAGATCCGCAGGCGCTGGAAACTGCCAAAGAAATATTTCAAACCGAAATTGAAACGGGTGATCTAACGCTGTGTGAAAGGAATTACAAAACTCTGGAAGGTTGCGACGCCCTGGTCGTGGTCACCGAGTGGAACGAATTTCGGCATCCAAGTTTTGAAAAAATCAAAAGTTATCTGAAAACCCCGATTGTTATCGATGGTCGAAACCTGTACGACTGCGACCATATGAGAGAGATGGGTTTCACGTACCTTTGCGTCGGGCGTCCGAGGCAAAACTGACACACTTAATACCGTGAGCAGCTTTTAAGCTGCCACAGGAGACAAGCAATTATGTCGCCTAGAATTCTTATCACCGGAGGTGCCGGATTCATCGGTTCGCACCTGTGCGAATTTTACGTGGACAAGGGTTGGGACGTCATCTGCATGGACAACCTGCTCACCGGCTCCATCGACAATATCGCACACATCACAAGCAATAATTTCACCTACATCCATCACGATGTCACCAATTACATCTATATCAAGGGCGACTTGGATTATATTTTGCACTTCGCTTCACCGGCTTCGCCCATCGACTACCTGGAACTGCCGATCCAGACTCTCAAGGTCGGCGCCCTGGGAACGCATAAAGCCCTCGGGCTGGCCAAGGAAAAGGGCGCTCGGTTTTTGCTGGCCAGCACCAGCGAAGTATACGGCGATCCCTTGTCGCACCCGCAGACCGAGGACTATTGGGGCAACGTCAATCCCATCGGACCCCGCGGCGTTTACGACGAAGCCAAGCGATTCGCCGAGGCCATGACCATGGCCTATCACCGCACGCACGGGATTCCGACGCGCATAGCCCGCATCTTCAACACCTACGGCCCGCGCATGCGCATGCAGGACGGGCGCGTGGTTCCGGCCTTCATCGGGCAGGCCCTGTCCCATCAACCCATGACTGTCTTCGGCGACGGCGAACAGACCCGCTCCTTTTGCTTTGTCTCTGACCTGATCCAGGGAATCGACAAGCTTCTCATGAGCGACTACTCGGATCCGATCAACGTCGGGAACCCGATAGAAATGACGATTCTGCAATTCGCCGAAAAGATCATCAAGCTCATCGGCGGCGAGCAGAATATCATTCACAAGCCTCTGCCCGTGGACGATCCCAAAGTGAGGCAGCCGGATATTTCACTGGCTCGCAAAATCCTTGGCTGGGAGCCGAAAATCCCACTGGCGGAAGGACTCGGGTACACGATCAGTTATTTCCGGTCGGTTCTGGACGAGGAGAATAAAAAATGAGCGTCCTTGTCGCCGGCGGCGCGGGATACATCGGGTCGGTGACAGCAAAAATTCTGGCGGATTCCGGGCGCAAAGTTGTGGTGTACGACAACCTTTCCCGCGGGCACGCGCAGGCCGTTTCCCCCGAATGCACATTCGTCGAAGGCGACCTGGGCGACGAAAAGCTTTTACGAAAAACATTTAAGGAGCATGGCGTCGAATCGGTGATGCATTTCGCCGCGCACAGCCAGGTTCCCGAATCCATGCGCAGGCCGGAAATCTATTTTGCAAACAACGTCGCCGTGGGCCTGAAAATTCTCGAAGCCATGCGTGCTGAGGGCGTGTCCCAAATTATCTTTTCTTCCACATGCGCCGTTTTTGGCGTTCCCGATTCTCTTCCCATCGCCGAGGATTTTCCCCAAAGACCGGTCAACCCTTACGGCGAATCGAAACTCATGTTTGAGCGAATGCTCTACTGGTACGCGCGCACGCACGCTATGGACTGCACGGTGCTGCGCTATTTCAACGCCTGCGGCGCCTGGGAGGGTCTTGGCGAAGACCATGATCCGGAAACGCACTTGATTCCACTGGTCCTTGACGCGGCGCTGGGCAAAAGACCGTCGATTTCGATCTTCGGCGACGACTATCCCACGCCGGACGGAACCTGCGTGCGGGATTACATCCACATTAAAGACCTGGCGCTGGCGCACCTGCTGGCTTTGGAAAAGGGCGGGCGGGGATACGCGCATTATAACCTGGGCAACGGCGTGGGTTACTCGGTCAAAGAGGTTATCGAGGCCGCCCGCCGCGTGACAGGTCGCGAAATCCCGGTCGTCATTGCGCCGCGACGCCCAGGCGATCCGCCGGAACTGGTCGGATCTTCACAAAAGATTAACGCCGAGCTCGGATTCAACGCCGAGTATTCCGACATTGATCAGATTGTCGAATCCGCCTGGGCATGGAGCCGCGAACATCCCGAAGGCTATGAAAACGAAAAGCACGGCCAATAGTTTTTTTTCTTCCGCACGCTAAAAAATTTTCCTTGGACAAATTTTCCTTTGGCCATATATTTGCCTTGCTTATGGCTAAACAGAAAATTTGCCAATGGAGAGATTACGATAGGGTTGCCGCTCCCCGAATATATCGAGGTGCGCCATAAATTTCTGACGGTTTCGCCAAAGCTCGACAAAAAGCCAAGACTTTCGCGGATATTTAGGACAAAAAAGGCAAAGTAATCCTCTGATAAAAACCTATCGGGACTCCCCTGACTTTTCGGCCTGAGACTCCTCTTCGATTTTCATTTCGCGATGAATTTGTTCCATCCATTCCGGACTGGTTGATTTTTCCACCCTGTAGTAATGTTCTGAATAGGGTTTAATGTCGAGAATGGGACTGCCGTCCACCGCTTCCAGGCCCTTTACCTTCAGGACGGTGCCTGTTTTTTCAAGAAGACGAACTGCGGTCACCAGTATAGGATTGGGCCTTGCCGGGCTGCATGTTGCAAATATCCCCTGCATGGGCAGGTCTTTTCTTCCCATGGGGTGCACTTTTTGAAGGTTCCGTCGCTCAGGAGCAATCAGGTGGGGCCAGTACAGCACAAGGACATGTGAAAAACCGTCGATGCCATCAAGGAGTTCAATCCATTTATGGGAGACGATCAGTTCGGATACGTTGTTCCTTATTTTTTTCTGATGCTCCCGCATCCTGTCCATTCGCTCTTTTAATTCAAGGTCCGAATCGCCAGCATGCAGCATGGGCGCTTTTATTTCGCTTTTTACAAAACCTATGGGTGTAAATTCCACTTTTGGTAGATTGTCTATGTCCAGGTTCATATGATTTTTCCCAAGTTTACATTTTTTACAACTAAATTCCCGTCATTTAAAAACGATGGTCAGTTGAAAAACGGAGCCTTTTGGCCAATAGCGCCGAAATCCATTTTCAGCTTTTGATAAACCGGAGCCCCCACTAAAAAAGCGTAAATTTTATCCGCCTTTCTCTCCGGGTCCAGGTCTGCAAAACGCTCGGGGTAGAGAATCTTTCCGACCGCATAAGCGTCGGCTAGCGCCGTGCCGATATTTGTGGTGTATGAATTGAAGGGCAACAACGAAAAGACCTTTTGTTTGGAGAAGGCCTTTAAGGCATTGTGATATTCCGGCTTTCTTCGATAGTCATCCAACACCATGGCTAACCCGCCACCATCTATGAAGATGATGTCCGGGTTGAGCCTCAAGAGTATTTCTTTGTCCATGAACACATGACTGCCGATAGTGGGCTCGACCTGTTTGGCCACACTCTTTGCGCCGGTCCACAAAAAAGGAACGTAGTGCTGCTCAGTGCTTTCGATGCCGTGCGCGCCTCGGTATCCTATGCCGCCGACATACACGGACGGCTTCGAACTTTGGGCGACATCCTTGGTCCGTATTAGCAAGTCATTGCGAAGGGATTCGATATAGGTCACAAGCTCATCTGCACGGTTTTCCCGATTCAATATTTTTCCGGCTATTCGCAGGGCGTCATAGACCGTTTCGTCGAAGGTGGAGAAATTTCCATAGCTTAAAACGACGATCGGAATCCCCAAAGTCCGTTGCACCTCGTCGGCTAGTTTGCCGTCCATGTAGGTGACAAATATCACTTCCGGCTTGACCGACAGCACGGCCTCCATATCCGGCTTCTTATTGATGCCGGCGGGTCCCCCCGGTCCGCAACACGGCAGTTTGGACAGTTCGGGATGAGCGATCCAGTACGGCCGACCGCTGGCGTTCATCTTTTCCATATCTTCCACACCGACGACTTTCGACTCAGCTTGGAGATACACGATCAAGCGCAAAGTTCCAGGCCCGATGCACACGATCCTGTCCGGATCGAAGGGCACTGTCACTTGCCGCTCGGCCATGTCGGTCACCTTCACCGTCTTTTTCTCGGAACCAATAGCGGGAAAGCTCAACATTAGAATAAACAAAATTATCCAATAGCCAATTCTCTTCAATATCATCTCCTTGCCGTTATAGCGGCACGACCACAGTGTGGCCTCCAACTTCCTGCAGAGTCACCTCGACGCCGTAAACCGCGCGAATCGTTTCCGGATCGAGTTCCTTCCTGTCGGTTACCGAATAGATCTTTTGTTCTTTTAAAAACAGGAAGCTGTCCGCAAACCTTACAGCCATGTTCAAATCATGGATGGCGACCACTGCGGATAAACCTTGAGTTTCAACAACGTGGCGGATCAGTCCCATGACTTCAAGTTGATTCTTCAGGTCCAGATTGCTCGTCGGTTCGTCCAAAAGCAAGATTTCGGGCGACTGGGCAAGCGCCCTGGCAATAACCACCTTTTGCAACTCCCCGCCGCTCAGATTCGTTACTCTGCGCATGGCCAGATGCTCCAGACCCAGTTGCCGGATGGTTTTCTCAGCCACGTCATAATCGTTTTTGCCCATGGTCCATTGTATATGGGGCCTGCGTCCCATGAGGACCGTCTCAAAAACCGTTAACCCCGTATCCGGATGTCGCTGCGGCACATACCCCATGCGTCGAGCCACACTGTTTTGGGGCATGCGCAGCAGATCCTCCTCATCCACCAACACCGACCCTTTTTGGGGTTTAAGAATCCTGTTCATGCACTTGAGCAAAGTTGATTTGCCCGCGCCATTGACACCCAGGACGCACATAACCCGTCCCCGATCCAGGGAAAAACTCACATCCGACAGCACCGGTCGGCCATTATAGGCAAAGTCGATATTGGCGACCCGGAGTTTCATTTGTAACCCCGAATGAGCAGGTAGAGAAAGATCGGCGCACCTAAAAACGAGGTAATCACCCCCACCGGCAAAGCTCCGGAACCGATGAGCACGCGGCCCAATGTATCCGCCGTCAGCAGCAACAAGGCACCCAATACCGAGGAAAAGGGAATCAACAGGGTATGATTGTCGCCCACCAGACGCCGGGCCATATGAGGGGCAATCAATCCGACAAAAGCGATGACACCGTGGAAAGCGGTCGCCAACGCCGCCACAAGCGCCGCCGCGACCATGCCGAAAATCCTTATCTTTTCGACGCTTACTCCCAATCCTCTGGCAGTTTCTTCTCCCGAGGACATGGCGTTTAGGTCCCATCGCAAAACGGTTAAGCAACACGAGGCAAGAACAGTGACCCCCGTCATAATTAGAATTTCCCGCCAATTGGAACGGGCCACATCGCCGAAAGTCCAGAAAACCACCATGGCCAGTTCGGTTTCCGTGGCCAGATATTGGATAAGTATGGTTGCCGAAGCGAACAGGGAAGCAAGGGCGACGCCGGCCAGAATGATGGCCTCCGGCGACAACCTTCTGAGCCGAGCCAAGATTAGAATAACGATCGTCGCTCCCATGGAGCCAGCAAAGGCGAAAGCCGTAACCGATAGCACCTTTGCGCCGAAAACGACGATGGATAAAGCCGCACCGAACGC
>Ga0307990_1002983_pt1 | contig 13178 bp, 8 predicted proteins | sample EllFjometagen129_FD_203168 | JGI IMG/M metagenome (GOLD analysis project Ga0307990, IMG submission 203168) | Marine microbial communities from Ellis Fjord, Antarctic Ocean - #129 | ecosystem: Environmental > Aquatic > Marine > Unclassified | place: Southern Ocean | collected 2014-10-08
TCGGGTCCGTTATATCTTGCCACCCATTGCTGAACAGCAATTTCCTGTGCATTTGTTTTTTGAAAACATACACTCAATGCTATGAGCATAATAACTGATAATAAGTTTATTGTTTTTTTCATGGTTGCTATAATTTTATAATTAAAGAAATTATAAAGAAGATAAAATTTGATTTTACAAAGATAAACATTTTTTATCAAAAACAAAGTGTTTTTTAAAAAAAACCAAAATAAAGAATGATTTATTTTTGAAAATTTTGATACTTTTTGTTTTTTGGACTTCGGCGAGCTCATCCGATCCGTGCTTTAATTGGAATTATTCATTACTTTATAAATAAGCTCTAATTATAATATTTATTTTATTTCTTTATCCATTGATAACATATCTACGGTTTTAATGTAAATTTGTATTTTTTATGACAAATTAAGAACAATGAAACTATTTAAAAACAAAATATCAGTCCTGTTAATTATATCTGTTATATCTTTTTTAATAGCTTTTTCTTTAAAGCAATTTAATAATTTTGATAGAAATTGTTTGTCAACAGTAAGTTCTTTTGAAAAGACCCTTTTGACAAAAGAAAACAAAACAGAAAAAGTTTTTGCTCAAATAAGAAAAGATAATAAAAACGGCTTTTATACACAAAATCTTGTTCCTGAATATTTTAATGATTTATTTAATAAAAAAGGACTTTTGTTTCTTGTATATGAGAATGACTCTCTAAAATACTGGTCTCATAATGCTATTCCTGTTTTCAATTATTATGATAAAAATATTTTTGAAAACAATTTTGTCCATCTTAAAAATGCCTGGTTTGAAGTAAAAAAACAAAAAATTAATAATCAAATTATTACAGGTCTGATACTAATAAAGACCGACTATTGTTACCGGAATGACTATCTGATAAACAGATTTCAAAATGCCTTTAAAATTTCGTCCAAAGCAAACATTTCAACAAAAAAGGGCTTGTATAACATACATAATAAAAACAAAGATTTTTTGTTTTCATTACAATTTGATAAATGTCCTGAAATATCTGGCAGTAAAACATCTGCAATTATATTATTTTACATTTTAAGCATATTGTGTTTTATATCTTTTTTGTTTTACTTTAATAAGTCATGCTTTCATAACAAAAAAACTTTTCTTTTAGCATTTATATCTGAACTGATTTTACTCCGAATCATTCAGTTTTATTTTAAGTTTCCAATTATACTGTATGAAACATCTCTTTTCAGCCCTTTTTATTATGCTAATTCCTCGCTGTTACCATCATTAGGCGATTTTTTAATCAATTCATTGTTAATTATTTATATTTCTATCCTGATTTTTATCAGTATAAAACAAATAGGTATAAATAAGTTAAAAATGTTTCTGAATATCCCTGTCAAAAGGTATATATACTCTTTTTTATCATTTTCTGCTGTTTTTATATTGTTTTTTGTCTTTGTATATCTTTTCAAAGGTCTGATTATTAACTCAAATATATCATTTAATCTAAACAACTTTTTTAGCTTATCCTGTTTCAGCTTTACAGGATTATTTATAATATCGGTTTTATTATTTTCATTTTTCTTTATATCAAACAAATTATGCGAAATTGTATGCAATATTTTATCTGCAAAAAGTTTTTATTATACCCTTTTAATAACAACAATTTTGTTTGTTTTTATAACTTTTTTCTCAAAGAATTTTGAAATAATATATTTGATTGTCCCTATTGCTTTTATAGTTTCGTTTTGGTATTTTAAATTTTATGATAAAAAAATTACCAATAATTTTCTTTTTATAGCATTCTTTTTAATCTTATTCTCTTTGTTTTCAACTTATTTGCTTTATAAAAATAATGATATAAAAGAAAAAGAGAGCAGAAAGTCGCTTGCCATAAAACTGTCAACAAAAAAAGACCCTATTGGTGAATATCTGTTTCAGGATATTGAAAATAAAATCAAAAAAGATAATATTGTTATAGAATATCTAAAAAGAGCACCTGTCAGCGACGAACAAACTATTAAGTATATAAAACAAAAATATTTTACATCATACTGGGCAAAATACAGATTGCAAATAACTATTTGTAAAAATATGGATAGTTTGTTTATAAAACCTGAATATATTAATGTAAACTGTAATAATTTTTTTAATGAAATAATTAAAAATATTGGACAACCAAGCTCATCCAAAAATCTTTTTTATCTTAACGATGGCTCTGAGCAAAATAATTATATTGCTAAATTCACATTCTTTGAAAATACAGACACTTTATTGCCTGTATCATTATTTATAGAATTAAATTCCAAATTTATTACAAAAGATCTTGGCTATCCTAAACTATTAACCAATAAAAGAATAAATGAAAACACAAACTTTACAGATTATTCTTATGCCAAATACAAAAATGGAATATTAATCAATCAGTTTGGTAAATATTTTTATAATATCAATATAGATTCCTTATACTTATCTAATGCTGAATTTTCTTTCTTTAATAAAGATGATTTTAGCCACCTGTTATATAAAACAGATAACCATACCAACTTAATTATAAGCAAAAAAAACAAAGGATTTTTATATATAATTGCTCCTTTCCCGTTCTTTTTGATAATATTTTTTATAACTTATATCCTGATTCTTATCTTAATAAGAAAATTCTTTTTAATAATAGAAAATATAAAATCAAGTTTTAAAACACAATTAGAACTTTATATTATACTAATTGTCGTTGCTTCATTCGCTATTAGTGCTTCTTCTTTATTTTATTTTAATACCATTAACAAAAATAAAAACAATAAAATTATTACTGAAAAAACGCATTCAATACTTATAGAAGTTGAGCATAAACTATCAAATTATAAAGAACTTACACCTGAAATGTATGATTATATTTCGGACCTGTTAATAAAATTTTCCAATGTATTTTTTATTGATATTAACCTGTATGACTTAAATGGAAATCTTATTGCTTCTTCAAGACCTGAAATCTTTACAAAAGGACTTGTATCTGCAAAAATAAATACTATTGCCTTTAATAAACTTTCTGCTACTAAAAAAACGCTGTTTATAAACAAAGAAAAAATTGGAAATTTAGAATATTTGTCTTCTTATACGCCTTTTATTAACAATCAAAGCAAAATTATAGCATATCTTAATCTTCCTTATTTTGCAAAACAAAGTGAATTTCAGACAGAAATATCCAACTTTTTTATTGCTTCTATCAATATTTATTTTATACTTATAATACTGTCTCTTTTTATAACTTTTCCTATCTCTAATTATATCACTTTGCCTCTAAAACTGATTCAGAAAAAAATAGGGAAAATAAAATTAGGCGGCAAAAACGAAAAAATTGAATGGAGTAAAAATGACGAAATAGGCAGCTTGATAACAGAATATAACAAAATGATAGATGAGCTTTCTGAAAGTGCCGAACTATTAGCAAAATCAGAACGCGAAAGTGCATGGAGAGAAATGGCTAAACAAGTAGCCCATGAAATAAAAAATCCTCTTACACCAATGAAACTAAGTGTTCAATATCTACAAAAAGCATGGGAAGAAAAAACACCAAACTGGGACAAAAAACTTAAACATTTTACTAATACGCTTATAGAACAAATAGATACGCTCTCTACTATTGCAACAGAATTTTCTGGCTTTGCCAAAACACCACAACAAAATAATAAAAAATTAGAACTCTCAAAACTTATATCCTATTCTATAGGTCTGTTTAAAAATCTTGATAATATCTCTATTAACTTAAAAACAGAAAAAATTAACAATCACGTATTTGCCGACAGAGAACAACTATTAAGAGTATTTAACAATCTGATAAAAAATTCTATACAGGCAATTGACAAAAAACAGAAAGGAATAATTGATATTTCAATAAAAACACAAAAACATCTAAATATTATTATAGTATCTGACAATGGTTCAGGAATACACAAAGACCAGTTAGATAAAGTATTTTTACCAAATTTTACAACAAAAACAAGCGGAATGGGATTAGGTCTTGCAATGGTTAAAAGTATAATTGAAAATTCAAACGGAAAAATATGGTTTAAATCAAAAGAAAATACAGGAACAACTTTCTATATCTCTTTGCCTGTTTATAATAAATAATCGTAATAGAACAACTGGCGAAAGACAAAAAAAATTCTCTTTAAATTGTAAATATCTAATTATTAGGCAATTGTAACTTATTTTAACGATATTAAGAATCCGAGAAATTGAAACTTTGAACTCGGAACTAAAAACCGGGAAATTATGAATTTTGAGTTAAGCAAAACATTACTCAATTTTTTTTACTCTCCCCTTTTGGTTCCCCTCTCTACGAGTAGAGAGGGGCTAGGGGTGAGTATTAAAAAAGGTAAGAATAAATAAAAAAATTAAATATTAATAATTGGGATTTGAAAATTTTGAATTACGAGTTTTGTGATTTGAACTTGATACTGAAAAAAATTTTGAACTCAAAACTAAAAACAAAAAACTCTAAACCGAAAACTAAAAATGGCAAACATTGTAGCAATATTAGGCAGACCAAATGTTGGAAAATCAACTTTTTTTAACAGATTAACTAAAAACCGTCAGGCAATAGAAGACGCCTCAAGCGGCGTAACACGCGATAGAATATATGGCAAAACATACTGGAACGGAAAAGATTTCTCAATCATTGACACAGGCGGATATGTTAAAAATTCAGACAACATTTTTGAAAAAGAAATAACCAAACAAATAACTGTTGCTATAAACCAAGCTAATATTATAATATTTATGGTTGATGTAAAAACAGGTATTACTTCCTTAGATATTGATGTTGCTAATATATTAAGAAAAAAAAGTGATAAAAAAATATTCCTTGTCGTTAATAAAGTTGATAATAATAAACTGATAATTGATGCTAATGAATTTTATAATCTCGGCTTTGAAAAAATATATTCCATCTCTTCTATAAATGGTAGTGGCACAGGAGATTTGCTTGATGATGTCGTAAAAGAATTTGATAATATAAAAGAAGAAGAACCTGATGATTTGCCAAAATATGCTGTTGTAGGCAAACCCAATGTTGGAAAATCTTCTTTAATAAATACTTTGTTAGACGAAAAAAGAAATATTGTTACTAGAATACCTGGCACCACAAGAGACTCTATTTATACAAGATATAATAAATTTGGCTTTGACTTCCTGCTTATTGATACTGCCGGACTAAGAAAAAAAAGCAAGGTCTATGAAAATATAGAGTTTTATTCAACAATACGTGCTATAAAAGCAATAGAAAACAGCGATGTATGCCTGTTAATGATTGACGCCAATTCAGAATTTGAAAATCAAGACCTTAATATATTTCATATCATCAGACAAAACAGAAAAGGAGTTGTTATTATAGTTAACAAATGGGATTTAGTTGATAAAAAAACAAATACTTACAAAACTTTTGAACAACAAATCAAAGAAAAGATAGCTCCTTTTAGTGATGTCCCTGTTATTTTTACTTCTGTATTATTAAAACAACGTATCTTTAAAACTCTTGAACAAGCTAATAAGGTCTATAAAAACCGTAGCAAACGTATTACTACCTCTAAATTAAACGAAGAGATACTGCCTTTGATTAATGAATTTCCACCACCTGGTAATAAAGGAAAATATATTAAAATAAAATATATCACTCAATTGCCAACATATTTTCCTGCTTTTGCCTTTTTCTGTAATCTGCCGCAATATATCAAAGAACCTTACAAGAGATTTTTGGAAAATAAAATACGTGAAAAATTTGATTTTAACGGAACACCTATTGAAATTTATTTTAGAAAAAAGTGATTAAAAAACAGGAATATAATAATTTTGAAATAAGAACATAGCAACCAATCTTTATCTAACAACCATATTTTAGAATAGAGCCAAAAAAAATATTTTTTTATTGCTATTTGAACAAATTTATATAAATTTGTCCAAAATTACCATTTATTATGGACAATATTATTAAAATAATACTTTATGACTGGATTGAAAGAAAACTTCAGGATATAAAAAAAGTTAAATAAATTATTTAATTTTGCAAGTAATGAAAAAATTACCAAAAGCACCTTTAAAGGAAGTTATTTTTGAGTTACGGTGGGATTTAGAAGTGGATGACAAAACCCAACAAGAATATGATAAGGGATACGAACTCGCACAAGGTAAATTTCAATCACTTATTAAAAATAAATTTAAATTTTATACAAGAAATCTACCCAGAGAAATACCGGAACATCTCCTGAATTATAAAACCGTTCATCAGTTTTGGTTAAAAGAGAATACATGGCCTGTCCTGCAGTTAGGTCCAGGTATATTTACAATGAATGATACAGATAAAAATTATGTATGGGAAGATACATTTTTCCCGCTTATACAATCTTATTTAAAGTTACTTTTTAAAGCTTACGAAAATAAGATTAACATCAATTTTTGCAATCTAAAATATATTGATGCCGTTAAAATAAATGATTATCCAGATAAGAATAATATCTTAAATTTTGTTAAAAATAACTTAAAAATTAAACTGGAACATTGTTTTGATATAAATGGAATATTAGAAAATATTAATATCAACCAAACGTTTAAGTTAAAAGACCGTTCTTTATTGAATATTGTTATTGCTAATGGAACAGACAAAAACACAAAAGAACCAATGCTTATTTGGCAAACAGCAGTTTTTAAAAAAACAGTTTTTAAAAATAATGAAATACTAAAATGGTGTAAAAATGCACATTCAATAATTTCACCTTTATTTAAAAAAATGACAAAAGGAGATTTTTATGATAGCTTTAAATGAAACATTATTACCTGAAAAAGAAAAAACATCATCAATTTCTATGGATAATTACAAACTTGAATCTCCTTATTTTGGAAAAACAAGTAATGTACTAAAGTTTGTCCTTTGTATTCCATCATTATCATCAAGTGCAAAAAAATTCATTTCTAAACTTCAATCCTTTAAAGAGTATGCGGAAAACTGGGATAGTTATGGTGCTAAAAAACCATCAGAAATAGCCATTAATAATGCAATTACTTTAATAAAACAATTAGATGAAAATAATTTGCCCATATATTTTACTGCCCCGGGTCCGAATGGAGAAATTATTGTGGAATTGAAAAAAAATAAAATAGAGATAGAAGTATATTTTAATCCTAATGGTTCAAATCATATTTATCTTTACGAGAACAATAACTGCCTATATGATAAAAAAGATGAAGAAGACACTATCGGAAAAAACTGGGAAAAAATAATGGGGATTATGTAAAAAAAATGGAACAAATCCATCCGTCAATTGACGGACATTGCAAACATAACTTATTTTTTCAATTGGAAAAAAATAATATACTTTTTATCGCATGAAAAAAAATATAGTAACAATACAAGACCAAGATAATCTATTAAGAAGAGTACCATTTATTGACCCAAATTATGTTAGAGATGATGGTACTTTAACATCTCTTGCATTCAGCTTAAAACGACGTGATGATGGTATTTCTGTAAATATTGAACGATTAACAACATATAAGAAAAGCATTCTTAATGTCAATAGGTTTCGTTTATATTACCTTAAAGCAAAAGTTCCCAGAGATTTAGGACTGCGTTGTGTTCACGAACCTGATTATGTTAATAATAATTATGCCCATGCCTTGTTAAAAGGAAAAATTAATAGACCTCTGAGTAAAAAACTTTCTGCTGCAGCAAGACGAATAAATTATCCTTCTGATTAATAAGTATGTTTTTATATCTTTGAAAAAATAATTTAAGAATAGGAATATAATAATTTTGAAACCTAAAAACCGTAGGTCTTTGACCAACGGCTTAAAGTTTCTTACCAAGCACACAGGTTCTTCTATAATGTTTTACATCTCCGTTAAGGTTAAAGACCTCAACATAAATAATATAAATACCTATCACAGACCTTTCGTTATCTTCATTAATTCCATCCCATGATATAGTGCCATTTGTTGCCAAAAGTTCACTCTTAACAAGATTTTTTATTAATCTGCCTTTTGAATCATAAATAACAATGTTTGCCACATATCCCGGCTCTTCAAAATGATAATTAATATTTAAAACATCATTGTATCCGTCTTGGTCAGGAGAGAATATTTCAGGATATACTGTTATTTCATCATTTGTCTGTTCCGTATCTGTCCATTGTGAATTTTTATAAGCAGGAGTAGCAAAGCCAACACTTTCAGCAGCAGAATGCCAGTTTGTTTTATCCTGCGTTGGCCTGTCAAAGTTTAATCTCTCAAGAGATACACCATCGGTTGTATTTAGCAAAGCAAACTGCATGTCTTCTGTATAAGTTAATTTATCAATTATATTTTGTGCTTTATCAGCAATTACAACAATACCCTGGTCATTGCTAAATACGGGTAATGATTCCATTTTTATGAAACCATCAGGATTAGATGTATAATATTGACTTTTTACAATATCAGGGTCAGTAGTCAGCACATAATACTCTGACGGAAATATCAAAAATCCATCTCCTGAAATATCTTTTACAGATGTAAGAGTTGATGTAATTTCATCCATTGAAGATAGTGTAAGTTCTTTTAAGTCAATAACTTTATCAGAACGGTTATATATTTCAACAAAGTCCTTGCCATCGTCTTTTGGATTTGATAATACTTCATTAATCACAATATCCAACGGCTCTGCTGTTTCAGGAATAGCAAACTGTGCTTTACTGTTTAGAGCAACAATGTTTCCAACACAATCGGTTATTGTGTCGGTAATGGTTAATGTATAAATCGTTTTTATTTGTAAAGGTGAAGACAGTTCAAGTATCACAGAATTAAAATCCGGCTCAACTAATATAACATTATTTGGAACTCCAATACCATTGTCAATAGTATAATTTCCTGCATTTTTTAAATTAATGGTATCTAATGTCTCACTAAAATAGACCTGAATTTCATTACTGTCTAATACTCTTACTCTTATTAGTTCAGGATTTGTATTATCAGGATTTGGAGCATACACAGAATTTTTTCTGCCGGGAGTTCCTCCGCTTGGGTCAACAGATGCTCTCCAGTTATTGACACATCCGCATGGATTTGCAGGGTCAATTTGTTCCAATGACCATCCACCACTTTTTTTGTTTTCATCATTATACCAATCTGTTGTATATGAAATTGCATGAATAATATTCCCATCCGTATTTTTAAGAGATACTGAACTTTCATTATTAACAGAAAAACTTGAGAAACCAAGAACTTGTCCGTATTGACTTAATAATGAATCAGCATTTTCATGACAAAGTATCAGAAAACTGTCAGCTTGTATCAAAACATCAGGAAATGTTTTAATGGTTGAGCCAAATGTTATTGTCCATCCGTTTAAATTAACAGGAAAAGGAGTTGTATTAAACAGTTCTACATAATCATATTCAGGCAAAACAGCAGGAGAAGGGTTTTCGTCAGTCATTATTTCATTTATAACAATATCAAAGACCTTAACAGTATAATATGTAAAATTAACATTAGTTGTTTCTATTGGGTTGCCGTTTATATCTTCAACAGAATCAATTGTTAATGTATTTTCCAATCCATCGGAAAATGTATTTAAAAAAGATAAATGAACTGTTGAATGCTCTGAAACATCAAGAGCAGCAAGATATGGAGTGCCAATACTATTAACATTATAATTATCTGTTGTCTCGGCTGATGATTGTTCAAGATTTTCTGAAAATTGCAGTTCTAATTCAGTATTGGAAATTACTCTTAAATTTAACAAGTAAGGGATTATTGTATCTACAAAAGGGTTTCCTATAACATTAAAATCATCAAAATAAAATTTATCAGAATTACTGCTTGTATATTTACAAAAAATTCCAAAATAATTATTTTGTATATAACCAGAGTCCAATGTTGTTCCTTCCAAGTGATAATCTGTGCCTCCAAGTGTATCGGAAAATAATTCCCAATTACCGGTATTATCTCTTGTTACTTTGATCCTTATTATATTGTTTGAAACCGCACAATGCCCATTAATTCCATCAATAATTTTTGTAGAAGAAGTCCCATCTTGACGGAATAAATCAATACTATCATCCGACCCACCTTCACCCAAACGAATATAATAACCATTTACAGGTCCTTTTAAATTATACTGATCAGCAACAAGATAAATTCTTGCATTATTATTATCTGATGGAGAGAATGCTAATTTTACATAAAATTCCCAGACAGCATTATTTATAGATTGAGAATTAGTAGATAGATAAGCAGTATCCGTTACAGCAGGTGCGTTCAAATGTAATAGTGAATCAATGACTTCAAATTTTGCAGTATCACCACTCCATACAGGACTAATAGTAAAATTTCCATCAGAAAAATTATCATTTATTTGTGCATTAACAAATAAAGGTAATATTAAGATAAATAAAAGTATTTTTTTCATATCCAGAATATATATTTTATTTTTAAATAAATTGTAAATATACTAATTATTGTTAATAAAATATTAATCATAATATTTTTTTGAACTAAATTATATCAATTTAATTATGAAACACCCTAATGTTTTATGGCTATATGGTTTTATGGTTATATATCTAGAAACCATTCCATTTAGGCAATTGCCTGATGACACACATCGGTCAGGCGCCCGACTGAAGGGAAGATTATATTTTTACATTATTAGTAGAGACGAGGCATGCCTCGTCTCTACTAATAATGTAATACAAAAATATAAAATATACAACGGGGTTTTGCATAATTTTAACAATTTAAACCATCTAACCATAAAACCATTTAACCATTATATGTCTGGAAACATTCCATTCAGGCATTCGTCATTCGTCAGTAGCCGAACATGACTGCCTGATCCGAAATTAAATTGTCAAGATAGTAATGTTTGTTCATAAAGTTACTGATAAACCGAATTATTTTTATTTACGTTTTCTCTTTTTATCAAAAAAAAAATCTTTTTTAGTAATTATTCACCCCGTCAGGCAGATGCCTGATCCAACGGGGTAAAGGTATTAAAATTTTTATTACTATTTAGATATAAGGGTATATGGTATAAAGGTATAGGGTATAGTAGTCGCACTCAGCCCTTATTTCAATATTCTTTATTCCCCTATACCTTATTTCCCTATACCTTATTTCCCTATACCTTATTTCCCTATACCTTATTTCCCTATACCTTATTTCCCTATACCTTATTTCCCTATACCTGAATAGTTATCTTTTCTATTAAGAAATGTCAGAAATGTTTTGTTTCTTTTCTCCTGAAATCTTATTAAAAAATTTTTTTTGAAAAAGAATTAATAATATCACTCCTATAGTTATAGAAGCATCAGCTATATTAAAAACAGGGCGGAAAAAAATAAAATGTCTTGAGCCAAAAACAGGCAGCCAGTCAGGAAGATAAGTATCAATCAGAGGGAAATATAACATATCAACTACTTTGCCTTGTAAGAGAGAGCTATATCCACATTGTTTTGGCAAGAATGTAGCAACCTGAAATAAGCTATCAGAAAAAATTTTTCCATAAAAAACACAATCAATAATATTTCCAAGTGCGCCGGCAAATATCAAAGATATAGTATTTATAAATCCTGAATGTGCTTTGTCTTTTATAAGAGAATACAAATACCATCCTATTACACCAACAACAATAATACGAAAGATGCTTAAAAAAATTTTCCCTGTCTCTCCGCCAAACTGCATACCAAAAGCCATACCATTATTTTCGGTAAAATGAATAATAAACCAGTTATCAAAAATATGATACTCCTGACCAAGATACATATTTGTCTTTACCCAAAATTTTATTATCTGGTCTGTTAGTAAGACAAAAAATATAATTATCAATGATTTTTTCAAAGTATAAATTCCAGTTTAGAGTTTGAGGTCAATTAACTATTGAGAGGATATTAAATATATTTTTTAATATATTAATATTCAGCAGTTTAGGATTTATTTGTTAGAATATTGTTTAAGTTTAGCTTCAATACTAAGAGTAGCATGAGGCACGCTTTTTAATCTTTCTTTTGAGATTAACTTTCCTGTAACTCTGCATATACCGTAAGTTTTGATTTCAATTCTTACCAGAGCAGCTTCCAGTGAGTCAATAAATTTTCTTTGTCTCTCAGCCAATCTGCTATTTTCTGCTTTTGACAGCACATTATGTCCTTCTTCCAATACTTTAAAAGTAGGGGAAGTATCTTTTATATCATTATCACCTTTGTTGGTATAAGCATCTGTAAGTAGTTTATAATTTATACGGGCTTTTTCCAATTTCATAAGTATTAGCTCTTTAAATTCTGCTAATTCCTGATCAGAATACCTTATTTTTTCTTGAGTTTTCATATTTTTATATTTAGAATATAATTTATTTAATGTATAGAAACTGCTGATATATATAATTTAACATTTTTCTATTGCAATATATGTCTTTATGTCATCAGCCAAATCAACAGATAATTTATTATCAAAATCAATCTTATCTACTAAATTTAAAGATGTAGCCAAAGTTTCGGAGCAAATATACGAAAGATTATTATTTATAGACATATTTATTTTATCATTTTTTTCTATTTGCAAAAATATTCTGTCTGTTACATCAAATTTGCTGTCTTTTCTTAATTTTTGTATTCTGTTAACCAAATCGCGTGCAATACCTTGTTCTTTCAACTCTTGTGTAATATTAATATCAAGAGCAACAGTTAAATTATCCATATTAGTAATAATCCAGCCAGGTATGTTTTCTGTAACAATTTCAACATCAGAAAGGTCTATTTTTATCTCTTGATTATCAATATTAAGTAAATAATTATCTTCAATTTCAATTTTTTTAATATCATCTTGGGAAAAATTAGAGATAGCAGCAGTAATTTTTTTCATTTGCTTACCATACTTAGGTCCTAATGATTTAAAATTGGGTTTGATTTTTTTTGTCCAGATATCATTTTTATCAGTTACTAAATTTATCTTTTTGACATTAACTTCGGATAATATTATATTTTCTACAGATTTTATTTGTTTTTTTAATTTTTCATCAGATATGGGTATCATAATAGTATTCAGCGGTTGGCGGACTCGTAAGCCCTGTTTTTTTCTTAATTTCAATACCATAGAAGATATTTTTTGTGATAATTGCATTCTTTGTTCCAGATTTTCGTCAATAACTGCTTCATCAGGTAAAG
>Ga0307990_1002986_pt1 | contig 13169 bp, 12 predicted proteins | sample EllFjometagen129_FD_203168 | JGI IMG/M metagenome (GOLD analysis project Ga0307990, IMG submission 203168) | Marine microbial communities from Ellis Fjord, Antarctic Ocean - #129 | ecosystem: Environmental > Aquatic > Marine > Unclassified | place: Southern Ocean | collected 2014-10-08
TGCTTTAGCTGCACTGGCTCGTAAGACATCTGAGAAATGACCCTATACCCCTCACGTTCTGCCATCGATCCCTCCTCAATGGACACTTGCAAAGCTTGGTTGGTTACTCTCAAGATGTGAGTTTAGTAAACAAAGAGACGGTTCGCAAACGGAGAGGGACCAGACGCCAGCAATGCATTTTCAACCCACACCGAACTGCTCGATGAGTATGTCTAGACATGTAGCATTTAAGGAATAATAATAACCAGAGGAGCAATACGTGGGACACTTCCGCGCATTTCGTCGTTAGTCATAAACATGGAAGAGCAGGTAAGATGAATAATGGCATGGTGAAAAGGATTCTTGTTGCAGACGACGACGCAGATATCGTTGCGTTGGTGAGTCGCATTATCCAGTTAATGGGGTATGAAGCACTCACCGCGAGAGACGGCGAAGAGGCTCTCCAGCTCATTCAAGCGCACAAACCAGACCTCGTGATCCTAGACGTCATGATGCCCAAGAAGGACGGCTGGGAAGTTCTGCAAGCGATCCGAGCTAAATCCGATGTGCCGGTGACTATGCTTACAGCTTTGGGCTCGGCGGATGACCACGTCAAGGGATTCAGTTATGGGGCAGACGATTACATCGCAAAACCGTTTGACAACCGTGTAGTCAAGGCACGGATTGAAGCCGTCATGCGGCGTTACAGTCTCTCTAGGACAGCGCCTGAATCCTCCGAGAGCCCCAGGAAGATCACCACCGGGGTGCTGGAAATCGATGATCTCAAAAAGGAAGTGGGGGTCCGCGGCAAACGATGCCCTCTGACACACAAAGAATACGAATTGATCACGTTTTTGGCTTCTACGCCGGGAAAGGTCTTTTCTCCAGAAGAAATCATGGAGCACCTTTGGTCAAGTGACTCCTACGTGACAGCGGGAGACGTCCACCAGTGCGTCTATCGGCTGCGCAAAAAAGTTGAGGAAGACCTCAAGGATCCCAAGGTTATCCTCACGGTCCGGGGTTTTGGATATCGTGTTAGTAATTAGCTCCCTATGGAGGAAGAGGCGGCTTTTATCCCGAAAGCGGGGCAACCGGAAAGGAGGGGAAATGAGAAATATGCGAAGAAAAACGGGAATAGAAATCCTGATGATCTCTGTCCTTATTCTAGCCGGGGGACAACCTCTTTGGGCCTCGTCGGCTCTCAGCCAGCCCGTAAGAGTCGGCTATGGTTGGAGCGTGGAGAACGACGTAGGGGAGGCGGTAGCAGAAGCAGTTTCGATGATGAATGAGATGATGACAGGGACGCCTCCGGACTGGGTGACCCTCTTTTCCACGATTGGCTATGACGGTGAAGAGGTCCTAGAGGAAATGACAAACCTCCTCGGCGATGAAGTCAAGATTTATGGTGGCACCTCCTGCCTAGGAGTGATGACTAACGACGGCCTTCACATTGGTGAAGTCGGCTCATTGGCCATCTTGGGAGTGACATCACCTAGAATTCAGTTTGGCGTCAGCGGCGTGAGCATTGAAGAGGTAGTCTCCGCGAGAGAGCAGGGAAAGAAGGCGATTCTTGAGGCGATATCCGATGCCGGAAGGACCGCGGAAGATCCTCCTCAGATTATCTTGATCACCGGCAACCCTAGTGAAGAGGAAGAGGTGCTCAAAGGAATTGAGGAGATCATTGGCAAAGATGTGCCGGTGATCGGAGGAAGCAGCGCCGACAATGAGATCATCGGAGAATGGAAACAATACGCAAACGATCGGGTCTACAGCACAGGGGTTGCCCTGACCGTGATCTACACAGACCTCAAGCTGGGTTGGTCCTATGAGATGGGCTACCTGAGGACAGCTAACCAAGGGGTAGCTACCAAAAGCGAGGGCCGGACGATCTACGAGATAGACAGTCGACCGGCGGCCGTCGTATACAACGAATGGATCGAGGGAAAGCTCGATGACGTGTTGGAAACCGGAGGGGATGTTCTCTCTCGGACGACCGTCTATCCTCTAGCGAAGATTGTTCACGGTGAAACCGGAGAGAACTATTACATTTCAATCCATCCTTTATCGATCGAGCTGCCTGAGAAATCGCTTACCGTCTTCGCTGACGTGCTGGAGGGAACCGAGCTCTCGCTCTTCTACGGTAATTGGGAGCTGCTCTTAAACCGAGCCTATACCACCCCAATGCAGGCTAGAGCACGTGGCAATATCTCCGTTGAGGAGGCCGGTTTTGCGATATTCACCTTCTGTGCCGGGACGATGCTTGCCATCCCCGAGGGTGAGCGGCCGAAGATACCCCTGCTTGTCAAGAATATCATGGGCGAAACACCTTTCATTGGCACCTTCACCTTTGGCGAGCAAGGCTTCTTACCCGGAGTGGGAAACGTGCACGGTAACCTGGCAAGCTCAATGGTTGTCTTAGCTGAAGAATGATCTGGAAGAGAGAGCAATGAGGTCGTGCAAGGGGGTAGGCCTCTTTGGCAAGTTTCTATTCTTTACCATCGTTACCATCGTTTTGGTGATCGTGATCACAACAGGCATCGCCATAAAGCAGCAGGGGACTTCCCTCACAAGCTCCTTGATCCAAAGGAATATCTCCCTGGCTTCAGTAGTCTCATCCCAGATCGAGGCGGGTTACATTAGCCAAAGGTGGCCTTTTGAGACCCTGAAGAAGATCAGCGAAAATGAAGCCGTCCTTTACTGGTGGATAGTCGAACCGAGCGGGCAGGTCCATCTTGCCAGCAGCCCCGATATCTGGGGGAAGACCATCACCAATTCAGCGGTGGTCACCAGGGAACTCCTAGTTAAGGATGACCTCCTGCCAGAGACCAGCGAGAAGATCAAGGTCATCGTCAATCCTCTCAAGATCGAGGGGGAAGGAACCCCCTGGACCTTCTGGTTGGGGCTCTCCCTGAGGCCAATCGCCGCTGCAAAGAAGAGGATAATCCTCACCAATGTTGAGATAGGGCTCCTGGCCATCGCTGTCGGCGTCTTTCTCTCCTTTCTCCTAGCCCGAAGCATTACCCGACCAGTAAAGTCCCTGGTCAATGGCACGAAGGCTATTGCCAAAGGAGATATCGGACACCAAATCTCAATAACAACAAAGGATGAACTAGGCGAGCTTGCCTCCTCCTTCAATGCGATGTCTGCGGACTTGAAGCGATCACATGAAGCACTGGCAAGACAGGCGCAGGAACTCGCCCGTTCCAACGTCGAACTGGAGCAGTTCGCCTATGTCGCCTCACATGACTTGCAGGAGCCTTTACGGATGGTGGGAAGCTTCGTGCAGCTATTGGCACGGCGTTACCAAGGGAAGCTCGATAGTGATGCCGATGAATTCATCGCGTATGCGGTGGATGGGGCTACCCGGATGCAAAAGCTGATTAACGACCTGTTGTCCTATTCGCGTGTGACCACGCACGGCAAGGACTTCGAAGCGATCGATAGCGCAGCAGTCCTTGATCGGGCTCTCAGGAGTCTGCAAGCGGCTGTTGAGGAGAGCGATGCGGTGGTGACTTACAATCCCATGCCAACCGTGATGGCGGATAGTTTGCAACTAGAACAATTATTTCAGAACCTCCTCAACAACGCCATCAAGTTCCGCAGCGATGAACCACCACGTGTGCATGTCTCGGCCGAAAGAATTGAAAATTCCAAAATCTGCATTCCGCATTCCGAAATTGAAACTGGTTGGGTCTTCTCTGTGCGCGACAGTGGTATCGGCATCGATCCGGAGTACGCGGACCGTATCTTCGTTATCTTTCAGCGCCTACACACCAGGGAGGAGTACCCCGGTACCGGCATCGGCCTTGCCCTCTGCAAGAAGATCGTAGAACGTCACGGCGGGCGCATCTGGGTGGAATCGCAACCTGGAAAGGGAGCAACGTTTTACTTCATAATGCCGATGAAAGAAGATAAAGAATTATGACCACTGAAAGGAAAGATCGGGCTGTTGAGATCCTGTTTGTGGAAGACAACCCCGGTGATGTGCGACTGACGCAGGAGGCCCTTAACGAGGGGAACGTACGCATCAACCTGCAAGTAGTTGGAGACGGTGTCGAGGCCATGTCATTCTTGCGTCAGGAAGGGAAGTTCGTCGATATGTCTCGGCCGGACCTCATCCTCCTTGACCTGAACCTCCCAAAGAAGGACGGGCACGAGGTCCTCGCAGAGATCAAGTCTGATGAGGTCTTAAAACGCATCCCGGTGGTGATTCTTACCACATCCAGAGCAGAAGAAGACATCTTCAAAAGCTACAACCTCTATGCAAATTGCTATGTTATCAAGCCGCTTGATCTGGATCAGTTCATGAAGGTAGTGCAGGCAATCGAAGACTTTTGGCTGACCCTTGTGAAACTACCGCCGGAATGAGTCAATTGCGGAATGGTGATTGCGGATTGCGCAACGTGCCAAATGCGGATTGCTTATTTCGGAATTCAAGAGTAAGATAGAAGCATGGGGGGCAGAACTTAAATCCGCAATTCGAAGATAAATGTAGATGAAATGAAGAAGAGGACAAAGCTGTTTGCGCTTCGCATTATTCAGCTTGATTTAGTCGAGTCGTTACCCAAAAGACGAACAGCAGATGTGATCGGAAAACAATTGCTCAAATCCGGAACCTCGGTTGGGGCAAACTACAGACCTGCATGTAGGGCAAGATCTCAAGCTGATTTTATTGCCAAGATGGGCATTGTGGAAGAAGAGGCTGACGAAACTATATACTAGATGGAATTACTCGTCGAGTCCGCTTTGATCGACAAGGATGGTATAGCCGATCTCCTGGATGAAGCGAATCAGCTTGTAGCCATGACTGTTTCTTCAATCAAAACTGCGAAAAGGAACAAACGATGAATCCCCAATCCCCAATCATACGGGTCCTGTTAATCGAGGATAACCCTGGCGATGTCCGGCTGATGCAGGAGATGCTGTCCAAAACGGAGGATGTTACGTTCGCCCTAGAGTGTTCCGATCGGCTCTCCTCGGGGTTAGAACGACTTGCAGAAGGGGGGATCGACGTAGTCCTCCTGGATCTTATATTGCCGGACAGCGGCGGGTTTGATACCTTCCTTAAGCTACAGGAACACGTAGCTGGTCTGCCGATTGTAGTGCTGACCACCCTCGGGAGTGAACCTCTTGCGAGGAAAACCATTCAGGAAGGAGCGCAAGACTATCTGTTTAAGGGAGAAATCGATAGAAAGTTGCTGGCGCGCTCCATCCGCTATGCCATCGAACGCAAGCAAGCCGAGGAAGAGTTACGAAACTCGAACGAGATGAACAAGAGGATGGTAGCAATGGTCGCCCATGAACTACGAACACCGCTCACGGCCATCCAGGGCTACGCCGGTCTTCTGCGAGACGGAGAGATCGGTCCTGTTTCTCCAAAGCAAGAAGAGACCTTGGATATCATCACGCGCAATAGCAAGCGGCTCTCATTCTTGGTCAACACCTTCCTCGACCTCGAAAAGCTAGAGGCCGGAAAGCGTTACCTAGACCGGAGTTATTTTCTCCTTGAAGAACTGCTCTCTGAGGTCGAGAGGACTCTTGAACCCAAGGCACGGGGAAAAGAACGGGAACCTCAGACAGACCTTGAGGGTTCTTTATTAATTTACGGCAGCAGAGATCAGTTGGTCCAGGCCTTCTCCAATCTCGTCTCAAACGCGATCAAGTTCTCCGACTCAGGGACGGTGTGCATCAAAGCACGTCGGGCGAAAGATCGGGCGCTGGTTGAGGTAACAGACCAAGGTCAAGGCATCCCCGAGCGAGACCTGCCGCACATCTTCGAGAAGTTTTATCAGGTTCATCACCCCTCTTCAGGAAAACCCAGGGAAGGGACTGGGCTGGGGTTGGCCATTGCCAAGGCGATCGTAGAAGAGCACGCGGGAACGATCGAGGTGAGATCAAAGTTGGGTCAAGGGAGCACCTTCTCTGTTGCCTTGCCCCTTGCGCCAAATCGCAGGGCCCCTCGATAATAAAAGACGCAATGCAAGCTGTTGCACAAACTTCTTCTCCTTACGAAACAGAAGCTTTCACCGCCGAGAACCTGTCTGCCGTACCGGCACAGGCAGGCGTGGAGCACGCAGAGAGGGGGAGCAGGGTTGAGTGATTGAGCGAGTGAGTGATTGAGTGATTGAACCTCCCAATCTCCCGATCATTCAATCTTCCGATCTCTCAATTCCTCTGCGGTAAAACGCTTGAAACTACGGTTTGAGATCGAAGCCGAACAGTAGCAAAGGTTTACGCAACAGGCTCAATGGGATCCAGTATCTGGCTGTTGCCTGCTGCGGGGAAAGGGTGGAGAAATAATAGCCCCGCTTTGCTTTCTTGAGGTGGTCTTGAGGGCGGTATGAGCTTCCTATTACTTTCCTTCAAGGTCCTATCTATCGCCTTTCCCTCTGTGTCAATATGACTGAGACACCTGACCACCGTAAAATTAGTGTAGAGGGTGGAAAGGAGCAAGAGTTATGAATACAAATGCAGGTACAGGGGCAGTAATGATAGAAACTAAGAAGGATAGTATTCCTCAGCAACGGGGAATGATGAATTCTGATCCAGAAGTATTAGAGAGACCTACTCGGAGACGGTTTACAGCGGAGTACAAGTTACGTATCCTGCAGGAGGCTACGCCTGCACCGAATCGGGTTGCGTAGGTGCTCTGTTACGGCGCGAAGGGCTGTACTCATCCCATCGTAACACATGGCGTCGTCAGCGAGAAGAGGGGGCATTGGATGGTCTCAAACCGAAGAAGAGAGGGCGCAAAGTAGCTGAGCGTAATCCCCTGCTTTCGGAAGTAGACCGGCTGCGAAAAGAGAACGAACGGCTTACTCAGCGGCTTAAGCAGACAGAGCTGATCATCGAGGCGCAAAAAAAATCTCGCAGGTGTTGGAGATTCCCTTAGAACATCCAGAGAGCAGCGGGGGCAACTGATGGATGCTGTTGAGCGGTTGGCGCCTGAGGTAGGGACCAAGGCCGCCTGTGCAGCGATGGGGGTATCTCGTGCCAGTGTGTATCGCCGACGAGTAAGGCAGGCTGTTCTGCCTGTGGAGAGCAAGAAACATCCTTCTCCGGCCCGTGCATTGAACGGGGAAGAGAGACAGGCAGTGATTGACGTTTTGCACTCGGAGCGCTTTGTGGATCAGGCGCCGCATGAGGTGTACGCCACCCTGCTGGATGAGGGGATATACCACTGCTCCGTCCGTACCATGTATCGGATACTGGGACAGAACAAGGAGGTGAGGGAACGCAGGAATCAGCTTCGCCATCCTGTCTACAACAAGCCAGAATTGTTAGCGACAGGACCGAACCAGGTGTGGTCATGGGATATCACCAAACTGTTGGGGCCGGTGAAGTGGAGCTATTTCTACCTGTATGTGATCCTGGACATCTTTAGCCGCTATGTGGTTGGCTGGATGGTTGCTACCCGTGAGTCAGCAACACTAGCTGAACGGTTGATCAAGGAGACGTGTGAGAAACAGAGGATCGAACCAGGGCAGCTAACGCTGCACGCTGATCGTGGCTCTTCCATGAAGTCGAAGCCCGTAGCAATGCTGCTGGCTGATCTAGGCGTGACTAAAACGCACAGCAGGCCGTACACCAGTGATGACAATCCCTACTCGGAGGCGCAGTTCAAGACGCTTAAGTATCGGTCCGAGTTCCCAGACCGGTTTGGGTGTATCGAGGATGCTCGCAGTTTCTGTCAACGGTTCTTCGCCTGGTACAACAACGAGCACCGGCATACAGGGATTAGTCTACTCACCCCGGAAATGGTCCACTATGGACAAGCACAACAAGTACTCGCTGCTAGAAAGAGGGTATTGCTCAGCGCTTACCAAAAGCATCCCGAGAGGTTTGTCGGGAAGGAGCCGTCGCCACAGCCATTGCCCGAAGCGGTATGGATCAATCCACCGCAGGCAACAACAAGCGATGTAACACTACACAAATTTCAGCCAACTGGTGTCTCAAAGTCATTGACATATTCCGCTTTACCCGATACTTCTCTGTACGGTAGAAGCAGAGATTTCTCCGGGGAGTGATCAAAGATAGCTGGACCGAACGGAAGAGACAATCACATTACCAAGCTCGCCCATGAGATGATAACACCGCTTACATCCATGCGGGGCTACGCCAGCCTTTTGCGCGATGGTAAAAGCGGCCCGATTTCTCAGGAGCAGCAGGAAGTACTAGAGATCATTGCCCGCAATATCGAACGACTTTCCCTCGCGGTGAGCGAACTTGTTAATACTGAGAGGGGAAGCCATGTCTTCAGAAGACCAGGAAGGGAATGCCAAGGGGATCCCAAGCAACCCTGAGCGGCCTGTCGCAGCAGCACTCCCCTTATAAAGTAAGGTCTTGGTTCTCGTGTTCTAATAATCTTCCTTTGAAGCAGATTTTAGCAAAATATGAGCCTCCTTTCACGGATATTTGAGGCCCTAGCAATCAGGTTTCTATCTCTCGCCAGGCATACTTTTAACGTGATTGATAACCCTGGAGAAGGATACGAGTAATGGGAAAAGGAGCTTTGATGGAAAGTGCAACAGAGGCTATCCAGGCAATCACCATGCTGGCCAAAATGGTGGAGCTAAAGGATGGACATACAGAAGAGCACTGTGAGCGACTGGCGGTGATAGCACTTGCGATCGGCAAGCGGCTTGGTCTACCACAGGAAAGGTTGGAGCAGCTACGCTATGGGGCCTTGCTCCATGATGTAGGGAAGCTGGGGATTGAAGACGACATTCTGGGCAAGCCCGGGAGGCTCACCCCCTCAGAGTGGGTCGAGATGCGTAGACATCCCACGATCGGGAAAGAGATAGTGGAGAAGATCGACAGCCTGGGGGTGGTGGCACGGATAGTGGAGGAGCATCACGAGCGGGTAGATGGCAAGGGCTATCCCAAGGGACTTAAGGGTGATGAGATTCTGTTGGAGGCTCGGATCGTTGTCGTCGCCGATGCCTACGATGCCATGAGATCGGACAGGCCGTATCGCCAGGGCTTGTCAAAGGAAGAGGCAATAAGGGAGCTGAGAAGGAATGCGGGGAGCCAGTTCGATCCCCTGGTGGTCAAGGTGTTTCTGGAAATCCTAGATGAAGAAACCGTGTGTGTAATGGGAGTTACAGACGATGTAGTGCGTACTAACCTGCCAGTTGAGCGACCTTGTACCGCGTAAAACTGTGAAAATACCAAAGGATAGGGAAGTGGTTAGATGCAAAAAACTTCGTGACAAAGGCAACCTGCTTGAAAGGGTGGGACGCAAAACCAGGGGCCTTACTAAGGCGGCAAAAAGGGCCTTCAAAAACCAAACCGAAGGTCCGATACCTAAGAAGGCCGCCCAGTTACCAAAAGGAGGTAATTAGAATGAGAAAGCTTTTACTAGCAACATTAATGGTCGCGGTATTGGCGTTTGGTGTCGCCGCGGTAACTACTGACAACGCTACATCCGTTTTCACGGTCGGCAATGACGAGATCGCAGTCCTTGACGTCTATGGTACTGCTGGAAACCTGCTTCTGGTGGCACCGGCGTCTGGAGGAGATACCCCGCCAGCCGTCTCGGATAACACCACCTATCTTCAATACACCGTAGTAGTAATATCCGCGGCTACAAAGAAGATCACGGCGCAGATTACAACCGGCAGCCTACCCGCTGGGACTTTGCTTAAGATAACCACGATTCCCGACGTTGGTGGCTTAGAGGGGACTGCCGTATCGGCCACAAGCGTAACTACCGTATCGGCCGCGAACGTTGTCACTCTGATCCCGAGCTGTGCTACCGGAACCGGCGTGACAGATGGAGCCCAAGTCACCTGGGAGCTCTCTGTAAATGCCATAGCAAGTATGGCCAGCACTACAGCTGCTTCCATAACCATTACGTATATTTTGACAGATACAGCTTAGTAGATGGATGGAGCGGGGCGAGGAAATGCACAGAATATTCCTTTCCCCGACTCCTCTCTATCTGGCGAGGGAACATGACGAGTAAAGGATTTAGACAAGTTTCTTTGATTTTCGCGTTTCTGCTTTTTTTGATCAGCAGCAGTGCGGCATCCATAGAGATTACGTCAACAGGCAATTGGTCCGTAACGATCGATTCGAGCAACTTGATCAATGGTGCCGGGAGCGACTTAAATAGTACTTATGAAAGCACGACTTATCAGGTATCGCTAACCATCTCAAGTACCAGCGGGAGCTGGCGAGTGGATGTTAGAAAGGCCAATACGAACTGGCACACTGATCTTCACCTGTGGGTTAGAAGAACTGGAGATGGTAGTGGCGGGAGCGTGTCGAATGGCACCGTCTACCAGGAGCTAACCGGTACTGATCAACCGTTCTTCACCGGAAGCGACAACGTGTCCGGGATTACGCTGCAGCTCAAGTTGAGCGGAATGTCAGTCCAGGTTCCCCCGGATACCTATACCGCCACGATCTATTACACCGTGGTAGACATCTAAGCTGCCGAGATGTATGCTTTTTGACACAACAGAGGAGGGAGACTATGAGTGCTTTTGCAGTCCCATCAGCGCGTAAGACAGGGTGGATGTCCCTTGGTGTTGTCGTTATGTGCGTTCTTCTCTCCCTTTGTTGTCAGGCACAGATCGCCGTGCAGGGCAAACTGACGCATGAGTTCGTGGTGGAGCCGGGCCGGAGCTATGCCGGGGAGATCGTTATCTCTAGCACTACCGACTCCAGCACAGATGTAGAAAGCGCTCAATCGGACTATCTCTTCTTTGCCAATGGGAGCAACGTCTATGGCGAGCCCGGAAGCATGCCCCGCTCCAACGCGGGGTGGATCACCTTCTACGCCCCCTCCACAATCGGACCTAACGAGACAGTCTCCATCCTGTACGAAATCAAGGTGCCAAACGACCCATCTTTGGTAGGCACATACTGGAGTATGATCCTCATAACGCCACAACTTTCCCCCGCCGAAACCCCGGAAGAGGGGGTAGGTATCCAGCAGAGGATGGGCTACGGGATCCAGATCGTCACCCATATCGGTGATACCGGTGAACGCAAGATCAGCATCCTTGATGTGAAGCTTATTCGTGAGGAGGAGGATTCTGTCTTACAAGTTGATATTGAGAATGTGGGCGAGCGGTGGGTAAGGCCCATGGCTTGGGCCGAGCTGTACGATGAGCAGGGGGCAACTGTCGGCCGGTTCGAATCCTCCCAGCTGCGCATCTACCCCGGTTGCTCGGTGCGGCATCGTTTCGTGCTCTCCGAGATCCCAAGCGGAGCATACAAGGCCCTAGTCGTCTTCGACAACAATGATGAGTACATCTGGGGCGCTCAGTACGATCTTGAGCTGTGAGGCTCAACCTGAAACGCAACGAGGCTCAATCTCCTCCGGCAAAAAAGTGGCTTGCCCCTTTTAGGCTCGGCATTCTGATTGGTTTGGCTCTCCTTTTCTTTACCGTTCCTTTGGCCTTCTATCCCTGGGTTACCACTTTTGTGATGACTAAGGATACGGTCACCCAGATGCTGCTCTTGGGGATGGCGGCTCTTGGGGCAATCCAACTTGTAAGAAGCGGAAAGCTTTTCTCGCTCAAGTCGCCGCTCACCATCCCGATCATCGTTCTTGCTGGGACAATACTGCTCTCACTGATCAATACGGAAGATTCCTTTGCCAGTTCCCTGGGGCTCGCTCTGTGGGGGAGCTACATCCTTCTATATTTCATCGTCATCTCCGTGGTTGACGGCTCGCGGTGGAGCAAGGCCCTTCTGGGAGCAGCCCTATCCGCTGGTTTCCTAGCAGCGACGTACTGCATCTTTCAATTCTACGGTGTCGATTTCCCCTTTTGGGCCAAACTCGGTGGACGAGGGCGGCTCTTTTCCACCTTTGGCAACCCCAACTATCTGGCCGGATATCTGATCGCCTGTCTTCCTCCCGCTTTAGTCCTGCTCACCGCTTTCAAGGATCGATGGAAGAAGATCATTCTATTGACAACGATCGTCGTTCTCTATACCAGCTTGCTCATGACCTATACCAGAGCCGCTTGGGCTGGCTTTCTTGTATCGATCCTTTTCACGATAGGGCTGCTGTTCTTTTGGCAAGGCAAACGTTTCTTTTGGAAGAATAGATACTGGCTGGCTGGATTGGCCACTCTTCTTTTGGCGATCACCGTGCTCTACTCCGTACCCACTCCCCCAAACAGGCAAGGTCGAAGTGTCGTAGGAAGGGTAGCTTCCTCATTTGACCTGGGGTCCTATGCGTCGCGTTCTCTCATCTGGCTATCTACTGTAGAGATTGCCAAGGAGCATCCGATCATCGGTTCTGGAATCGGCACCCTGGGGATCAATTATCCTGAGGCACAGGGTGAAGTATTGGCGCAGGCACGTTACGAGCACTTTATTCCCCAAGCCAACTACTCGATCAATGCTCATAACGACCTCCTTCATATGTGGGCGGAGATCGGGATCTTGGGGCTGTTGTGTGCCGCATGGATCATCATCGCTTTTTACAAGGGGGCCTTTCTATCCCTAAGGCGGCTGGATACAGAACGAAGGCTGCTCCTGATCGGTTTTATGGGAGGAGCCTTGGCAATCCTCGCCCACAGTGTGTTCAGTTTTCCCTTTCACGTTATCCAGAACGGACTTCTCTTTTGGCTGTTCTTGGGATTGAGTTGGGTGACGATAAGACAGTCCAACGTCCAACATCCAATGTCCAGAGTCGAAGAGTCAAGAGTCGAGAGTCCGGAGTCTGGAGTCCAAGACCTAGAACCTAAAACCCAAGAACCAAGAACTAAGAACCAGTGCCTGATCTTGCGTTGGGGCATTCTAATCGTTGTGATTGGTGCGGTCGTCTTCCTGGGGATAGCGCGGGTGCGGTTATTCCAGGCTGACATGTATCTAAAGCAAGGTAAGATGTTAATTGAAGCAGGACTCGGAGATGATCCTGGGGCAATTGAAGCGTTGGAGATAGCAACAAAACTTGAACCTCACTACGGAAAGGCCTATGCCTATCTCGGGATGGCCTATGCCGAGGCACGTCGCTACGATGAGGCTATCGAAGCCTTCAAGAGAGCGGAACCCAATTGGATTGAAGTAGACCATTATGAATGTTTAGGGTCTGCTTACGAGAACGCTGGGCGGCTGGAGGAGGCAAAACAGGCCTTTGAAAAGGGTATCGCCATCTTTCCTAACCGCCCAAACCTCTATACTAATCTTGGAGACCTTTACAGGATTCAGGCACAGGAACAGTTATT
>Ga0307990_1002987_pt1 | contig 13169 bp, 9 predicted proteins | sample EllFjometagen129_FD_203168 | JGI IMG/M metagenome (GOLD analysis project Ga0307990, IMG submission 203168) | Marine microbial communities from Ellis Fjord, Antarctic Ocean - #129 | ecosystem: Environmental > Aquatic > Marine > Unclassified | place: Southern Ocean | collected 2014-10-08
ATCTGCGGAACCGGTGTGGAAATCAGGGCAGAAATGGAGATGGAAGTAGAAATTGTCAAAGACTGGCCGCTTTCAAATCCGGTTATTAAGACCAAAGAGAATTACTTCTTTATTGGCAGTGCCATAACCCTGGAAGAGGCGATACAGATTTCCGCTGAAGCATCTGTCAAATTTATTCAGGAAAAAAATCATATTTCCTGGTCAGAAGCCTATATGTTGGCAAGTATGGCTACAGACCTCATGTTCAGCCAGGTGGTGAATCCCTTAAAGACGGTTAGAATACGTATCCCGAGAAAAATAATAGATGAGTCATGATTATTATAAAAGTTTAAAAGCAGCATTCACCAATTAATTAGTAGGGAATCTATTTTTATTCCCGGGCTTCTTGCATTTTTTTCTTTTTAGTTTTTTAAAGCGAACAATATTATTTATTGGTGTTATATTGTTCTTGTTAGGGTGCAAATATTAGACTTGACAAAGACCAATATTTGGACTTAGTCATGTCCATTTTTTATACTTTTCAATAGGAGAATAAGAGATAGGTGGACTATATTTTTCTTATGTATTTTTCCTTACCATTTTTTCTCCGACTGTAATAGTTATTAAAAAAATATTTCCTTTTTCTGAATTATCTTCCGTAAAAAGAAGGATATTGAAAATTTATAACGAATTACTTATATTAGGACATTTTATGTAAATTAATATCGTAACCTGTATGAAGGTAACAGGAGAGACTTTTTCTTTTTAAATAAAAAAGTAAAGGAGCCGAAGAGGCAAGATACCAAAAGTATCCAAACTTTCAGGCAAAAGGACTGTTACCGGACAGGACTCTGGAGAGCTTTATACTAAAAAGCACCGACGGGGCAATTCCTAAGCTTTAGGAAAACCCATACAGAGTTTACTATATAATTGATTTCCTGATTTTCTTAGGAAGAATCTTTCAGGTAAAAAGACAGAGTAAGAGAATAATAATATTATTTTTTTACTCTGTCTTTTTATTTATTAGAAGCATCTTGTTTTAATAAATTAGGAATTTTCCTAAAAGATAAAAAAAGTATGCGGAAATAATCTTAGCTACAACTAAAAAATGTAATTGATACATCGGGTATATTTATAATTACTTGGGATATATTTGTGAAAGAAAAGTGTGATAAAGACCGTCCCTTTTTACATGCTGTAGGTAATTGATTTTAAAACTTTATTTTATAAAAAAAAATAAGTTAGATATACTTGAAAAATGTTAAACAATAATTAACGACATAGGGAGATATAGTTATATTATGTATAAGCAAATATTATCAAAATTTAATATATACGATCAAGTTGGATATTTAATGGTTGGGTCAATTAGTTTAATAGTTTTATATTTTGACTCCCTATTTTTAGATATTGAATTTCCGAAATTTGATTTAAATAGCTCTATTATTTGGCTTATTGTTACTTACTTTTTAGGACATATTATACAGTCTATAGCTAATATAATTATCAAAGAAAAAAAAGAAGATTTTAATGAAAAAGAAAAGAAAATATTGGAAATAGCCAAAGATTTTTTTGATATAAAAAACTTATCAGAAAGCGAAATTTGGAGTTTATGCTATATGATGGCTTCTGCAAAAGATATAACGGGGCAAATTAATACATTTAATGCTTATTATAGTCTTTACAGAGGATGGTTTGTTATTTTTGTTTTAGAATCAACATTTCTTTTACTTTTAAATATATTTAAGTGGTTTAATTTTGCTTATTTAATCCTATTTTTATCGTCAGCTTTTTTAACTATTTTGTTTTTTAGGAGAAAAAAACGTTTTTATAGTTATCTTGAGATAAAAGTATTGCAAACTTTTATTTTATTGAGAAAGGTAGAATTATGATTAAATTTCATTTTCTTAATGTGGGACATGGCGATACAACCATTGTAGAATTACCAGATGATTATTTAATGGTGGTTGATTTTAATCGAAGCAATGAACTTGATGAAGATACCGCAAAAGAATTATCTGATATTTACGGGATAGACTTTGTGGGACTTAAGAAGAAAAAAAATAGTTATTATAAATACATATCAAAATATTATGATATCTCTCTTGATGATCCCTTGAATTATTTGGAGGAAAATATTAAAAAGAAAAATATTTTTAGATATGTTCAGACTCATCCTGACATCGACCATCTTAGTGGATTTAAATCACTTATTGAAAATTATGAAATTGTTAATTATTGGGATACTGACCACAAAAATATAGTTAAAACTGATTTTGTAAGCGAGACTGATGCAGAAGATTGGAAATGTTATCTTAAATATCGAAAGGATAAGAAGAAAACTTTTTATAGATCTTCAAAAGAAATTACTAATGCGAACAAAACATATCCATATAAAATATATGTATTTCACCCCACAAAGGAAGCTTTAAAAACTGGTGATTCATATAAAGATCCAAAACCTAATTTTTTTAGTTACTTAATTCTAATTGATTATTGTGGATTTAAGACAGTTTTAGGTGGAGATGTGACACAAAATTACTGGAAAGATCTATGGGTCTGGTTAGATAAATACAAATCAACAAAAGAATTATTTAAAAATGTATCCGTTTTAAAAGCTTCACATCATGGTAGAAAATCTGGGAGATGTGGCTGGGAAGAGAATGGTATTTGTAATAGAGAATTTTTAAATTGGATGGACCCTAAATATGTATTTATTTCTGTTGGGAAAAAACCAGAAAATTGTGACGCAACAGAATGGTATAGAAAAAGACCAGATAAATCCAACAGGAATGTGTTAACTACTCGTTGGTATGGGACAATTTGTACTTCATATGATGGCTCGAGTCCTTTTAATGAAGAGAGAGTTATTTTAGAAACAAGATATGATAGAAAAGACAAAAGCGAACATATAGAGAAATTAAAGTTACCATTTACAAAATCAGAATATAAATTTAAAATCGGAGCAAAGATAAATGTTAAATCTAATGGTCCCTTTCGGGAAGAATGTAAAAATAGCGGAAGATCACTGATAAAAAATATACATCTAAAATTTTATATAAAGAAAACAGATATTGAAACTCCTTATGAAGTAAAATGGAGAGTGGTAAACACTGGAGAGGAAGCAAGAATCGCTAGAGATCTAAGAGGAAAAATAGAAGATGATAGGGGCTATAAAACCAAGATAGAACATACAAAATATAAAGGGACACATTATGTGGAATGTTTTGCAATAAAGGATGGATTTTGTATAGCGAAAGATAGATTTTTTATTAATATAAAATAAAATTAGTGTATAAATAGGATAATAGAGGTTGGTTTCCAAGTTCACAAAATTTAAAACGAATGTGAATTTGTGAAGCCTGATTCCGAAACTACTTTTAATAATATTGTAAAAAAAAAGGGGGGGGATGATGAAAAAAGTTGATGCTGTTTTTGAAGGTGGTGGCGTAAAAGGTATTGGATTAGTTGGGGCTGTATCTGTGATTGAAAAAGCTGGTTATAAGTTTGAGAATTTAGCTGGCACATCAGCTGGTGCGATTGTTGCTGGTCTATTGGCAGTAGGTTTTAGTTCTGAAGAAATAAAAGAAGAGCTTAAAAAATTAAATTATAACGACTTTAAAGATGAAAAATTTAGTAGTGAATATGAATTGTTTGAGAAAGGAATAAAAATTATTTCTAAAAAGGGAATCTACAAGGGAGATTATTTTGCGGAGTGGTTTGAAAAATTATTAGAAAAGAAAGGGAAGTATAAATTTGGAGACATAAGGACAGAATATAAAAAAGATAAATATAAGTATAAACTTCAAGTAATTGCATCAGATTTAACGGATCAATGTCTTCTTGTGCTACCTGGGGACCTTAAAAAATTTGGGAAAGATCCTGATGATTTTAGTATATCTAAAGCAATAAGAATGAGCATGGGTATTCCTATTTTTTTTGAACCTGTTGAAATAAAAGATAAAAATAAAATAACACATTATATTGTAGATGGTGGACTGCTTAGTAATTACCCTGTTTGGTTATTGGATGACGGAAAAAATGATCCAAAATGGCCTACTTTTGGATTTAAACTTATGGAGCCCCAGAAAAGAACATTAAAAAAACCAAATCCAAATCCAAATCCCATAAATGATACCTTTAATTATTTGTTAGCTATCTATGGTACATTGCAGAATGGCCATGACAATTATCATATTTCCGAATCTAAAGGTGACTATGATCGAACGATAGGAATATCGACTGAAATAGAGGTTAATAATCTTAAAAAGGAAATTGGTACAACTTATTTTGATATAACAGAGGAAGAAAGTAATTTATTGTATAAAAATGGAGAGTCGGCAGCTAAAAAATTTTTAAAGAAATGGGATTTTCAAGAATGGATAGAAAAATACAGAAGACAGCTCTAAATGTGAACTTGTGAAGCCTGATCCCAAAATCTTTCTATAAAATTTATTTTTATATTAATTATTAAGTGAAGAAAGGAGATACCAATGTCGTTAGATTTCTATGATTCTCAGGGAAGACCATATGCCTATTCTGATGATGGAGAGACTATCTACTCTTTTTCGGGTGTCCCCATCGCTTACATTAGCAATGATTCCATCTACTCTTTCAGCGGAAAGCATCTCGGTTATTTTAATAATGGAATTATTCGAGACAAGCATGGAGACTCTTTACTTTTCACAGACGGCGCATCTGGCGGTCCAATGAAACCAATGAAACGGATGAAACCAATGAAAGGTATGAAACGGATGAAACCAATGAAAGGTATGAAACGGATGAAACCGATGAAAGGAATAAAAGAAATGAAAATCATGCGGCCAATGAAAACTCTCAGTTGGGCATCCCTAACTCCAGAAGAGGTATTTGGGGAATAGACACGAGGGAACATTGGGGTCAGATACTGTCTTGAAAGTCAACCCTTAACTCTCCCTGAAACACTATTAATTTTTCTTTTATCCCGGAACATAGACCGTCTTGTTCTTATGAATCGCATGAGCAATCAAAAGTAATTTATGAAAGGATAGTGGGGTCAGCCTTCTAAATTTCACAAAATGTAAAACGAAAATGTGAAGTTGTGAAGCCTGACCCCGACGACCGACGAATATTCTCCACATTTGACATTCTAGCTCTCTATGTCAAATGTGGAGACCCCGAGAACCTTACTTTTTAAATGAAAGAAAATGGAGGTAAATTTTATGGATAAGATCTCTTGTAAACATGACAAAGAAACACCAAATATGCATCGTTGGAAAAAAATAATAAACAATGAGTCCTTACAAATATATATAAACAAGTGGCGTGTTCCCAACCCCTATCCGTCTCATATTTCCGTAGAAATCATTGAGTTGGATGAACGCACTCGATTCATTAATTATTTATACCCAGAAGAGCTTCGTGCGAATCCGGAATTATTTAGCAAACCTATTGTTACACGGATTACTTACAATGAAAAACACTCGTCAACTTTCAAGTATAAAACTGATCTAAACGATGATGTACGTGAGACTGGTGATATTTTCATCCCTCAAAAATTGTTAAGTTCGTCACCTCCAAAACGACTAATTATTGTGATTAATTGGGAAAACAAAACAGAGGAACGGTTCTTTGTTTGACACATTTATTTAACAACAAGCAACTATAGCTGAAAAATGCCCCACTTTTTTCTCCGACTGCAATAGAGAATTAAGAATAATTTTGCAAAAAGAAGGATTTTTGAATAAAAGCGTAGTATTCTAATAACAGTGCGAATTTTTAGTTGGAATCCACAGAAAAGAACTAATATAAAGTAAAACCAAATATTATAACCTGTATGAAGGTAACAGGAGAGACCAAACACCCCCACTTTCAGGTAAATGGACTGTTACCGGACAGGATTCTGGAAAGCTTTATACAAAAAAGCACCGAAGAAGCCACTTCTAATTGAAAGGAAATGGGTCAAATATTTATTCTTGACAGTTAATCAAACTATTTGCCAAAAATAATGATTTTACCCTGGTACTTTATAAACCATGCAAAAAATATTTGACAATTATATCCAATCGATTTCTTCTAAATTTTCTTACGTAGAAACAAGTGAAATGGGTTACCGTACTGATTTTGAATTATTACTAAAAGGTATTTTTAAATTAATCAATGTCAAGCGCGTAGACCATGACCCCAGAGCCAAGCAGGGAAACAAACCTGATTTTATTGTAATAGATAGAGAAGTCCCTATTTTGTATATAGAAGCAAAAGACATTGGGATTTCTTTGGATAAAGTTGAAAAATCAAAACAAATGGCACGATATTTTGGTTATGCAAATTTAGTTCTTACAGACTATGTGGAATTTCGATTTTACAGAAATGGGCTGCCATACGAAGAACCAATAAAAATAGCAAACTATAATTTAAAAAATCGAACCATTACTCCGCTTTCACAAAATTATGAGCATGCAGCAAAAACGCTGCTCGATTTTACCCAGTCACAAAAGGAACCAATAAAATCAGGTAAGCATCTCTCCAGGATTATGGGAGGAAAAGCGCAAAGAATTAGAGATAACATAAGACATTTTTTAACCTTTGATTCAGCACAAAATAAAGAGCTTATTCATATTTATGAGGCGATTAAGAAAATGCTCGTACATGATCTTACCATAGATGCTTTTTCGGACATGTACGCACAGACATTGGTTTATGGATTATTTGTTGCCCGTTACTATGATGATTCACCGGATACATTCACCCGTCAGGAAGCTCGTGATCTTGTACCCGCATCTAATCCTTTCCTTCAGCACTTTTTTGATCATATTGCCGGCCCCAATTTTGATAAACGTTTAAGTTATATTGTTGACGAGCTTTGCCTGGTTTTTCAACACTCTGATACAAAAAAACTTATTGAGGACTATATGGGCGATGCTGATCCGGTCATTCATTTTTATGAGGATTTTTTGAAGGAATATGATCCGGTATTACGCAAAAAAATGGGTGCATACTACACCCCACTCCCTATTGTAAGATTTATTGTTCGTTCTGTTGACTATATTTTACAAAAAGAATTTAATCTTCCAAATGGACTTGCGGATACATCGAAAATGACCAACAATAAGCATCGAGTTCAAATATTGGATCCTGCTGTTGGCACAGGTACATTTATCAGTGACACTATAAGGACCATTTATAAGCGACTTAAGAAACAGGGGCAAATAGGGAGTTGGCCGGCTTATGTGCATCATGACCTTTTACCACGCTTGCACGGTTTCGAACTAATGATGACACCTTATACAATAGCACACTTAAAACTGAGCATAGCATTAAGAAAAACTGGCTTTAAATACTTCAACGAAACCAAGACTGGGAAAACACGTCTTCAAATTTATCTTACTAATTCTCTTGAAAAGAGCGTTGTTCAGAAAGATCTTTTCTCTTTTGGTTTCGCCGAAAGTATTGCAGAGGAAGCCAGGGAAGCCGAAAAAATCAAAAACGAAACGCCTATCATGGTGGTTATAGGAAATCCACCATATAGTGTTAGTTCTTCTAATAAAGGTAAGTGGATACAGAACTTAATTATGGTTTATAAGTCAGGGTTGAACGAACAAAATTTAAATTCTCTTTCAGATGATTATGTAAAATTTCTTCGCTTCTCGGAACATTTTATTGAGAAAAACAAAACTGGCATTGTGGCAATGATTACAAATAATGCATTTCTTGATGGTATTACTCATCGACAAATGCGAAAACATTTGCTCCAAACATTTGATGCAGTTTATGTTCTTGATTTACATGGAAGTTTAAAGAAAAAAGAGAAAGCACCGGATGGCGGTAAAGATGAAAATGTCTTTGATATTCAGCAAGGCGTTGCAATATCAATTTTTATTCGTAGAAATGAAATCAAAGAAAAGCTCGGCACTATTTATCACTCAGAGATTTTTGGCACGCGCGACTATAAATTTGAAACGCTTAACAAGTCTGATCTAGAAAAAATCAAATGGCAGAAGATTGCCTATTCGGAACCATACTATTTTTTTGTACCAAAAGATTTTAGAATGAAAGATGAGTACGTACAAGGGTTCAGAGTAAATGATTTATTCTTTCAGTATGGCAGTGGTATCAAGTTTAGAAAAGATAATTTATTAGTTAAAAAACATTTTGAACGAAAAAATGTCGAGCGTCTGCTCAATGATATTTCAAGTCTTGATAATAGTACTTTATATGATAAATATGATTTCAACGACACAGCTGATTGGAAACTAAACGAAAAGAAAAAACTCTTTCATGTTAGAGATTTTGATAATATACATCCTGCACAATATCGTCCTTTTGACATTCGATATACCTACTATCCACTTGATCGGATCAGTAAGATTATCCCGAGAGGAGATTCTCGGCGATCTTTAATGACAAATTTATTAAAAGATAATGTCGCCTTCATTACATCACGTCAGTGTGGTAGTGGCAAACACTTCATCTGTTTTTGTACCAAGTATATTACAGAAATTAGTTCACAACCATATGCTCCATATACTATTTTCCCTTTATATCTTTATAACAAAGACGGATCAAAAACCACAAATCTCAAAAAAGAAATTGTTTCTGAAATTGAAAAAATCGTTGGCAAAGTTTCACCTGAAGATATTTTTGATTATATCTATGCCATTTTACACTCTCCAAATTATCGTGAAAAATACAAAGAATTTTTAAAAATTGACTTTCCGCGTGTACCGTATCCGAAAGATACAAAGACTTTCAAAAAACTGGTCACACTTGGAGCAGAATTGCGCTCTTTGCATCTCCTCGAATCGCCAAAGGTAAATCAATTCATCACAACTTATCCCATCGCTGGTTCTGATACTGTTGAGAAGTTGACCTTTAAAGATGGAAAAGTATTTATCAACTTGGAGCAATACTTCGGCAATGTTCCCGAAGTAGCATGGAATTTTTATATCGGTGGTTATCAACCGGCACAGAAGTGGCTAAAAGATCGCAAGAAGCGTGTTTTAAATAATACGGATATCAAGCACTATCAGAAAATAATCGTAGCACTAGTGGAAACTAATAGAATTATGAAAGAAATTGATAATAATATTAAATTATGATAAAGCATTTATATATAAATAAACCATCACAAGCAGAAGTTTAAAAATATCTCAAAATCTAAAGAAAGATAGTGGGGTCAGGCTTCACAAGTTCACAAAATTTAAAGCGAAAATAGAAGAAAAATGTGAAATTGTGAAGCCTGACCCCAAAGGCACATTCAAGTTAGTTTGTTTTTAAATAGTTAAAAAAAGGATTTTAAACATATGACATCAAATTTAGAAAAGTATAAAAAAGATTTAGAGGAACTTATTATAGAGGGAGGTTCATTATTCAATGCGATACAATTTGAGTGTTATCCTAAGAAGTTTAAAACTCAAGCAAAAAAAACATGCAACGAAAAACAATATCTGGAACTTCTAAAGAAGTTACCCTCATTTAAAGAGAAATACCAATACTGGTATTCTGAAAGTCTATCAATTATTAAGTTATTATTGCCTGATCGTACGAATGATTTCATAAAACTCTATGAGAAGCCCAAAGGAAGAAAAAATATTGACTATGGCAATTATGTAATTGAAGACTATTTGCGTAGTTTGTCTAGGGGAACAATTGTTACTCCAAGTGCGGCAATATCACAATATCATCAACAGCTGAACATTCTTAAGTCTGTTAAAAGGAGATTTGAAAGTTCTTTGTTTGACAAAGGATAGTGGGGTCAGGCTTCACAAGTTCACAAAATAATGTTATACTGAAAAAAAATAATCGCAGGTGATAGTCGTGGCCAGAAAACCAAGGATCCATTACGAGGGTGCACTCTATCATGTGATGGTTCGGGGCAATAACCGTTCCACTATTTTTAGGAACGAGGACAATAAGAAAACCTATAAAAAAATCATAGCAAAATATAAGAAAAGATATCGCTTCAAATTATATGCCTATTGCATCATGGATAATCATGCTCATTTGCTGATAGAAGTGACAGATATTCCTCTATCAAAGATTATGCAAGGCATCCAACAGGTCTTCACCCAATATTATAATAGAAGAAACAACACAACCGGTCATGTATTCGAACAAAGATATAAATGCCTCCTGTGTGATAAAGATGCTTATCTGCTTTCATTGATTCGTTATATTCACCAGAATCCCGTCCGCTCAAATTTAACCGATGCTCTCAATTACAAATGGAGCAGCCATCGGGAATACATTGGTATTCCGGAACTTGCAGATGTCAATTTTACCCTCAGTTTATTTGACACCCATAAGAAAAAAGCCATCAAAAGATATCTTGCTTTTATGGATGAGATGGAAACAAAAGGGATTGGATCAATGAATAAAGAAGAAGATGAAATAGAGGAGGTAATAAATATGAAAGGAAGCCCTAAAGTAGCCAGTGATACCTTAATAAAAATCATTGAAGAAGTCACTAAAATAGACATAGAGAAAATAAAAGGCAATTCAAAAAGTAAAAGAATACCAGATATTAGAAAGCTATATATTAATATGCTAAAAAAGTATACAGATATAACAAATAAGGAAATAGCTGATTTGCTTGGAATTGGAAATTCAACGGTAACCAATGTATTAAGCGGAAGATATAAGGAAAACGATTTCCTGATTAAATCGGGTATAGAGATTGATAAAACTGTGAAATTGTGAAGCCTGATCCCAAAACCCACAGATAGTCACATTATTGAAGAGGAAATGAAGCCAAGTATTGCAATACAGAATTCTTTTCTCAGATAATCAATAAATTACTTTAAAATTAAATAAATTGATAAAGGTAGTCATATTTAAAGTTCAGGCACCAGCTAAAAGAAGAAATAAACCCTAAAAGACAAATTTACCATTAATCCTTTTGTATTTATAATTGATTTTCTTTAATGGGGGAGATGAAGCCAGTAGCAATTGCTGTTATAGCTGAAAAACATATCATTATCCATAGAACTTTCTCATAACCCTGGGAAAAATCATAAGCAAAAGCAAAAATAAACGGACCGAGCGCAGACCCAATAACCATACAAACTTGAACAATGCCACGAATACTGGAAAGATATCGTAGACCAAAATATTTAGGCCAAGCCATATTTACTATCAATCTAAAAAATCCGCTAACAATTCCACTAAGTAATCCAAATACAATTGCTTGCTGTAAATTTTGGGTCTTTAGTAAAAATATTAATGTGAAAAAATACAATATATGCATAGCTACGACAACATAGTGCATTTTTATTCTATCTGAAACAAAACCAGCAAAAAGTACTGAAGGAAAACTTACAATAGCATTGATGCTAAGAACTAAGGCAGCAATATGTGCAGAAAGTCCACGACTACTAAATATGGAAACTATGTGAAAAATAATCCCGGTGGTTATCATTGTAAACATAAACGCACTCAATAACAATATCCAGAAAGTTAGTGTTTTGGCTGCTTGTTTAGGGGACATGGAAGACGAATTCTTTGCAACATGCTCAGTCTTTCCCGTTGAAGATTTACAATCTGAAACTGGATCAGGGATTTTACCATCAGATAAAAGCCCTATATCTTTGGGACGGTTACGAATAATAAACCAAGCTAACGGAACCATTACAAACCAGATATTTATAGCCCAGAATCGCCATGCACTTCTCCAGCCAAAACTACTTATCAGCCATATATTCATTATGGGGAATGCAAAGGCAGCTACTATTTCTCCAACACTCATTACTCCCAACGCCTTACCCCTCTTTGTCTCAAACCAATGGGGAACCAGGGTTGATGGACCAATTGTCATGGAACTCTGACCCAGTAGCCTGAGCAGAAAAAACCCTATGAAGAGCATGAAAGGGCCTGTAATGAAGCTCATAAACAGGCAAACACCTCCAAAGATTAGAGAAATTATCGTAATTGCTTTTCTATGGCCGAAATAGTCAATTTGTCTGCTTACAATTATTACTAATATACCAGATAGCAAAGTACTAACAGAGTAGTACGTTGATATCAATGAACGGGTCATGCCAAAATCACTGATAAAAGAATCAATAAACATAGAAATGCTAAAAGTTTGGCCTGGCCCTGAAAAAAAACATCCTAGCGCACAAACAAAAACAATAATCCATCCATAGAAAATTGTCGATTTTGATTCCCTACTATTTTTTTTATTATTTAACATTTGTTCCCTTTTTATTAAAATGCTTATTACTGCTAGAAATTAACTCATTTAAATTTATCTACATGATGCCGTTTTTACAAATTAATTCCTGGTCATAAATGCTTAATTTTATTGAACTACTCTTTGAAATCCTTTGAATAGAATTTCAAGATGCATCTGCAAATTTGCGTATAATTCTATCATTTTATCATTGCTTTTAAAAATTTTAATTTATTGAAGGCGAAGACGGTCCGGTCTTGCAATACAATAAAAGCCGTGCTATGTTGACAACATGGGTAGACCATTATGTATAGATTTAATGGCGCCCTATAGAGGACAACAGTGGATGGTTCTTTGTTCCACTCAGTCACATTGTAAAAAGGTAATGAGGTCAGGTTTTACAATACAACATTATTTTCTTAGATAATTAATAAATTACTGTTAAATTAAATAAAATAGAGAAAGGTGATTATGTTTTAAGCTCAGACACCAGCTAAAAGAAGAAATAGAAGGAATCGGTCTATAAAAATATAACTCCGGTAACTTTATCATATTTACAAAAAATAATCCAACGGTTTAACCAATATTTTAACAAAGAAGGGATAGTGGGGTCAGGTTTCACAAGTTCACAAAATAATGCTATGTTGAAAAAAAATAATCGCAGGTGATAGTCGTGGCCAGAAAACCAAGGATCCATTACGAGGGTGCACTCTATCATGTGATGGTTCGGGGTAATAATCGTTCTGAAAGCCTCAAATATCTCTGGAGCAGCCATCTGGAATGCATGGGTATTCCCGAACTTGCAGATGTCAATTTTCCCTGCAGTTTATTTGACACCCATAAGAAAAAAGCCATTAAAAGATATCTCACTTTTATGGATGGGATGGAAACAAAAGTGATTGGATCAATGAATAAAGAAGAAGAGGAAATAGAAGAGATAAGAAATATGAAAGGAAGCCCTAAGGTAGCCAGTGATACTTTAATAAAAATCATTGAAGAAGTTACTAAAATAGACATAGAGAAAATAAAAGGCAATTCAAAA
>Ga0307990_1002988_pt1 | contig 13168 bp, 10 predicted proteins | sample EllFjometagen129_FD_203168 | JGI IMG/M metagenome (GOLD analysis project Ga0307990, IMG submission 203168) | Marine microbial communities from Ellis Fjord, Antarctic Ocean - #129 | ecosystem: Environmental > Aquatic > Marine > Unclassified | place: Southern Ocean | collected 2014-10-08
AGTCGCACAACTAGATATCACGGCAGAAAGATAATGCCAAGAAAAAGATTAGGAAAAAGAAAATTATTTTTCGGTTAAATGAAAATCATGGAGAATGTCTAGGGAAAGGCCAAACACTAGGCACGGCAAGGCCGTGTCCTAATAATTCCGCAGTTGTCTTACAAATGGGTCGCATATCAAGTGGGAGCGAATCCCTCCGGGGAATTCGATTCGCCTTTCTTTCAAAGGCATCAATGCCAACGCGACGTTGCCTCAAAACAGATCGGCGATCGGAAGCACGGACAGGTTCTATTCTACAAATCAAGGACGGTTTCAAAATTTGAAATGGGGAATCACGGTTAATGTAATATCAAAAGACGAAGGAGCTGATCAAAAAAGCGCTCAAATCCGATCCGAGCGATACAATCGCGAAAGGAATGTCGCTCCTTCATTCATTACTGAGCACTGACTAAATTCCAGACCTCAATTTATACTGTCCGCGCACTCCCATGATGGGAATGATCATCAGTTCCAGGAAGCTTCGGATCATGTCTATGCCGATGCTCACGCGGCTGTCCTCCGAGTTAACCCATACGACGGGGATCTGCACGATGAGCAGGCGCAGTTGGTAGGCGAGGAAAAGAATCTCTGCGTCGAATGACCAACGGTCGATGACGCTTTGCTCGAAGATGGCGCGCGTGGCTGGAGCGGAAAAGGCTTTGAAGCCACAGGTGAAATCCGTGATGGTCGGCGCGCAAAGGCATTTTGACATCCAGCGGAATACTCCGCCGGGCATCTCTCGCCACCAAGGTTGATGGACACGCACGTCGCTGCCCTTGACCTTGCGCGTTCCGATGACGATATCAGCGCCGTCGAAAATAAGTCGGGCGAAATGATCGGCTGTTTCAATGGGCACGGACAGGTCGATGTCCGTGAAAAGCCGGACGGCGCCTCCGGCGGCTAGCATGCCGATTTTTACGGCGTGTCCCTTGCCACGATTGATTTCGGACTCAATGACCAGGTGATCAGGAAATGCCTTTAAAATTTTTCGCGCCTTTTCCACGGTGTCGTCGCCGCTGCCGTCATCCACGACAACGATCTGGCATTTGTCCGTCCGCGCATTCAGATACTTCATGATTGCACGCAGGCCCTCATCGATTCGCCAGCTCTCGTTGTAAACGGGAATGACGATGGACAGGTCATATGTCGATAAAATTTTCTTAGAGTCGTTGGTCAAGTTCAAATGCTCCCATAAATCTATTTCAATTGTCCCCGGCAAAAATCAAGCATCCCTTGCGTCGTCTCGTCGCCAGGATTCATTTCCTTAAGTTTTGTGATAATCGGGAGGGCGTCAGCGCATTGGCCCAGGCCGACAAGCGCCCGCGCAAAAACGTTATTGGCTCGATGCTCGTCGCGTTCGTTTTTCGCGCAGTCGAGGGCGTCTTTGGCTCGCGATGCGGCCTTGGCATATTGTTTTTTATTCACCAAAAATTCCGCGAGACCCAACGCGGGGCCGCTTTGCCAGCGGTTGAGCGCCAGTGATTTTTCGTAAGCAAACAGGGCGTCGTCTGGTTTCTTATCCCGAATCGCAAACTGCGCGCGGTAGTTCCAATTGTCGATATGGCCGGGTTCGAGTTGCGTGGCCAGGACGCCGTTTAGCCATGCCTGATCGAGCATTCCCCTGGCAGCCTCAATGATGCCGAGCTGCGCGTATAACTGGCCGTATTGGGGGCGGATTTCAAGCGCCCGGTTGATGGCGCTTTCCGCCTGCTCATACTCGCGATGGTCATACATATATTTGGCCAATAGCGAAAAGCGCCTGGCATAGACTTCGCGGACGGTGAAGTCGTAAGGATGAAAATCCATCTCCGCGATGACCTGCCCGAAATATTTCTTTAATCTCCGTCGATCCGGATCAGGTTTGAAAGAATTGTCTTGGGCGATCCGCCAGATGAAACCGTGCGTTGCCAGGCCATCGACTGGAACATCGGCGCGCATTTCCCACCCATAGTCCCAGAATGCTTCTTGCACTTTGCTTTGGTCGACCAAGAAGTCGTAAACGCCGAACCTTTTTTGCGGATCGTAACCGCTCCAGTCGATGGATGAATAACGTTCACGCAGATAATCCGGCAGCGGGAGAAAAGCACGTTGGATGTGGACCACATCCTCCCGATATCGTTCGACGGATTGCGCGTAGAAGATCGTATAACTGTTGGCGTCCTGATGACTGACGTAAAGCGCATCGTGTGGCAATGAATTGAGGAGGCCGCGTGCGTGGCGATGTGTCAGGTCGTGCGCGCTGTGGGAACGTTCAAGGATAGCTCTCTGAGCCTGGTGAACAAAAAGCATGAATGCAAAGATCAGGCACGCGGAAATTCCTATCCAGGGGCTGAAATATCGCTTTTTGCCCGAAAGGAAATGAGAGGCGGCGACAGCGCCGACGCCCGTCAGCACAGCGGCCAGGGCGAATAGCGGGATATAGCCGAAGGCTCTTTCCCAATCCTTCACGTACAGGTAGAGATGTCCAAAAACGAATAGACAGATACCGATGAGAAAATGCGGACTTCGCCTGGCGCAAAACATTAAGCCGAAGACAGCCAGAGGCAGCGTGGGCCATGTGAGCTGGTCGGGGAAATGCGCGGCCAGGGCGCGGAGATTGAGCAGGATGCGCGGCCACGGGAAGCTGTGGATGATTTCCGAATAGCGACTGCCGGTGATGTGCCCCAGGAACAAACCCCACGTTTGCGGATTGCCCTGGTTGAATGTCGGCTGCGTTGCGGCCCGGATCGGCAGATAGATGTAAACGCTAAAGCCGATGAAAACAAAAAGGCCGAAAAGGGAAATGCTTCGTAATCGCCGCAGGGATCGATTCGGCATGATGAGAACCCAGGCTAGCCCCGGCGCGAGCAGCCCCGTCCCCATGTGCACGCCGCATCCCAATCCCAGAATCAAACCGGCGAGAAAGAGAAGTCGCCTGTCGGCTCCGCCGTGACGCTCCTGGATGAATAACTCAATCGACATTGCAATAAGGAGGAAAACGACCAGAACTTGCGCGGCGTACACTTCGGGCGCAATGGCCCAATCGAAAAAAGCTGGAGAAAAGGCGAAAGCGCAGACAGCGACAAGAGCGCCGAAACACAATCTCCAACCAGTATGTCTAAAGGATTCAGCCAGTCTGAAAAGTGTAAAAACCAGGGCTGATATGGCGAAAAACGCACTGAGCATGGAAAATAATGTTGCCCGAAAAGCGATGGAGCCGATGGGCAGTAAATCAAGGAATTTGGTGAACATGGAAAAGACCGGACTGCCGGCCGGATGCCCGATGTCCAGGTTGTGGCCGATCATGGCGAACTCGACGGAATCGCGCCAATAAATTAGCGGAGAAGTCGCCGCCAGATATAAGCCAAGGCAGAAAAGCGCCATAAAGCAGCAAAAATAGGTTCGAGCGTTTCTAAGAAGCGACAAGTGGTTTAATGACCGCGCCGGAATTTTTACAGAAATGAAATCCATCGTCTAGGATATTAGGTCCAAGCGCTCATGTAGAGCAAGTCATAATGCTCTGGGGAGGACGCCATTCCGGCCGGAATGGCGAAGGTGGGCCATGGCAGCGGGAATGAAGGAACGCGTGAAACATCGGCACAGCCGTCCTCGGCTGTGATCCTTTTGCAACATCCTTTAACTCTGCGAAATCGTTTCACAGGGTGTTCACTCACCCTCTATTGCCTGATAGCTTGTTCATGTCTCGCGGCAATGTTATCGTCGCACGAGAGAGGCAAGCATGAAACGACCTATCGACATACTCAGGCGCATTCCAAAATTCGGAATGTTCCTTGTCAAAAAGCCCCTGTTTGCCGTGAACGGGCTGCGCAATCTGGCGCTGTCGAAAGTGCGGGGCCACCCGATGGTGAGCGCTCTCGAATACGCTGTTTTGTACGACTGTCAGGCGGCTTGTGCGAAATGTTCATCGCTGAAAATGATCGACAATTCACGAAGCCGTTTGGATAGCGTTGAACTGCGCCGCCTGGGCGATGACTGCTATCGCATGGGCGTTTATGAAGTCAATTTCACCGGCGGCGAGCCGCTCATCGATAAGAATCTTGAGAAGATCATTAGCTTTTTTCACCCGCGTCAAACATTTATCGGCATCAATACGAACGGGGCCTTGCTCGATTCCGAGCGCATCATGTCGCTACGCAAGGCCGGCGCGGACCTTTTCAAGATCAGCCTCGATTCGCCGGTCCCAAAAGAGCATGACGAACTGCGTGGCATCCCCGGACTCTACGAAAAAGTTTTCGCTGCGCTTAAAGTCATTCGCGAAACTCCCGGCGTTCGTGGACATTTGTGCTTCACAACCACGGTCAGCCAGGTGGAGGCGGGGAACGTGGGCAGGGTTTTGAAATTGGCCAAGGAGCACGATGCGACGTTGGGATTGGTTTTCCCGTCTTCCGCCGGTGGATGGAGCGCCAACCGTGAAGTGTTACTGGAGGCGCGGCATCGAAAGATTCTCGATGAGTTGGCCGAGGATTCGGATGTGTTTCTCCACGGAAACCTGGGAAGCGAGGATTTTCGCTGCCCCTGCGGGACAACGGAAATTTACGTAACCTGCTACGGGGATGTGACGCCGTGTCCCTTCATCCAGATATCTTTTGGAAATGTGAAAACGGATTCGATTGAGTCCATCCACCACCGCATGTCGAATTGGGACGCCCTGCAAAAAGGGAAGGGCATGTGCCATGCGTCGGAGGACAAGGAATTTATTAAGACATACGCCGATCCATTGCATGGCGCGGATGTATTACCGATGCCTTACGACAAACATCCAAATATCAAGCTGTAGCGACAGTCCATAGGCAGCTATCCCAATGCCGAAAGAGCAGCGCTTATTCCCTTGACCTCACAAAAAATTGCTCACTCTGGGTCGGGGAACCAAAGGAGTCCCATCGCAGTTTTGGGATGGAACTGGCGAGTTTTGAAAAAACATCTCGTTTCCCCCATTTTTTTGCAGCATTCATTTTTATGGTAGTGTTTCACGCTAGAAACCCATGATTTTTTGAAATTACTTTGAAAATGAGGATGGAAAGACTTTGGAACCAATAAAAATAAAGATCGACCGGGACCTGTGCAACGGATGTGGATTGTGTATTCCGGTCTGCCCCAGGGAGATTATGTCGATGGCCGATGAATTAGCGGTCGGCGATTCCACGCTATGCATCGGTTGCGGGCATTGCGCGGCGTCATGTCCCCAAAAGGCTATAGACATTTCCTTTATTGATGCGGATGGCTTGAAATTTGAAACCCTCAATGTGGACAAAACTTGGTTAAAACCGGGTAAGTTTGACGCCGCGTCGCTCGTAAATCTCATGAGTTCGCGGCGTTCATGCAGAAAATTTTCCGACGAATCGGTCGAGCGTGATTTACTCAAGGATCTGGTGAAAGCGGGAATGACTGCCCCCTCCGGTTCCAACACGCAACAATGGACTTTTACCATTTTGCCGACTGCGCAGGCGGTGGAAAAACTGGGATCTAAAATTTCGGGTTTCTTCCGCAAACTCAACAACCTTGCATCGAAAAGGTCGGTTCGATTCCTATCGCGGTTGTTTGCGAAGGACGTGCTTGGCAAATATTATCGCGACTATTATGAATTTGTTGAGCAGGCGTTGCATGACTATGATGTTGATGGAAAAGATATGCTGTTTCATCAAGCCCCGGCGGCTATTTTAGTAGGAGCTAAAACAGGAAGCGCTACTCCTTGCGAAGATGCGTTGCTGGCGACGCAAAATATTTTACTGGCCGCCCACGCGGCTGGTCTGGGAACCTGTCTGATCGGGTTTGCTGTTGAAGCGATCAAGAACGACAAGGGAATTAGAAAAAACCTTGGTCTCGAAAAAGGAGAAAAGATTTACGCGGTGATTGTTATTGGGAAATCCAAAGAAAAATATCAACGCACCGCAGGGCGCAGGAAGGTCGAGCCGCGCTATTACGAATGAAAAAAAGAAGCCAGGCTTAACACTTTCGCGGTCACGACAAGACCAGAACGGAAACCCCGATAACCGCCAGCAGCGTACCCAGGATTGCCCTGGGAGTGACTCTGTCTTTGAACACGATGGCCGCCGGCGCCAGGATCAGCACGGGCGTGGTGGCCATGAGCGTAGCGGCGACCCCGGTTTTGATATGCTGCAAAGCCAGCAGCGAGAGGGAGACACCCAGGAAGGGGCCGAAAAACGCGCCCAGCGCGACTCGTTTCATTGCAGGCGTGTCCCTCAGCGCCGAAATGACTTTGGGCCACCAGCCGATAAACGAAAAGATCACCGCGAAACCGACGGCCCCCGCGATGACCCGTATCTGCGTCGATGCGAAGGGGTTGAAATCCTGCATCCCATACTTGGACAGCACTAGCCCTACGGCCTGCCCCAGTGCGCCGGCTAAAGCTAGAAAAATGCCGGTCGCCATCGGTTTGATTTGAGCGCCATCGGCGTTGTCGCTTCGTTCCAGCACCGCCAGCGCCACGCCTGCGATCGTCAGCGCCATACCGGTCAGGTCGGCGGCGCTCAGCCCTTCGCCCAGGATAATCCAGCCCAGCAGCGCCGACATCGGCGGCACGAAGGACATCATCAGGATCGCCCGGCGCGAGCCGATCAGCACGAAGGCCCTAAACAGTGCGAGATCGCCGAGCGTGAAACCCACCAGGCCCGAAATCGACAGCCAACACCAGTTATGCGCACTAGCGTCGGTCGGTGCCGGCAAGCCCCTGGTGAGTGCTCCGAGTGTGGCCAGGAAGAAGAAAGCCAGCACTAATCGTATCAGGTTGACGGCGAGCGATCCGATCCGCTTGCCCGCGCTCTCGAAGGACATGGCCGTGATCACCCAGCAGCACGCTGTTCCCAGCGCGGCGAGTTCACCTGGAAACGGCACCTAACAACCCTCAAAAAGAAAAAGCGATTTTGATTTCATTCTTTATGCGACTGGATTGTTTTGTAGCATCGAAGATTCTGGCCAGGACGCCCTGTTGGAATTTCATGAACAAATGATATTTTTAATCCGTCGGTACAAAAATAATCCGGCGCATGCTGCCAGATCGGCGATAATCCAGGGATTGCGGATGGCGACAAGGCGCCTGAGGATATAGCCTGGGCGGAAATAAAAACGACGCAGGGCGCTGTCCACCATGTCCTGCGCTTGGTCGGAGGGCACAAGGTAATCGGGAGAAGGGGCGCGGTATCCCGGCGCGAAGTCATCCCAACCCAGGTTGAAATCCTTCGAGATGGGTGCGTCGGAAAAAGGAGTGAAGAGGAAATACACGGCGTAGTCGGGATCGGTTTTGAGCGACAGGTCCACCGTTTGCGCCATTTCCTCTCCGGTTTCGGTTGGAAAGCCGATGATAAAATTGGCGATGACTTCAATACCGGCGACACGCGCCTTGCGCATGGCCTCCAGGGCCTGTCCGGGGGCCGTTCCCTTTTTTACCAAATCCAGTACGCGGGCCGAGCCGCTTTCGATGCCAATCTCGATACGGTAACACCCGGCCTTTTTCATTTCGGCCAGCATTTTTTCATCCATCAGGTCGATGCGGCCGCAGCACATCCAGTCGAAGGGGTCGGCGTCATAACGAATCAGATCGATCAGTTCGCCGAGGATGCGTTTGCTGATCATCAGCACGTCGTCCACGAAACGAATGTCGTGGATTCCGTGATCCCTTCGGATGCGGCGGATTTCTTCATGGATGCTGGCGGCTGAGCGAAAGCGCATCGCTCCGTGGTGAACGCTTTTTTCGCAAAAAGAGCAATTGTAGGCGCAGCCACGGTGCGTGAAAATGCTTGTAGAGTATCGACGCCGCTTGTAGGCAGGACCGCCCCGGTATCTTTTCAAGGGCAACAGATGGCGGGCGGGGAAAGGCAGGGAATCGGAATCCAAAGGCTCAGGGATGGCCCCGGCGCTTTGGCCGCAGGGAATAATCCCCTCGCCTTGGGGGATAGTGGGATAGCTGTCGGCAAGGCGCACAATGCTCTTTTCCGCTTCGCCGAAAAGCACGGCGTCAAAGATATCCGCCTGCGTGTACAATTCGGTTCGCGCGGTGGCGTCTGGGCCGCCGGCGATGAGGAGAACGTCGTTCGGCAACTGCTTGCGTATGGATCGCGCGTGGCCCATGACGTCTTGAAACGACGGCGCGAGTGTGCCGAGGCCGACGATGTGCGGCCTCCATTTTTGCAAAAGAGGTTTGATGCTGTCTACATGGCGCGGAAAATTCAAGTCGACAACGCGGACCTCATGCCCCGCAGCTTCCAAAGATGAAGCCAGGTAGAGAATGCCCAGGGGCGGCGAGTCGGATCGTCCCAGGCGGTCGAAGAGATCGCGGCGCGGCCCGCCCGGATGAACGAGGAGGAAACGGCGGCCGTTGTTTGACGAGGTGCTTTTCATCGCCGCGAAAGATAGCACGCGGATAGGGATATTTCCAAGGATGTACGCCGACTCGCGCGTTGACAGTTTCCAGGGCTTGTGAAAATACTCCCATCAGAGGGTAAACGAGTAAAATGGCCATGAAAAAATCGAGAATACTGATTACGGGCGGTGCAGGCTTTTTGGGCCTGAACCTCGCGCTGGCGGCTGCCGCGGACTATGACGTGTGCCTGCTGGACAATCTGCGTCGGAAACCGATCGGCGATCTGAACCGCGCAAAGCAAAGCGGGATCGAATTGGTCCAGGGCGATGTGCTGGGCCGGTCGCCGCTGACGGAGCTTGCGCGCGACGCCGATATTGTCGTGCATATGGCGGCGATTGCCGGTGTGCTGAATTATTATAAAGCGCCATACGATGTGTTGCGCGTCAACATCGGTGGAGCCATGAATCTCCTCGAGTTGCTGACGGAAAAGACGCGGCGGCTTATTTTCATTTCGTCCAGCGAAGTTTACGGGACAAATGCCGGCAATGCTCACGAGGATCAGCCGCTGACCGTCGATGATATGAAAGAGCCTCGATGGACATACGCAGTGTCGAAAATTGCCGGAGAAAAACTGTGCTTGACGGCGGGCGCGCAAAAGGGCTTGGAGGTGGTTTGCCTTCGGCCCTTTAACATCTACGGACCGGGGCAGTCGGGAAATGGAGCAGTGCGCGATATGACGCTCGCGGCGCTAGCGGGCGAGGACATTGTGGTTTACGGCGACGGGGAGCAGGTTCGCGCTTGGTGTTTTGTCGATGATTTTATTGCGGCGACAATGGCTGCGATCAGGCAAGAAGGCGTCGGAGATGAGATTATCAACATTGGCGATGCGACCGGCGCGGTGACCGCGCGGCGGCTGGCGGAGTTGATCGTCGTCGCGACCGACAGCGAATCCCGGATCACGCATAAAGCTCATTTCGGCACGGATATTTTATTGCGGACACCCGACATCGCCAAAGCCAAAAAGCTTCTGGGTTTTTCGGCGAAGATCGACCTTGAAGCGGGCTTGAAAATAACGGCGGACTGGTATCGTGAACATGGCCGAACCTGAACCCAAAATCCGTTTGGCGTCACCCTCTTCAAGCGTTGCGAGCCTTCCGGCGATTCGCGACATCCTCCAAAGCGGACGACTCACGCAAGGCGTTTATCGCGAAAAATTTGAAAGGGCGCTGTGTGAATATTTCCAGGTTTCTTATGCGGTGACGACAAACTCGGGAACATCGGCCCTTTTGGCCATGTTGCGGGGACTGGGCGTCGGACCGGGACATAAGGTTGCGTTACCCGATTACGGATTCGCGGCAACCGCCGGTGCGGTCGAAGTGCTCGGGGCCATGCCGATTTTTCTCGATGTGAACAACGATAATTTTTCCATTCCACAAAATTCACTGGATTGGGCCGCGACCAAAAAGCCGGATTTCGTCATAGCGGTGCATCAATTTGGGTTGCCCTGTGATTTTGCCTCCCTTCAGCGATGGGCAAAAGAAATTAACGCCGTTCTGGCGGAGGATTCCGCCTGCGCCCTGGGGACGATGACGGACGGCGAGCCGCTGGGATGCTCCGGCCTGGCCGCGATCTTGAGTTTTCATCCCCGGAAGATCGTGACAACGGGGGAGGGCGGCGCCGTGCTCACCAATGATGAAAAGCTGGCGGAATTCGTTCGGGCTTATGGCGAGCACGGTTTTTCGGTATCCGACAAACGCCTGTTATTTCCCGGAATGAACTATCGACTGCCGGAGATTTCCAGCGCCGTGGGTCTTGAGCAAATGGAACGGATTGAAAGCATCATTGCGGCTCGCGTCAGGGTCGGCGCTAAGTATAGAGAGCGCCTGCGTCCCCACGACGCTTATTTCCTTCCACAAGCATCGCCAGATACTATATGGAATCATCAGACTTTTTTCATAGCTCTGACGGGGGGCGCGAAGCGAGCAAAGATTATCGCGGCCATGAGGCAGGCTGGCATAGAGTGCAACGTTCCCGCCCGTTCGATCAGCTCGCTGGATTATTATAAGAAACAATGTGCCGTATCTGACGAGCAGGTTCCCAACTCGCGCCGCTGGGATAAATGCGCAATAGGTTTGCCCTGTCATGAATTTCTCAGTGAAGACGATATCGAAAAGGTGTGTGTCGCTCTACTAGAGAATTTGTGATGAACTCCCATTAGCTTTCGCTTCGTTCTTTTTTGCGGGCAAAGGCCAGAAGCAAAAAACAGACAATGAGAGATGCTGTCGAAACGGCGAATCCCGCAAAAACTTTTGTTGGTTTGTATTTCAACTCCGCGACATAATCGCCCTCGCCGGGAACCTGGATGGACAATAGACCCTTATAGTCAAGCGGCTTGCCAAAGCCCGAGACAAAATCGGGATCGTAATTCTGATTGACGACGAGCGTTGTTTCACTGCTGGCGGCAAAAGTAATCTTCACGGTGTTCATCGTAATTTGAAAATCCTTGATGCGGCATGCGTCGTCAAGGCACCAGGCCTCGCCGAGATAACTCGGATTGGGAAGCTGCGTCCCGTCCGGCAGCACAAAGAGTTTTGGCAAGGCGTTTTCGGGAAGCAACAGATCGGCATACCAGTCAATGACGCCTACGCCCCTCCTGAGATTATTAAACCCCGTGGCGCTTTCGGCGCGTCCTCGCTCATTGCGCAGCAGACCGAGATTTTTCTCTTGGATCTGCCGGTAATCAAGTCTCAAATCTTCCGCTTTTTCCAGGTGGTGAATTTGGTGGAAGGATTCCCTCGGCGCTAGTGCGCTGTCCGGTTTTTCGAAAAGCGTCCACATCAAAGGCAGGCTTTGCAGCAAGGGCCAGCAAAGGAGCAGCGCGAAAATTCCGTGCCATATTCTCGCTTTGCCGAATTTCTTGACGACCATAGCCGCCGCGGACCCGAAAGCGATGGTCATGGGCAAAACGAGGAAAAAATTGAAGTACTTGAAAGGATCAAAAAACTTTGAAAAACCCGGCAGTCCCCATATCAGGGATCGGTACGGGTCGGTGGGCAGCGTTGGGCCGAAGCATATGAGAAGATAAAACAGCCAGGCGGCGAACCAGGGCGAGTAGGAGGTCCATCGGAAAACGACGACCAGGGCAAAGGCTATTGCGACGCCGTATGACACGCCGAGCGGCGCGTATTCCTCCTCATCAGGAAATCCGTAAGTGTAGTTCGTCCTGGCGGAAAGGGGTTTGTTGATGTGGCCCAGAAAGGCCGGAAGCGAAGAGTAAAAGCGGCGGTCGGTCCGCTCCCCAGGACCAAACTGGTATGCGTCGCCTTGAGCGAAAAGGTCATGGTGCGCGTACTGGGCCTTGTCGAGCAGGTCAGTCATGGGAATCCACTTGGCGCATCCCACGAAAACAACCACCGCGCACGCGATGGATAATCGAATGAGGTAAGGTTTCCATGCGATAGCCAGCTTGCGTGCTGGGCGCCAGAAAACGGGAAGTGAGGCAATCCCCACGCAGACCATGATGGATCCGATCCATGTAATTTTAGCGTGATAGCTGATAGCCGCGGATACGGCGATTATCGCTGCAAAAGCAAGAGCCAGAGAGCTAGAATGGTTTTTGTCTGAGTCCTGCGCGGCCAGAAAAAAGGTTATGAGAATGAGAAAATGCAAAACGGCTAAAAAACCATTGCCGGCCTGTAGGAAAATCAGCAGCAGCCCCAATCCCGCGTATAGCCCGGAGCGCAGAGAGTCTCTTGGTTTTAAGAGGAAATATAGGATCATCGGCGTCAGGAGATAATAGGACTGCACGTAAAAGCCGGTGAGGGCGAAAGAAAGCCACCAGCCGCAAAAGGTAAAAGCGGCCGATGAGAAAAAGGCATATATCGGCTTCAAGGAAAGTCGAAATCTGGCCAGGAGATAAATGCCGAAAGCGCCGATCCACAAAAGAATGAGGATGTTCAACTTCAGGGCGATATGGATGGGCAAAATGAGAAAGGACCAGGAGGCCGGTGAAAGCGTGGCGTCTGATGGGTGACCCAAAATGGGATAGCCGCCGCCGAAAAGATGCGTGCGCAGCGGAAACTCGCCGTAGGTGCGCAATCCCTCCCGTAGCGTGAGGTGGTGGCCGATGTCATTGAGCCAATCGGCGGCGCGGTAGTCATCGGCGCAGCGGATTCCCTTTGGATTAAGAAACATCGGCAGGCAAAGGATCAGCACGATGCCAAATATCATCAGGGGAGCGTATAATTTTTCCTTTGGATTCCACATTGATGTCGCCGCAGCCATTTTTAAGATGCCGTCAATACCTCGATACTCATTAATTCATTTATCTTCGTCCAATTTGCAAGGGCATCTGAAGCATGGGGATTTTTTCAACCTTCAATGCATTCTTTCCTCTCTTGACAATTTGCCCGAGAGAATCAATCTTTAAAGTGCTGATCAAACAGTCAATCATCCATGGAGTCATTATTATGAAAAGCTTCAAGTTTCCGATGACAATCGCGCTTCTAATCGCCCTTGGCGTCATTTTGAGTCTGTGTTTCGCCTGCGGCGATGACGATGACGACGACGATGATGGCGACGATGACGTGGGGCCAACTGAATGCGCCTATATCATTGGCGATGTTTACGATATCTGCGGCGGCACCCTCAACGAAACGTATAGGGACGAGATGTTGATCGCCTGCAACGACGGAACGGGTTTCGACTGGGGATGCGCATGGGATTGCGATCATGCCTTCGAGACAGACTGCCAGGTATTGCTGGACTGCGTCGCGACTTGTTCCTAATGCGGAATTTCGCATTCCCAACTAG
>Ga0307990_1002990_pt1 | contig 13158 bp, 11 predicted proteins | sample EllFjometagen129_FD_203168 | JGI IMG/M metagenome (GOLD analysis project Ga0307990, IMG submission 203168) | Marine microbial communities from Ellis Fjord, Antarctic Ocean - #129 | ecosystem: Environmental > Aquatic > Marine > Unclassified | place: Southern Ocean | collected 2014-10-08
AAGAGTTTGTAAATATACGACTTGGAAACCTTACGCTGCAGTTTTTTTTCTACCAATGCCTGCACGATCTGGGGGGTGATGGGGTGGCCCGATCGGGTCTGTCGAAGGATCGGGGTCAGCAGTTTTCTTTCTTCCTGTAGGCTCAGGAGTCCCCATCGCCGTCCCCCGCGCCCCGGGCGTTCAAGTCCGGAAGGTCCGATCTCATTGTATTGTCGAATCCATAGCCAAACCGCCTGCTTGGACACGCCAAGAATGCCCGCTACTTTGCCCGCATGGAGTTTGCCAGTGTGTGTCAACCAGATGGCCATACGACATTTATAGACGGATTCATCGGGTGCATTCTGAACCCATTGAAACATCTTTGTGATGCTTAGCCAATCTTTGATTGTCGCAGGTGGTCGCATAATTCGGTCGTATATAAAAAAGTAATTATAAACTCTATGTATGACGTACGCAAGAAGTCTGTGCCGATACACTGTGTTCATGGTCGAGGGACGGCGTGAAAGCCGTGGCATGGTCAGACCCAAGGCGAAGCCATCATGAAAATGAAGAGTGGTCTTATCTTGAAGCAGTCAGCCCTTGGACAATAAGGCAGCGCAAGCCACTTTTGCGGCTCGGCGTTTTAAGCCTCAAAGCGTTTAAGAATGACGACGTTGTTTTGCCCGCCGAAACCGAAGGATTCGTTGATGATGATGTTCAAATCTGCTTGACGCGGCGCATTGGGGACATAATCCAGGTCCAGTATGGGGTCTGGATCGTGGAGATTCATGGTGGGGGGGATGGTATTGTCTCGAAGGGCCATAACACATGAAATGAGCTCTGCTGCGCCGGCTGCGCCAATCAGATGCCCCATGGTCCCCTTGACGCTGCTGACCGGTGTACTACCGGCATCTGGGCCAAACACGCCTTTGACCGCCAGTGTTTCAATCGAATCATTCTCTAACGTACTGGTGCCATGGGCATTAATGTAATCAATGTCTTCCTTGTCAATTTTGGCGTCTTGTAAGGCGGCCTGTAATGCGGCAATAGCGCCGCGTGCTTCATCGTGCATGTCTGTCACGCGAAACGCATCGGCTGTACTGCCATACCCCACCAATTCTCCCAGGATTGTGACACCCCGTTTTTGAGCCGACTCCAGAGTTTCGAGTATCAGCGCAGCCGCGCCCTCACCAATCACAAATCCATCGCGTGATCCAGAGAACGGTCGTGATGCCGTTTCAGGGCTCTCATTTCGAGTGGATAAGGCCGTTAGACGATTAAAGCCCATGACGCCCAGGGGATGAATCATAGAATGGGCACCACCGGCAATCATCACATCGGCATCACCACTGCGGAGTATGCTCATGGCTTCGCCCACGGCTTGTGTGCTGGCAGCACAGGCTGTCAGGCAACTACGCGTGGGGCCACGGGCACCGGTCAACATCGCCACATGCGATGCTGGCATGTTGGGTTCTTGCTCAAGTTCGTGTGAGGGGGTCATTTGACCAAAGGCGACCTTGGCCCAAGTGGCCCAGTCCATGGTGCGTTCTTCGGGATTCCAGGCCTGCGCCAGGGCTTTAAAGAAGACGTCATTGTCTACAGAGCCTTCCCCAGCGCCCAGGTAAACGCCCAAACGGGTCCGATCTATCGAGTCCGTGGGAGTCGTGGTTTCTGTGTCAATTTTAGCTTGTTTGCAGGCTTGAGCGGTGGCTGCAACCACAAATTGTGATCCGCGATTGCCCTGCGCGTGCTTGTCTGTATTTTGAATAAATCGACTCAGGTCAAAGTTTTTGACTTCTGCACTGAATTGTGTTGGCATGGTGGAGGCATCAAAGATGGTGGTCGGTGCTACACCACTTTTCCCTGAGAGCATGGCTTGCCAAGCAGTTTCTATATCATGGCCAATGGGACTTACGATGCCCATACCCGTGATGACGATGCGTTTTTTTTGGGTGTCGCTCATGATTATTGGGTCTTTCCCAGAGGGGTTTTAAGAATCACGGCTGTGGTCTGGCCGCCATAGGAATAACTGCAAGATAAGACATGACGAATTGGTTTTTCCAGTTGTTCGCTACAAATTGCCAGATGACAATTTGGGGCCTTGTCCGTGCAGTTGATAGCTGCGGGAATTCTTGCCTCTTGTATGACCTTGACGGCGGTGATCAGGTCCAATGCCCCAGCTGCCGTACCAGTATTGCTGAGCATACTCTTGGTCGGCAGTACAGGAATCTTGCCCAGGCTGTCTCCAAAGATGGCAGATAAGGCTGCGTTTTCTGCGGTATCATCCCGGGGTACACCTGTCCCATGCGGAATAATCAAGTCGATCTGGTCCGGGGACAGTCCGGCCTTTTCAATGGCCTTGGACAGGGCAATTTGAACACCCATGCCATCTGCTTCCAAGTTTTCATACGGGGTATTCAGGCAGTTGCTCTGGCCAAATCCCACGATTTCAGCCAGGATTGGGGCTTGGCGTGTTTGGGCTTTGTCCAAAGACTCAAGAACCAGAAGGCCGGCGCCTTCCCCGAATACGCTGCCAGTGGCATTGGTGTCAAAGGGGCGGCATGCTTGATCCGGGGCATGATTGCTTTGGGATGTGGCTCGGTTGATCAGGGACTGTCGTGCCAGAACAATGGGATTGACCTTGGCTTCAGTTCCGCCACAAAGCGCGGCATCTGCACAGCCACGTTGAATGATTTGTGTGGCTTCAATCACCGCCAAATGGCCCGAAGCCTCGGCACAGGTGATGGTGTTACTCGGCCCCTGAATATCGTGAATCAGACTGATATGACAAGCCAGCATATTGGGGAGATATTTGAGGAGCCACAGGGGTGTGACATGTTGAATGCCTTCCAGGCCCCATTGTTGGAGGTCAAATTGACCGTTTTTGAGGCTGGCTGCCACAGCAGGGGCCAGTTCCTCAAGATCACAACTGATCAGGCCGGCGCCCAGAATCACGGCTGTTCTGGTGGGATTGAGTGTGATGGGATTGTCGTTTTCCATGCCGGGTGTATTAAACTCGGCATGGCGCAAGGCTTCATTGGCTGCAATCACACACAGCTGAATGTCTCTGGACATCAGCTTGGCTGCTTTTCGGGAACTCTTTGGGATGTGATTCCTGAGTTTGTATTCGGGGACCTGGCCTGCCAGCTGGCAGGCAAATCCAGCCGGATCAAATGCTGTAATGTGGCCTATGCCAGATCGTCCGTTGATCAGGCCGTCCCAAAGATCCTGCGCTGTTAACCCCAGGGGACTGATAGCGCCAACGCCTGTGATTACCACACGAGGTGATGTCATTCGTGGTGCTCCGATTTAATTAGCATGGTCGGATTGTTTTTGAGCGAGGAAGTCTCTGAGCAGGGACTTAAAGGTGTTGTCATCAAACACAAAGTTGTCTTTGGGGAACTCAATGCCTGCCAGGTTTTGATCAACATGACTGAACATCAGGTTGATTTCAGCAATTAATTCACCCTCGCGTGTAATCTTGCCAGTGGTGCCCGCCGCTTCCGGGGCTACGGTTTCAATGACGGCGTCCAGTCGGATGGAATCACCAGGTCTCACAAAATCAAAGAACTCGGCCTTATTGATCTTGGCCAGTACAACTTTTTCCTTAAAATCGCGAGCTTCCCCCACCAAAATACCCGAGGTCTGGGCCATGGCTTCTATCATCAGAGCTTCCGGCATCACCGGAAACCCGGGGAAATGATCATGCAGGTGCTCTTCTGCCATGGACACATTCTTTATGGAAGAAGCACACTTGCCACTTTGAAAATCAACAAATTTATCTATCCAGATCCAACGCATAGGTTCTTGCCAATCAGTCCGTTAGGATACACGGGATTCTACAAAATTGACAATAGATCCCACAGTGAAGAGATCGCCAAGCTTGTTGATGTCCGGGTTTTGTGCAAAGTCGGTCAGGTCTGTGTGGGGCATCTTTTCTTTAAGCATTGCCATGCCCTTGTCAGTCAGCTTTTGATCGTCGCCAACCAGGTCAGGATCATTCATCAGCGCATCTGCAGGAAAGAGCTCTTCACGCGCAATCTTGATGTCAAAGGCTTTTTCGAGTCTGAAAACGACATCCAGGAAGTCAATGCTCTCAGCGCCAAGATCGCCCATGAGCGTGGCTCCCAATGTAACTTCATCATCGTCCACACCCAGTGCGTCGACCATTACTTCTGTGACCTGTTCCAAAATCTCATCGCGACTAAAAGCCATGTGTACCTCCAATGTTCGGGTGTCGCGGTCGCTGCTTGAATCTCCTAGATCAGCGGCCTCACTTCGTTCATTCGTTCAAGTTCAATTGGGTTTCAGTAGATGCCACCGTTTTTTCATGGCGTCTACGACTTCAGCATCAGCGGTTGCCAAGGCCTCTTTTTTGTCTGCCAGATTGAAGTGACGCAGGGAAAACCTTGCTTCCACAACGCGTGTGTCTCCAGATTGGCCATAGGCTTTAAAACTGCTGATATTGTCTTCCAGGCTCGTTGCATCGACCACGTAACGGATTTGCATGCCTGGTGTTAAAAAGCTCTTGTATTTGACATTTCGTGTTTGCTTGAGCAAAACCATGCTGTGGGTAAAGTCCTGAGCTTCGCGTACCAGCCACGACGCTGACTCGATCATGCCCTGCAACAAGAGCACACCTGGCAGGACCGGGAACGTGGGAAAATGGTCCCCCAGGTACTCTTCTGCCAGAGATACGCTCTTTGTTGTTTCAATATGCTTGCCTGAATCCAGGGAAAGCACTTTGTCTATTAATATAAATCGCATATCAAATTTCTTAGTCAAATTAATCAGGTAACCACGATGTGGTGTCAATATCCGCCATACAATATCCAAGTGTGGTGTGCTTTTCCAGCCTTTTCTATCATTTTTTGTGCAACACGTAAGATCTTGGGGTGACAGGATTTTTCATTGAAATTGAGGAGAGCCTGCGGCATACTATGCTTCAATGAATATTCGTTATGCCAAAGTGTTAGATGTGGATGCCATTCATGCGCTGATTTCAGACAGTGCGGAGCAGGACCGTATGCTCTTTCGTTCTAAGTCGGATATTTTCGAGAATCTCCAGGCCTTCTTGGTGGCTGAGGATGGCGAGGATCTGTTGGGATGCTGTGCCTTGGAGGTGATATGGGCCGATCTTTCAGAGGTCAAGTCCTTGGCCGTGGATGCCCCGTGTCGGGGGAAAGGCATGGGAAGAGCCCTGGTGCAGGCTGTGGTGGCCATGGCCGCTCGACTGGGTGTGACGCGTGTATTCGCCCTGACCCTGGAGCCTGAGTTCTTTACACGGATGGGATTTGGCTTGGTTGACAGAAGCACCCTGCCCATGAAGGTCTGGCGAGACTGCGCCCGTTGCCCCAAACAACAGCACTGCGACGAAATAGCGATGATCATGGATGTGCCATCAAATTTTTAATTTTTAATTTTGAGTTTTTAATTAATTGAGAACTTAAAATTCAAAACTAAGAATTGTAATCATTTTGTAGCACAAAATGTTTACCCCACCTGGCGTTTCTGGAATAGGCTGACAGCAACAGCCAGTATTGCGCCAGTGTAGCATACGGCATATGTGGCTGCCGTGCCGATGTAGCGGGCTGGCACGGGACTTCCTTCATAGATCGCATCAGAAATCCAAAAAACCTGGAGATTGGGGATCACATATCGTGCCACACGGGCCCAGAGGTAAGTTTCTGCATAATTTCCAAACACATAATCACTGACCAGGCCCAGCAGAAAAATGCCCACACAGGCCGCGAGTGTGACAATAATATTGAAGCGTGAGGAAAATGCTATGGCCAGAGCTGTAATCACAATGGCGGCCAGAAAGAGCAGTATGGCCGCGTAAATATCAAACCGGTTGAAGTGATTTTCTGCAGGATTGAATTTCCAGTGACGATCGACAAAGGTCAAAAACAACAGCCCGATTGTGGCAAACAGGGCGGTTAACACGACGACTGACGAGGAGAATTTCCACCCAAATACATAACTAAAGAAGGTGCCCATGATCAGGGCCCCACCCACGACAGCCAGGCCGGCCGTGATGACAGTCCAGTCATGGGTATCGCGGGCTGTTTCCATGACGCCATGCCGGATTGCAAACAGCAGTGCCACTGAGCAGATGAAGTGGGCAATCGCCACAGCCCAGCTGACACCCAGGAATTTTGCAAGCACATAAGTGGGCCGGGAAACGGGCTTGCTAAGGACCGTGGAGATGGTTTTGTTCTCTATTTCCTCGGCTACGGCACCTGCTGCTGAAAAAATTGCTACGAACAAACTTGTGAGAAACAGCGTAGAAAGGCCAACCTCTCGTAAGAGTTTGTTGTCGTCATCCAACGTGTACATGGTTAAGGATGGGCTGAGTATAAACAGCAGTATCGCACAACCAATGATGATGGCATAGATTGGCTGTCTGAGTGTTTCTATGAGTGTATTCGTGGCAATGGTGATCAGTTTGGTCATAACTTTACCTATTTTTACATGTAAGCTAAAAAATAATAAGGTACAGTTTGGGATCTCATATTTTTGAGTATTGACGCTACCAGACTGTGACAATTCTTGTTATAGTACCGAACTTCGTGCTTGTAAAGATTCAATGTGCTCTCTTGAGTACTATACAAACAGGTTTTTTGTTCATTACATTAGGACTGTATAAGAAATGACAAAATCGTCCAAGAGTCCGGAGTATGTGGCTTGGATATCCCTGGGGTTGACCCTTGTATTCTTCTGCCTGGCCTTTTTTATAGGTGGGTGGAGTCGATATCCGGTGATTGTTTTTCTGAGTTGGCAAATTCTGTCCGGGGTCTTGATTTGGCTGGTCCTGGGCTTGCAGTTCAGGTTGCGCAGCATGGCAGAGCGGGAAGACCTGGACATGGCGCACCTCAAAAATGCCGATGTCCCGACCATTTTTCATGCCGGCGGTGACAAGACTGAACTGATGGCCGTGTCAAAACGTCGCCTCGGGATGTTTGAAAAATGGTGCCTGCCCATATTTTCTGTGTTGATCGCCCTGTATCAAGGCGCTATGGCATTGTACATGTGGGGTGCGTTGGGCGCTGATCTTGATGGACCACCACGAAATTCGTTGGTTGTGGCTGTGGCCATGACGGCCGTTGCGTTTATCAGCTTTTTGATGTCACGTTACGGCACAGGCATGGCTGTGGAGGCTTCATGGAAACCTCTGCGATCTGGTGGCAGTGTGATGCTGGCCTCGGCTTTTCTTTGTTTTGCGCTGGCCATTGGCATGGCACTGACCATTCAGACAGATGTTGTGGTTGAGATTGTGATCTACGTGATTCCCGTGTTGATGGGCCTTTTGGCTGTGGAAACGTTGGCCAACGTAATTCTGGATGTTTACCGGCCTCGCATTCAGGGGCAATACAACCGGGCAGCGTTTGACAGTCGTATTCTTGGTATTGTCAATGAACCAGGTGGATTGTTTCACACGGCCGCAGGTGCCATTGATTATCAATTTGGCTTTACAGTGTCCCAGACCTGGTTCTACAAATTACTGGAGCGGGCGATTGTGCCTCTTATCCTGTTTGGAACTGCGACTCTGTATCTGTCCAGTACATTTGTGGTCGTTGATACCGGTGAGCAGGCCGTGGTTGAGCGTTTTGGCAATCCTCTGAAGGCCAATGGCGAGCCAAGATTGGTGAACGCAGGGTTGAGTTTGAAATGGCCATGGCCCATAGATCGCATTTATAAGTATCCTACTGACAGAGTTCAGGAAGTCCATATCGGGTATACACCGACGCTCGACGCCAATGATATGCCTGTACGTGGCCCATTGTTGTGGGGCAAAACACACTACGAAGAAGAATTCAGCCTGCTGGTGGCCACTGAAGAACAGACGATGCAGAGTGAAGCGGAAGGCGCGCCTCCGGTGAGTTTAATCAAGGCCAACGTACCTGTTCATTACAAAATAAAGGATTTGTATCAGTATCTCTATGGTCATTCAGATACCAAGGCCCTGCTGGAATCCATCTGTTATCAAGAGTTGACGAGGTTTGGAGCCAGCACGAATGTGGAGGTGGATCAAGCTGAAGATAGCCTGTTTGGTGGGGGGCGTGAGGCCGCGCGTAATACCTTGAAGAGGCGTATTCAAGCCTCGGTTGATGCCCATGAATTGGGGATCAACGTTGTTTTGGTGGGATTGCAGGGTATTCATCCGCCTGAAGAATTGGCAGAAGATTATCAAGCCGTGGTGGGTGCGGTGCAGACCAAGCAGGCGACGATCCTTGAGGCTGAGACCGAACGTAACAAGACCCTAAGTCGGCTGGCAGGCTCAGTCCAGGATGCCTATGCCTTGTATGAAAAGATTCAGGCGTATCAGGTCGCACGTAAGCAGGGTGATGCTTCTCTGGAGGACCAGGGCAAAGATCTGGACAAGGCTTTTCTCGGGGCTATGGGTGAGATCTACAAGTCGCTTCGAGAGTCTCAGGCTTACGCCTATGAAAGGGCCAAGACGGCAGAAGCCACGGGCCTGCGATTTGGTGGTCAGGTTCAGGCCTTTCATGCGGCCAAGGATATTTACCTTCAGGATCTGCGTCTCGTGGCCATGGCTGAGGCTCTGCAGAATGTAAGAAAATATGCAATTGTGGCAGATGAGAAGGATTCACAAGTCACAATTCTCGATCTACAAGAACAAATGATGGTTGATCTGTACAAGGATCTTATTGGCGCTTCTTCACAGGAGAATACGGGACAATGAAAAATGTAGGCATTCCAATTCTGGTTCTTATCATTATCTTGATATTGAGCTTGATGCTCGTGGCCTTCCAGGTTCGCGAAACTGAAGTGGCTTTTGTCACGCGGCTGGGCAAGCATGTACGCACCATGGAAGATCCGGGGCTGTATTTCAAGTGGCCCATGCCCATTGAAAAGGTGCACAAATATGATGCTCGTTTGCATGTGTATGAAGCCGATATGGGCGAAACCACAACCAAGGGGGCTGTCCCGATCATCATCAAGACGTACGCTGTCTGGAAGGTGGCTGATCCTGTGTCGTTTTATCGTTCTGTAGGGACTGTGCTTCAGGCGGAAGCCAAGCTGTATAGTCAGATTCAGGACACACAGAATCGTATTGTGAGTCAGCACACCTTTTCAGAATTTGTCAATAGCGACAAGAGTAAGATCGCCCTTGCCCAGATTCAAGCGGACATGCTGGCCGACTTGAAGTCTTCCATGGAAACAGAATATGGCATAGAAGTACGAACTTTGGGTATCAAACGGCTTCAGATCAATGAAAAGGTGTCTGCGAATGTGTTTAACCGTATGAAGACGGCCCGTAATCGTAAGACAGAAGCGACGATTACCAGTGGTCAGGCTGAGGCGACAAAGATTGTCACGGACGCCGCGTCCATTCGCAAAGAATTGCTTGCCGCAGCCAATGGTCGTGCCATGGCGATTCGCGGGCAGGGCGATGCGGAAGCTGCTCAGTTTTATAAGATGTTGGATGCTGAGCCAAAGTTTGCCATTTTCTTGAAGAATCTCGAGGCCTTAAAGGTGATGATGCAGCAACGGACCACGCTTGTTTTACCGATGGACGCTGCTCCGTTTGATTTGTTGGTGAATGCGCCTGATCCAAACGACTGGAGCGAGTAAACCCGACTTTTGAGGATGTTTCATAATAAACAGGTGCCGAATATGACCGAAGAACACACATGTCCCTATCAACATCATCAACCTGATGATGCCCAAGATGCTTTGGAACTGGACAAGATGGATACCGCGGACAAATCTTTGGCCGATGCCTTGCGCATCAGCTTTATCATACTCAAGGTGATCATGGTTGTCGTGGTCATCGCGTTTTTTGCCTCTGGTTTCCAGACCATTGGCCCGGACGAACAGGGCTTGGTCCTACGCTTTGGCAAGATTCAGACCGTGGGATCGAATGGTGATGTCACCTTGGACCCTGGGCTGACATGGGTTTTTCCGTATCCGATTGATGAGATCATCAAGGTACCGGTGGAAAACCGGATCAATCTGCCAGTCAACTCTTTCTGGTATTATATGACACCCCAGCAGGTGCTTAATCCAAAGTCGCTCAGACCGCCAGGGCAAACGCTGAATCCCATCAAGGATGGCTACAGCCTGACCCGGGGTGAGAGTCTGGCCGATCTGGTGGACGGGGCTGCCGGTGGTAACGACTACAATATTGTGCATTCTCGCTGGCAGATCACCTACAAAATCAAGGATGCCCAACTGTTTTTCTCCAATGTGTTTGTGAGAACCGTCAAGCCAGGTGATCAGTTTGTCGATCTGATGGAAAAGGATGTGCGTCCCTTGCTTATGTGCTGTTTTGAAGAGGCCGTGGTGACTGCCATGGTACAATATAGTATTGATGAAGCCCTTGAAAGTAAGGGGTTGGCTGAAGATGTCAAACAACTGGTCCAGGCCAAGCTGGACAGTATCGACTGTGGTCTGAGTGTCCAGAATGTGGCTCTGAATGAGATCACTTGGCCGCGTCAGGTGGCTGAGGCATTTGATGCATTTATCTCAGCCAGTCAGGAAGCCAAGTCCAAGGTGAATGAAGCACAGACCCAAGCGGATGTCACCCTGACAAGAACAGCAGGGGGGGGGGCCAGAGAATTCTCTTCAGCGCTGAAAGATCCTGCAACACCCGAGGCCAAGATGGACGCGTTGTGGGCTCGCTTGGCAGGTAACGCTCAGGAGATCCTGGCTGGCGCCAATGCCTATCGGACAACCGTGGTGGCTGGGGCTGAAGCCACAGCGGATTACTTTAATCGATTGCTGCCTGAGTACAGAAAGTATCCAGACCTGGTGGTGAAGAATCTATATTTCGACACGGTACAGGATGTGATTGATGGCGTCGATGAAAAGTTTATTATGCAGGGTGAAGCAGGGGATCAGACACGCGAGTTGAGAATCCTGTTAAATCGTGATCCGACTTTGCAGCGATCTGGCCCCACAACCCCGAACCCGGCAAACGCACCCTATTAAGGACACGTGATCCTCTGTGGTCGCAAACACGAGACTACCATTATGGCTCATCAACATTTGCAGCTTAAAGAAGATATTGGAATCGGTCAAACACACGGCAAGCAGATGCGTGTCAGTCTGGCGATGCTAGGCACCTTGGCAGGTGGTGTCATGCTGATCAACAGCCAGGTGGGCATTCTGTTTTACGGTAATGGAGAAATTACAAAATTCTTTGCCATGATTGGCGCCCTCCTTTTGGGTGCACCTGTGGTATGGCATGCATGCAAATGCCTGCTTCAGGGTCACTCGCATATGGATGAACTGGCGGCGCTCGGTATTATTGCTGCGTTTTCTACAGGCGAGTATGTGCCGGCCGGCCTCATCGGATTTTTCATGCTCCTCAGTGAACTTGTGGAGACACGAACGGCTTTGGGGGCAAGGGCCTCCATAGAGTCGCTGGTGAAGCTGACCCCCACGCGGGCTATGTTGCTCAGCAAAGATGGCACAGAAACCGAAGTCAAGGTGAGCACCTTGAAGCTCGGTGACATTGTGCGGGTGCGTCCTGGTGACAACATTCCTGCGGATGGTGAAGTGCTGACAGGTCTGAGTTCGGTGAATGAGGCCACTATTACGGGCGAGTCCTTGCCCGTGGATAAAGTTCCGGGCATGCAGGCCTTTGCAGGGACGAGCAATTTGACAGGCGTCCTGGATATTACGGTGACCAAGGCAGGCAAGGATACCACCTTGGGCAAGGTGCAATCCCTGATCCTGGAAGCAGAACAGACCAAGATTCCCATCATGCGAATTATAGACCGGTACATCAAATGGTATGTGCCCATGATTTTGATGATCGCCATGATCGTGCTCTTCTTTACACGGAATATCGACCAGGCCATTACCATCCTGGTGATTTCGTGTCCCTGTGCTATCATTTTGGCCACCCCAACGGCCATGGTGGCGGCCATTTCTGCGGCTGCTCGCTTGGGTGTGCTGGTCAAGAATGTGGCAGACCTTGAAGTGGCTGGCAAGATGACGGCTTTGGTTTTTGACAAGACCGGCACCGTGACCACAGGTCGGTTGTTTGTGACAAAACTCACACCTGCCGATGGCGTGGAAGCCGCGGATCTGCTGGCCATTTCAGCGGCGGCTGAGCAGATGAGTAAACACCCCGCAGCCAGAGCCTTGCAGGAGGTCGCCAAAGAGGCCAATTTGGTGCTCTCTAAATCTACTGATTTCCAGGAAGTGCCCGGTAAGGGTGTGATTGCCACCATTGATGGCGCACGCGTGCTTGTGGGACGCGAGAGTTTTCTCGAAGAAAACAAGATTTCTTCGGATACCGTGGCTGATCCAAACATGCATGAAGAACAGGGCTTTAGTACGCTGTATGTCGCCAAAGACAATCAATGCCTCGGATGGATTGGTCTTCAGGACAAGACTCGCCCTGAAGCGAGCCAGGCCATTGCCGAACTGCGAGACTGTGGTGTCAAACGCATTACCATGCTCACAGGTGACCGCAGTGAAGTGGCCAATCGCGTGGCTGGTGAACTCGGCTGTACAGATTTCAAGGCCCATTGTCTGCCACATGACAAGCTCGCCATTGTGGAGCAGATCAAAGAGCAGGGGCACACGGTGGCAGTTGTGGGTGACGGCATCAACGACGCACCGGCTTTGGCTGCGGGTGATTTGGGCATTGCCATGGGGGCTGCAGGCAGTGACGTGGCCATTCATTCGGCCTCCATCGCGTTGATGAACGACGATTTACGCCGTATTCCATTTTTGGTTCAGATGTCACGCAAGACACGCAGTGTGATCAATCAGAACCTTGGGTTCGGCATTCTGTTCATTATCCTGGGCATGTCTCTGTCCAAGTTCCTGCCGCCCGTGATGGCGGCTGTCTTACATTTTGCCAGTTCGATTGTGGTGGTCTTTAACAGTGCCAGACTCGTTCGATTTGGTGAGCATCTCGACCATAAGGTGGTGGACAAGGCGTGACACCCACTGGATTGAGTGAGGGAATATTCTTATGGATTATGCCATTGAAACGATTTCATTGACCAAAACCTTTGCTGATTGGTGGGGACGCCGCAAGGTGTATGCGGTTAATGATCTGAATCTTCAAATCAAAACCAATGAGGTCTTTGGATTGTTGGGTCCGAATGGCTCAGGCAAGACCACGACGATCAAGATGCTGCTGGGCTTGCTGCATCCCACCCAGGGGCACGCTCTGTTGATGGGGGGGCG
>Ga0307990_1002992_pt1 | contig 13156 bp, 22 predicted proteins | sample EllFjometagen129_FD_203168 | JGI IMG/M metagenome (GOLD analysis project Ga0307990, IMG submission 203168) | Marine microbial communities from Ellis Fjord, Antarctic Ocean - #129 | ecosystem: Environmental > Aquatic > Marine > Unclassified | place: Southern Ocean | collected 2014-10-08
TCCCAAAAGTAGCAGTACTTTAGGTTATCCTAGTATTAAAGGTTTCGTTGTGAGGGCAACATAAAATGATTGATTGGTTCAAAAAAATATATAAGAATATACAAGAAAGCAACGATAAACAATACTTGAAACAAATAGTTGATTTAAAGAATGATAAGAAAGCTTTAACTATCACTCTTGTTTTTAGGGAAAACATTATTACTGCACTTAGGAAGGATTGTGAGTTACAATTATCTATTTCTAATCAGAAACAAGAAGAACTATTAAAGCTTCAACATAAATTACAATTATTACAACAAGATAAAACTTCTGAACTAGAAACCTACTGGAATAACAAAATAAAACCAACAACTAAACTATTATATAACGCTAGAGAAAAAGGCGTTAAAATTAATGTTCTTGGCTTCTTTAATAAAGAAAACGATTTAGTGCCAATAATAATTGGTAAAAGCAATGATGAGAAAGCATTAAAGTGTTTATTATATGTTAAAAGAAAGATTCGTTACACACAAAAAAAGGATAAAGAAAAGAATGGTGAGTTCTGGCAATTCGCTAACGAAACATTGTATTGGCTTACTGGTGACTGTGAAGACGGTGCAATACTTATGGCTAACATGATGGTCGCTGCAGGAATACCTTATTGGAGAATAAGAATCAATGCAGGTGACGTAACATGGAAAAACAGGACAACAGGACACGCTTATGTAACATATCTTAGAGAAAAAGATAACAAATGGATTGTACTCGATTGGTGTTATTATTATAAAAGTAAAGGAACTCTTTGGACAAATGCAAAGAAGTATTTTGGAATCTGGTTCTCATTCAACCAAAAATATTGCTTCAAAAAAGCAGAACTTGACAGAAATGAAACAAAAAACTAAAAAAGAATCAATAGATGACCTCATAGAAGTAGATAAAAAAGAGGTTATGAGTGGTATATATCAATCACTTAAACTATACAATAAAGAAATACAGTTAAAAATAGATGAAAAAAGTAGAATGTTAAATTTTTTGAATGAAGCACAAACATATGAAACTATAGGTTTCAAAGTAAAATATTTCTATGACGAAAAAACTAAGGGTTACACTTTTAGTTATGAAGAAAAAGATACACCAGGTTTCAAAAAATGAATGAAAGATTTATGCATCATTATGATAAACTTATCAAGTGTTTTAAGGAAATTATTGATGATGAAGAGTTAAGTAGCGAAGAAAAAATACGGTTACTAGGAGTGATTCTTTAATAAAAATTAAATGGGAATGGCTAAAACATAAAAAAGAAGTCAAAAGATTTATTAAAGAATCAATGAAAATTAGAAAATTAAAACGAAAAATAAAGAAATACGCCCAACAATAGATAGTATAACAAATGAATTATTATAAATGAATGAATCATGTCATAACTTAAATTTTTATGGTAAGAGTATTTATGATACCTACAAAGAATATATACATTTCATAAATAAAAGTCATGACCAAATAAAGCAAAAGAAAAGCTTTGACTGGGTTTATAATAATTTTAAACGATATGAAAGAGATTTATTAAAATGATACGTATAAGAAATAAATTAGAACAGCAAGAAAGAAAACTAAGAAAAGAGGAAGGAATGGCTAAAATGAAAAAACATCATAATCTTTGTGACCTTGTTAATTTTCGGCTTGAAACAAAAAGAGACCATATAAATCATGAACCTTTCTATAATATTGTTAAAGAAGAAGACCATTACTTTTTACAAAAAATTAATTCTAAAAATTTTAGGTCTATTGAAGGAGAGTGTGATGATGCATCTATGAGATATGCTCCTAGAAAAAAGTATGGTGTCGTTGTTGAAGTTAAAGGTTCTGATAACATAAAAACTTATGATAAAAGAATGAATCAACTTGCTAAAAACAAAATGTATTATAAACAATTATTCAAATTAGATAAAGTGTATTGTATTTATGCTTATGGTGATAAGAAAGATAAAAAAGGAATAAAGCTTACTTATAAGTGGATTCCAGATTATGTAATAGATAAGATTATAGTGAAATAGAGGTAATATGAAAATGACTATACAAGAAAATATTAAGAACAAGAATGCATGGACAGAAATAATAGCTAGGTCTAACTTAGGAGTGAAAGTTAATGTTCATAAATTTGATAAAGAAAGTCAAACAATAGTACTTATGGGAGATGAACATATTGGTTCACATTATTATGCTGAAGACGAACATAAAAGAAATATTGATTGGTGTCTTAAATATAGTATACCTATTATATTAATGGGCGATGAATTAGAAACAGCAACAAAAACAAGTGTTGGAGCAGGTGTTTTTGAACAAGACGAGATAGTTCAAGAACAATTAGAGAAATGTGTTAAGCTTTATAAACCAATGGCAGATGAAGGTCTTATTCTTGGTAATCATGTTGGTAATCATGAAGCAAGAGTTTTTAAACATTCAGGAACTAACCTTTCTAAAATACTTAGTCTGATGCTTAACATTAATTACCTTGGTGTTGGCGCAGCTCATATTTTCAGGATTGGTAAACAAACATATACTATGTATACAACTCATGGTAATAGTGGTGCTAGAATGCCTCATACAAAGATTGCTAATGTTATTAAGATGCAGTCAATGATTGATGCAGATATTTATGCTGCAGGACATGTTCATCAATTAAGTCATCACGTTCAAAACTTTTACAAGATTGATAAACGTAGTAAGATGGTTGTTGAGGCACAGAAACATTATATATTAACAGGTTCTTATCTTAATCATTGGGGTGGATATGCTCACGTTATGAATATGGAGCCTGCTAGAATTGGTAGTCCTAAACTTAAGCTTAGTGGGTTAGAGAAACGTGTTAGAGTTAGTCTTGGATAAAACGAAAAACAAATGGTTAACGAAAGTTAACGCAAGGTTAACGCAAGAATTATCTGATAATGGTTATAAATTAAAAATAGTATGGTCAGAAGATATTATAAAAGAAGAAAATCTCAATAATATATATAAATATATAATAAATTTATAAACAAGAAAAAAATAAAACAAAATATGTAGAGGTAAATAATAAAATGGACGCAAATATTATATTAGTAATCGTAACACCGCTTATCAGAGGAATAGCTGGTTGGGCACAAATAGCATTAGAAGACAACAATGTAACAACAATTGAATGGAAACAATTAGCAACAACAATTCTTAAATTAGGAGTGCCAGCAGCAGCATTATACTGGGGGTTTAAATTACCAGTAGAAATGAGTGTAGCAGCACCAATAATCGTAGACTATATCTACCAATACTTTAAAAAATTGAAAACTTAATTATTTAATAATAATTAGAAAAGAGAAATTTTTAAAAAAGAGATTTATATAGTTATATTCATCCAAAAATTATGGAGGTAATTAAAAATGGAATGGAAAAAAATAGTGGCTGGAGTAATCGCTGGACTAGTAATTGGCGGAGCAGCTTTCGGAGCAATCGGTAATGCTAATACAAATAACGTTGAGTTAAAAGCAAATAGTTTAATAGCAAAACTGAATAGTGACATAAAAACATTGAATCAGAGACCAGAGTTTTGTCCTACACCTATCGTGTGTGATGAACCAATAGTCTGTGAGCTATGTGAAGTAACTGAAGCATTATCGTTTGAAGTAATTGAAGACCCTACAATAAATTTAATAAACAATTTTATTATTGATAGAGAAGGAAGTCTAGATTTCGTGATTGACGGTATAGATACTGATAACCCTGAAGAAATTGGTGATGCAATAGTGTTTATTAATGATGCTGTTAAAATTGGTGTTGATGAAATCAAGGCTGAGTTCGCTGATGAAATCGATAAAATGGAAATAGTTGTTGGTAACGATACTATTGAGTTTGACGAAGACGATATTGAAAGAATTAAGGTTAAAGACGATTTGGATAAAGTTGTTTTTGAAGACTTCGATTTTGAAGATAGAGACTTAGTTGTTATTTATAATGTTGAATTCGAGCATGATGATGTTGATTATAAGGCTGATGTCGTTGTTGAGTTTAAAGATGGTGAAATCGAAGATTTTGACATTGAAAACATTGAGTTGGATGTATAATCCGATTCTTTTTTTTTATTTTTTATATTATAAAATGTATATCACAAAATATATTATGTATATATTGTATGTTGTTGGTAGTATTATCACTGTTCTTAGTGCCTTAAACTTATTATATGCGTAGAACCAACAGAAACACCTCTATTTTAGACATTATACGTTAACCTATATAAACATACCAATCAAAAAAGAATGTATCAGAACCAATCTATATGAGTATTTCAACATGTTTCTTTATCACTCAAATTCTATTGGAATTATAACAGGATACGTTTTTCCAATTTCAGAAATTATAAGAGTTTGTTCTGGTTCAGAATACAAATTCAGTTTTAATGCGTATTCTGACGCATCAATCATACTACCATTTCTAATTAAAAACTTTCCTTGGTCACATTCAATTCCGAATTCGTGTAAGTGTCCAACAACAATCATATCACCATCACGTAAAGAATGTTTTCCACACAATCCTCTAAATTGTTTAAGCCCACTAGAAGTTTTAATCTGAGAACTTAATTTCCCACCATGACTCAATATTATTTTAGTATCACCAATATTTACTACTCCTTCATCACCCTTAAAATTATTAATAATAACGTCTTTATTATCCATAAATACAAGTTCTAACATATCATAAACTACATTATCCCAATTATCTTCTTCTAAATTTTGATAATTAGTTATTCCGTGATTTCCACGAACATTATACATTTCAATAATAATGTCATTAGCAACAAGCTTTTTGATAAATGTAGATAAACTTTTAACAACATCTTGAACTTGTTCTATAGCTGGCTTTTCAATTCTAAATAAATGATTTCTATAAATCATATCTCCGTCTACCATATCACCCAATCCTAATATGTATAATTTTTTAATCTTTTGCTTTTTCAATTCAGATATTATATAACCTGGCAATTCTGACATTCTATCATTTGCAACTTCAGTATTATATATTAATTCTCCGTCTTGATTATATATTATTTCTCCAAAGTGTAAATCTGATAATAATAGAGTTGCATTTTTTACATATTCAATTCTTGGTTTAACCTTAATATTTCTTAATTTTTCTTTCTTTAATTTATCTAAAAAATTTGTTATTCCATAAAAGTCATCAATAGATTTTATTCTTTGAGATATCTTACTCTTTATATCTAAAGGTCTTCTATAACTAGACTGTTCTTTATAAATTAGAAAAGTATTTGTACCATCTCTTATTCGTTCTATCTCATACCCCATTTTTGATAATTCGGAAACTCTACCTCTAACACCATCATAACTTAATCCAGTATCTTCAGCGATATCTTCATATGTCAGTGCTTCTTCGTTTAATGTGTCCAATACAAGTTGCTGACTCCTTGTTAATTTCTTTTTTGTCATCTTATCACCTTTTAAACTGTTAAGATTTAACTCTAATCTTTCAAGTTCATTTCTAAGTCTTATAACCATTTATCACTTTAATATACTCATATTAACATTTTATTATTTAGTTACTATTTTCGCTTTTGGATTCTTTTTCTCGCTAGCAACAACTTCGTCTAAGAACTCGTCTTCTTTAGGAATAAAAACTGTTATGTTACAACCTCTCTTTTTACACTTATAATCAATATTTTTTCCTACAAGAACACTGTTTCTTATACCGTCTAATAACTTATCTGCTTTAACAGGAACAGTTCTCAAAACTTGGAATCGTTCTGGGTCAGCATATATATTTAAGTCTACTTTGTATATTTTGTCAATGTCTTCTTTTGTTAATGCTTTACCACTATTATTTCTTACTAGTTCCTTCATAGTATTAGACACTTTGTCTTCGAAGTCTAGCTTAGCACATCTTGAACAATAAGGTTTATGTCTCATAGTACAATCTTGTTCTTTTTCTATAGATTTTGCTCTAAAAAGAGCCTTTAAGTCTCTTTCTCCTAAAATCTTCATTTCTTTTCTTTCGTTCTCTGTTGGTACTCTAAATATTGTTTCTGCCATTTTTATTCTTTATCCTCTACTTGTTTTATTGTTTCAACACCGTTTGCTACTTGGTCGTTTAATTGTTCTATAACGTCTTTACCGTGTGCTATATCCATTCTTGCTTTTACTAAAGTTTTTTTGAAGTCTCTAATTGCTTTCTTAAAGTTTTGTTCTAAGCCTTCATTTATCATTAGTTCTGCGTGTTTTAATACGTATTCGCTATACTCTATTTCTTCTTTTATTCTTACTAAGTTTTTTGCTATCAAACTTTTTTCTACGTCACTTAATTGTCTTATCTCTTTTTCTGGTTCTTCACAGTTTCCTAGTCCTCTTCCTGTTCTTGGACCTTTTCCTTCTGGTCCTGTTTTATCATTGTTTGGCATTTTATTTTTCCTCCGTGTTACTCTTTTATATTATTTTTTTGTTTATATTTGTCTTTAGCGGCTTCAACTAAATAATAGTATAGTTCTTCTATGTTTAGGTTTCTTGCCTCTATCGAAAATGATTTACTGGTGTATCCTGTACATTTTAGTTGTACTTGTATTGTCGGAAAATTGTTTTTTATCATCATTTTAAATTATGTAATCTATTGTTATTCCTAATAAAAATATGTTTATTATTGTTCACCAAAACATTTATATATTAATTATCACTTATTATTGATTATGTCAATAACTAATGATAATATAAAGTCCATTTTATTATATATTATTAATATATAGTGAATATATTGGTATTGTTTATAAACATTTTTAACAATTATATATATTATAACTCTTTAATACATTCAAGAGCTTTATCAGCAGCGTGAACCCAAGTAAAATTATTCTTAATAAACTCTCTATTAATCAAGCCAATCTTGTTACCAACAATTTTATTATTAAAAGCTTCCCTCATATCCTTTTTTAATAGTTCAATATCGGGTTTAGCCCACATAACATCTTCATACATAGGACCATCATTAGCAGGAACCAAAGTATAAGGTATATTAAAGTTTCCATCAGGAATAAAGTCTGTGTGACCACCAAAATCAGTATAAATAATCGGTAACCCACAAGACATAGCCTCGATAGCAGTCAACCCAAAAGCTTCACCCATAGTAGGAAACAAGAAGCAGTCACCAGCATTATACAACTTATATAATAACTTGTACTGCAAAACCTCATTATTAAACTTTATGTTCTTATTAATCTTGGTAAGACCAATCTTTTCTAACTCGTTTTTTAGTACCCAGTCAGGACCGTTATATGCAGGATTAATCTTGACAATCATTTCAACTTGTTCATCTTCTTTGAATTCTTCGTTAAAGGCTTGTAATGCGTATTGTACTCCCCCTCTGTCATTAGCACTATTTCTCCATCCCTTATTGACAATGAAAGTGAATTTTTCGTGTGACTCTTTTTCTATTTTGAACAAGTCTGGGTCTACTCCTTCTGGAACAATCTTAATTTTATCTTTAATAGCTTTTTTTAATCCTAAGTGCATACTATTATCACAAGTATTAATTATAGCATCTTTGACGTGTTTACTCGGCACCCAGATTTGAGAAACATGGTCATCAATCAAATAATCCAACCAAAACTCAGGCACATTTGTTCCTTCAAATACTACATATCCTACAAAGTCTTTACAGTCATGCCAGTACAACGGCCACTGATGAGGAAACATGACAGCAATACTAACACCGTCAGCGTAAGGTTCTTTTTTAGAACACATATCGAAAAAGTTGTCAGGACAACCAACTTCCCAACCCTGAGGTTTTTGAGTTACCAAACTTATGTTTTTGTTTTGTTTGTATAAAGTGTTAGCGAATTGTCTAACATGGTTTGAGTACCCGTCTATTCCGAATATGTTTCCTATTAAGTTTATATTTCTCATTTTTTTCTCTCCATATTAGCAAGAACCATAACATCAGTATATTCTTCATTAAATTCTGGAAATTGTTTATTTAAATTAATTGGTTTATTAGTAAAATTAGTAGTCCATGAACAATTATCAAATATGTATTCTCTAATTTCATTTGTTTCTAAATTTTTAAGTATTAATCTTGCTTCTGTTTTAGTCATTTTTTATCACCTAAATATTTCTTAATAATAAAAGGTCCTTCAACACCAACAGCAAACTTTGAAGCAATCTTTAAAACTAATTTACAAATATCATCTGAATTATATAACGGCTTTAATTCTTTAATCATTTCAAAAGCACCTAAAGCAAACTTTTCTCCACTACCACAAGAATCAAAATTATTTATAGATTCTCCCACTTGTAAATCAGTACTAATTTTATATAATCTGTTTTTATAACCAACAAGAAATTCTCCTATTTCTTCAACATTATTTTTCACTGTAATATAACCATTATCTTTTAAACACTTTCTAATAGAATCAATTACATCAGAACACATAAATTCATACTCTCCCTTACTTTTTGATTGTTCAGGTTGAACCCATTTAAATCTTAATAATTGTCCAATCCTAAAAGAAGATGTATAACCAATTAAGAAGTCTCCTTTATTAAATAATTTTGTGTCTTTTCTTATAACTTTTGATGAACTATCAGAACCACAACTATCGGCTCCCATCCACAAATTATTTTTTTTATCTATATATCCAATTATACATGTCATTAATATCTCCTCACTTTACTTTTTAATAATTTAGTAACAATATTAAACTTTTTAGCCTGCAACGCACTAAGATACCTATCCTTCTTTAAGTATTCCTCGGGATTCTTAATCGTGGTACGAGACTTAATCAAGTCATAATAAATAGTCATCATACGCTTAGCTTCAACTAACTCGTTCTCGTGCTCATCAACACTACCTTCTTTATCCCACCAAGACTTATGAAGCATAAAAGTAGTATTAGGATAAGAAATTCTTTCATCACCCATTAAGAAAACAGCTGTAGCCGCACTCATACAATAACCAGTAGCAATCGTGGTAATCTTACCAGGATAAGAATTCATTAAGTCTGTAAGCATTAGTTCAATGTATTCATCTCCACCATAACTATTAATATAAATAGTTAAAGGTGTTTTAGGTTTTTCTTTTATTAAGTAAAGTATTTGTTTTTTTAGTTTGTTTCCTTCTTTGATTTCTACTTCGTCTTCTAAGAACAAAATGTTTTTGACTAAAAATTTATCGTTGCTGATTAATTCGTCGTCGTCATCTTTGTCTTTGTCCTTATCTTTTTTTTTCATTTAAAATCATCTCTTCATACTTTTTTAGGAAGTTTCCGTGTTCATCGAATAACTTTTTAGTATACTTAATAAGGCTTTCATGATTAAGTTTAGCTAGTTCAGAATAATTACTTCTTTTATCACCGCCGCTAGGAGTCAAGAAATGCCAACAAATAGCTTGAGTGTCAACTCCTATCTTTAGTCCAGCACAAATAATCTGGAAACTAAAAAACTCTTCTTCCCTAAAACCGCACTTAGTCAAACCATCAAAGTACCAAATGTTTTTCTCAGTGTGAATACTCTTCTTATAAAGTGCACTACTACGAAAATGGTCGCTAGGAATAATCTCGTCTTGCAAGTAACCATAACCGCAATCGTCACCAATACTTAAAAGTTTTCCTTCATCACTCATTTTGCATTGACTTATTAATGGTTTAACGTGTTTAGTGTTCCTCTTCCACATTTCTTGAGCTAGAGGAGGAGTTATACCACTCATTAAGTCATATCCTTCTTCTATTCCAGTCACTAGTCTTTCAAGAAAGTCTGGTTCGATAATAGTATCGTCATCAATACGTGCTATCAAATCATTAGAACTTTCTTTACAAGCCCACTTGACCATTTGATTTCTCATCCTGCTAATCCCGTTGCTAACATTGTTTCGTTTCAAATAGACTTTATGTCCTTCACACTTGAGCCTGTTTAATAAGTATACTATGAAGTAATAATTCGTTATTGGTGTACCGCTTGCATCATCCAACAAAAAAATGTCGAAGTCTTGGTAATTCTGTGTTCTCAAGCTTTGTAGTAAGAATCCCATTTCTGTAGGTCTATTACGAGTTGCTAGTACTAAGTCTATTCTCTTATTCATTTTTTCTCCATCTTTCTTCTAACAGTATAACATTTTTTTAATTCTTCTATAAGTGCCTCATTACATTCTATCCATTGTAAAAAATTGTATATATTTGTGCTTTGTGTTTCTGATACAAATTTCTTTTCACCAAGTAATTCTTTTTCTTTTTCTTTAACTTTTTTTATTATTGTTCTTATTTCTTCTTCGCTAAACCACTTAATAGTTTTTTATGGTTTTGGTTTCTTCATTTCTTTTGTTACAATTCTATCTTTTACATTTGGGTTATCCCAAGAATCTAGTTCTATCATTTTGTTTCTTCTCCATCTGAAATGCAACAATCACTTTTCAAATCATCATCATACTCTCCATCTTCTAAACAATTAATAACAAAAGCTCTGGCTTCTTCTTTACTATTAGCACTAACTTTTATATTTATTATATTTTGTATTTCAAATTCGAACTTCCTCATTTCTTTTCACCTATCAATATTTGATTACCAAACATAAAGTTTTTTGGAGTAGGAATAATCTTGAAACCAGCACTAACAACTTTTTGTTCCCATTCATCTCTTGTCATAAACTGTTTATGAGTAGAATCGGCTTCTAGACTAGGATTACCAATAAAAGGAACACTAATAAGAACGTGTTTGTTAGAGATTCTATACATTTCTTTTAAAGCTTTATCTAGTTCTTTATCTTCTAAGTGTTCAAGAACATCGTAAGCAACAACTAAAGAAATATTATTAGACTCTCTAGACAAAGGAATCTTAGTTATATCACCAACTACTAAAAAATCTTTAACAGGACTATTATTAACAGCGTAAACACTTTTTTCTATACCAATAGCTGAAACACCAAAATCGAGACAAGTCTTAACTCTTTGACCAAAACCACAACCTAAAAATAAGACAGTGTTAGGCTTAAAAAAATCTATCCATTGCTTAACATCGATGTAATGCTTAACTTCTATTTTGTCTCTACCATGAAAATAAATTATGTCGTCAACGTCTTCTAAGTAAAATTTTTGTTTAAGAGTCAAAGGCATTAGTCTAAAATCTATAGGTCTAACAGGATACTTACCAAGCAAATGGTCGTTCTTCCATTTCTCTAAGAATAGAGGAGTGTGAATCTGGTAACCGTTATCAATGTTTTCATGATACCTATTCATAATCTTGTCTAAGTGTTTAACGTAACCCATATGCCAAATAACAACACCTTTTAAAAGCATTAGTTTCTTGTAACCAACAGTTATCTCATGGTTTCTTCCTTCAAAAAATATTTCTGGTTTATTCTTAAAAAGTCTAGCATTCCAAATATGTTCAGGTACCATGTCATCTTGTACTGCTAAATTATAAATGAAATGATAACCTTGTAAATCAAGAGTGTCCACTCCTTCTTTATCAGCTTCTAAAATATATTTTTTCATGTCAACACAGTTATCACTCAAGATTTCGTCACCGTCCAAAAACAGTATCCAATCACTTTTTAATTTATGTCTAACAGCGTTTTTTTGTTCTGTATTAGAAAGACTTCCTTCATTAATAAAATAAGAGTACTCTTTTTTTCTTTCACAAAAACTTTGTATGAATTGCAATGTTCCGTCAGTGCTTTCAGAATCTATTCCTATGACTATTTCATCAGCTATTTTAACTGCTTGTGTTAAGACTTCATTAATGAACTCTATTTCGTTTTTGATTTTAAGTCCTATTCCTAATGTTATTTCTTCCATTCTAAAACCTCTTCTAATCTCGTTTCGAAATTATATTCTCCTGTTATTTTAATGAATTTATTTATAGCTTTAACATATTGTGGTTGACTAAGTTCTGCTTTTTTATATACTATTCTACTTTTAGACTTAGTTAACTTTTTAATAGTTTTAATTATATCTCTTACTTTTAAAGTCCAACCTTTAATAGTATAAGTATTATTTTTGTGTTCATCAAATTCTGTTATATATTCCATTAATAACTCTACGAAGTCATCAACAAAAATAGGAGGTAACTCTTTGTCTTTATCACCGTAAACAATTAAGGGTTTGTTATTTAAAGCATTATTTATCCAGGTTGGAATCACTCTCACCTTGTTATCGTTAGGACCCCATACTGTTTCAGGACGAATAATAATATAGTCTATGCCGTAGCATTCTTGGTAAGCTTTTGTTTGTTCTTCCATATACTTTTTGCTTGTTATGTAAGGATTATGATTATTGCTTTCTACTCTGCTGCTACTGAACATTACTATTTTTTTGCAACCTGTTCTTTTTGCTAATTCTAAAACTTGTCTAGTTCCTTCCATGTTTTCTGTTGCTAACTCAGTATCTTTTATTACGTCTCTTATTACACAATTGCTTGCGCAATGAATTATCATATCATATTCTGTAATATTTAAATATAGTGTATTAGTGTTTCTTAGTGAATCATCTTTTTTATCTAATATATATACATCATTAAAGAGACTAAGTCTTTCTGCTATTTTAGAGCCGATTAAGCCTTCTCCACCTGTAATTAATATTTTCATTTTAAGTCTTCCTCTGATAACCCAAAAAAGTGTTTAAGCCATTCCTTAATTAGGTCAACCATACCGTTATGAACAGGTAAGTCTTCCATTAAACCCTTAATAAATACTCCTTCACCGCTATTCATGTCTAGTGACATACAAGGAATTTTTAGTTCTTCTTGTATTTTTAGAGCAGCATAATTGTTCTTTGCTCCTATGTCTATTGCTTGTGATAGATTAAACGTTTTCGTGTACTCTTTTAGTTCTTCTATTGCCTGATTTATATGTGTTAGACATGAATCATTCATTTTTTAAGCCTCTTTAATAATGCTCTTTTAAATTTGATATAATAATATATTCCTAATAAGTAATCTAGTTTCTTCTTTAAAAAATTCATTTTACCATTTCCTCAAAAACTTTGTCCCACTCAGACATCACGACGTCCCAATCATAAATCTTCAAGACCTTCTGACGACCAACCATACCAAGATTCTTACGCAAATCTTTATCATCATACAATAATTGTAATTGCTTAGCACCATCCTCAACGTCCATAATACCCCGTTCAACGTTCCAAGAACCAGTAATAGTCCCGTTAT
>Ga0307990_1002993_pt1 | contig 13155 bp, 10 predicted proteins | sample EllFjometagen129_FD_203168 | JGI IMG/M metagenome (GOLD analysis project Ga0307990, IMG submission 203168) | Marine microbial communities from Ellis Fjord, Antarctic Ocean - #129 | ecosystem: Environmental > Aquatic > Marine > Unclassified | place: Southern Ocean | collected 2014-10-08
AAACTTCGGGTAAAGATCCCGACTCAAATAGTTCATCCTGGGGATAATTTGAAAAGCGCCGAAAGATATTGGGGGTACTATACGATGCACCCTCTTCATAATCGCTAAAAAGATTTTTGACGGCAAATTCCTTGAAAGCTTCTTCCAGTGTGAGGCCCTGATCGCTCAGGAAGCCCTGGATGCTGAATACGATGTCCGTGTGGCATTCATTCCAAATTGTGTAGAGGGCATCCCGACCGCCCCAATTCTCCGAGATGTACTTGAAGAAAATTACGCGGGCGTATGGATCGACACCGTTGCCGGAAAACAAGGTGATTTCAGGTTCAAACATGTAGTACCAGACGTACTGCATATAGTTGTTCACGTCGTTATATACTTCATCCTCGGCCCAAACCGCCGATCCCTCAACGGCCCAGATGCAGGCGTCGCAAACCATGTGCCCGTAACAGCCCGCCAAGGCGATCTGAAACTGGCAGACGTGAAAAAACTCGTGAGAAAAAATGTCCTGCGTGGATGATTCGTGGTGAAAAATCTCATCCCAAAATACCATATATGACATGTTGTCCGGGTCTGCCAAATTATTATGGTACAGCGTTGTGTAGGCCCCTTGAAAGTCGATCTCGGGAGCGCCGTCCCCGGAATTTCCCACGTAAACATCCGTGTAATAGGTGTTCGAATTCCACGGCTTCGTGTACCCCATCTGGTTTACCTCAACGTCCCAAACGTTTTCGACAATCTCGACCAGACGTTCCAGATCACCGGAGTTGAAAGTGAAATCGTCTCCCCAGCGAATGGCGAAATGCTCGGTATATTCGAAGTTCGGCAAGATGACGGCGTCGGGATAATCGATTCTTTCGTCGGCGGCGACCAGCGGTGCTTCGTTTCGCCTGACTTTTCGCGCCGGGGTTTTTGCCAAAAGCCGCTCGATTTCCTCTTTCGCCCAGCCGGACAAATTTGGCAAAGCTTTGTGCATCTCCAGCAGAATCGACGTGGCGCAAGAAAAATGATCGCCTACGTTCCCTTCGCGCCTATATTTTTGCGGCAACGAAATGGGATCGAAAAAAGCCCAGGCGCGATAGACAAGCTGCGTTTCGCTATCGATAAGACCGGCGTCAAAATCGTCTCGGATGACTCGCGCACTTTTGTCGGGCGACAGTTCAAAAGCCTGGGCAGCGACGGACAAGGCTAAAACGATCCCAATGGCCAACATAAAAATTCGATTCATTTTCATCACACCTCTTTACGTGAAATGCGGGCCCAAGGGGGAAAAATAACAACGAGAACCGAAATTCCGGTGTTCCCTGGGAAAACAGCGCTTCATAATAGGGTTGCTTATGAATATGTCAAAATATCTGGCACTATTTGTAAGTTGCACAAAATTGACATTTTTCAAAAGTCAGCGCTAAATTTGCGCATGATGATGTCGAAAAAAGAAAGAAAAGCTGATTCAGGCCAAGCCTTGCTCTTTGCCGACATCGGAGCATCGGATTCCTTGTATTTGGAAAAGGCTTTGTGGAGGGCAGGGCATCGTTTCATCGCCGGCGTTGATGAAGCGGGCCGCGGTCCCCTGGCTGGTCCTGTGGTCGCTGCGGCTGTTGTGCTACAGCAAAACCCTGATATCGAAGGCATTGCCGACTCCAAGGTGCTGAGTTCCGCCGCTCGCGAATCGCTTTTCCCAAAAATTTTGCAAAAAGCTGTCGCCGTGTACGCGACGGCTGTTTGGATGGCCGCCATTGATAGAGACAATATCCTGGAAGCCGCAAAAGCCGCTATGCTCAAGTCGATCAACGGACTGGATGTCAAGGTCTCCCATGCGCTGATCGACGGCAACCAGAAACTGTCGATGACCCTGGCGCAAACCACTATCGTCAAGGGGGACGCGCGATCAATGTCCATCGGTGCCGCCAGTATTATCGCCAAGGTCGTGCGCGACCGCATAATGCTGACGATGCACGAACTTTGGCCCCTCTACAACTTTGCCGCCAACAAGGGGTACGGCACCAAGCAACACATAAAGGTTCTTGAAGAAATCGGACCATGTCCCATTCACCGAAAAAGCTTTCGCCCCGTGGAAAGATGTCTTTCTTCTCATCGATAATCAAAAGACTGTTGGCAAAGGATTTTCCGGCTCATTTGACCGGAAGGCGAGCTGAAGACCTCGCCGCCAAGGAGTTAAAAAAACGCGGCTACAGGATTATCGATAGAAATATTGTTCTTCAATGCGGTGAAATCGACATTTTGGCCAATGACGGAGAGAACCTTGTCATTGTTGAAGTAAAAAGCCTGAAAAACCCTAAAGAAGGATTCACTCCCTCAGTCCATTTGAATAAAGCCAAGAGAAAGCGCCTGGTTCGGCTTGCCGCTGAACTGACGCGAAAGAAAAAACTGCGCGGCCTCCCTGTGCGTTTTGATCTGGTTTCGGTTATATTCTCGAATGGCGGTGCATCTTTAGAAATTTTCACTAGAGTATTCGACGTGCAGGGGCGTTTGGTTTAAATGAGACTTCCAAGAATATTTCGGCATATCCGAACGCGTCTCATCGTTATCTATTTTGTCCTCTCGACCCTCACGTTGGGCCTTATCGGTCTTTCATTCTACTACGTACTGCGCGACGCCATGGATCGGGAGATGGGATCCCGCCTGGTCATGGTGGCGCAAACCGTCACAGCCTTGCTGGACGCCGGATCCGTTGAGAGCATTCGCCCTGGCGATGAGCAAAGCTATTCCTACAAACAGATCACGGAGACCATGCGGTCGATCCTGAAAATCGGCGATGCGAAGCGAATCTACGCCATTGACCGCGACCATAAAAGTCTCGCCGACACGCAGTCGGTTCCCATCGGCACGCACTATTTCCGAATGGCATCGAGCGGAGCGGAGATCAAAAGGGCCTTTGAAGGCGCAGCGGTCGATTCCATGATCTTTCAGGGATTGGACGGCAGATTCTACAAATCAGCCTACGCGCCGCTTGTGCGCGGTCGGGAAATCGTGGCCGTCATCGGCGTGGATGCCGACGTTAATTTTTTTGAAACGCTCAAACGTTTCCGGCGCGATTTCTTTTTTTACGGCGTCGTCGCCATCATTCTCATCGTTATCGCCAGCCTTGCGCTGGCTGTCGGCTTCGAGCGTCCCATCGCACGCCTCGTCCTTAGCGCGCAACGCATGGCCGAAGGCGATCTTGAGACGAAAATAGAACCGACCACGCGCGACGAAATCGGTTTTCTAGCCCAGGCTCTGGACAAGGCACGGCAATCCATCGTCGAGCGGGATAAAAATCTTAAAGTCCTGCAAAGAGGCATAGCCCATGAGGTGCGCAATCCGCTGGGAGGAATGCGCCTTTTTTGCGATATTCTCGCAGACGAAGTCAGCGACGACGAAGCCAAACTGGGGCACGTGGAAAAGATCAAGAAAGAACTGTTCGGGCTGGAAAACGTCGTTAACGAATTTCTCGATTATACGCGAGACCTGCCCTTTAGCGTCAGCGTGATCGACGTGCATGCCTTCCTGATGGAAATTATGGGGGGATACTCCGACCTCGTGGATCGCGGCGTTAACATCCACATCGATATATCGCCTCATGCCACGCAAGCCCAATTTGATCCATCGCTGATACGCAGAGCTCTTTTCAACATCATCAACAACGCGATTCAAGCCATGCCCAACGGCGGCGACCTTCGCGTCATGATCGCAAGAACATCCAGGACATTCAGCATCGAAGTTTCCGACACTGGAATCGGCATAAAGCAAGAGGATAAAGAGAATCTTTTTACGCCGTTTTTTACAACCAAAGATAAAGGAACCGGATTGGGCATGCCTTTCGCCATGAAGGCCGCTGAACGCCACGAGGGAACCATCACCGTGGCCAGCACGCCTAACAAGGGGACAACCGTTAAAATTCATCTGCCCATTACTTAAAGCAAGGGGGTTACACTGTGGCCAACATCGTCGTGATTGATGACAACGAAACCATGCGAGAGGGCATGGGGACCATCATTCGTAAAATGGGGCACAATGTCAAAAGCGCTGCCAACGGATCAGAGGGACTTGCGTACGTGGGGCAGGGGCATATCGATGTCGTTTTGACCGACCTGAAAATGGAAGGCATGGACGGGATTGAAGTGATAACGCGTTGCCGGAATATCAATCCGGAGATCATTGTCCTTCTTATCACCGCGTACGGATCCATTGAAACCGCCGTCGAGGCTATCAAAAAGGGCGCTTTCGACTTCGTTCAAAAACCCTTTTCGCAGGAAATCCTTCGTGTAAAAGTGAATCAGGCGCTGGACCACGCAAAGTTGTCGCGGCGCAACGAACTGCTGGAACAGCAGAACCGCTACCTGCGTGACCTGGAGGCCGGCGGATTCACCATCGACCAGATCATCGGCGGATCGAAAAGCCTGGAAAAAATTATGAAAACCGTTGCGAAAGTGGCCCTGGGCGACTCGACGGTTTACATCGAGGGTGAATCTGGCGTCGGCAAGGAACTTATCGCCCGCGCCATTCACCAACTCAGCCCGCGAAAAGATAAACCTTTTATCAAGGTCAATTGTTCCGCTCTGGCCGAAGGCGTGATGGAGTCGGAACTTTTCGGTCATGAGAAAGGCAGTTTCACGGGCGCCATTCGCCGGAAGATCGGCCGATTTGAACTGGCTGACGGAGGCACGCTTTTCCTCGACGAGGTGGGAGACGTCAGCCACTTGATTCAGCTCAAGCTGCTGCGCGTTTTGCAGGAAAGGGAATTTGAACGCGTCGGCGGGCAAACAACGTTGACGGTGGATGTGCGTATCATTTGCGCGACGAACAAAAATCTCATTGAGGAGGTGAAAGCCGGCGCTTTCCGGGAAGACCTGTATTACAGGATGCACATCATCCCGATCACTGTTCCGCCGCTGCGGGAAAGGAAAGAGGACATTCCGCAACTCGCGAAGCATTTCATCAAAAAACTGGCCGGCAGGACCCGAAAAAATATCGACAGCATTGACGACATAGCCGTGGATTCCCTTTCGACATATCACTGGCCGGGCAACATCCGTGAATTGGAAAACGTGATCGAGCAGACAATGGTTCTTTGCGACGGACAGGTTATCGTCAAATCGGATCTGCCAAGCTTCATATTCTCCACCTCCGACAGCGACACGAAGCGCTCACAGTTGGGTGAAAAACCACTGACGGAAATCCTTGAAGACCTGGAACGCCGCCTGATCAAGGAGGCTTTCGAGAAAACCGGCAAAGTCAAAACCGAGACCGCGAAGCTGCTCGGCATCAAAACGAGCGCCCTGTACTACAAACTTGAGAAATATGGATTGATCGAAAATTAACTAAAGGGTTGGAAACCAAACTGGTCATGAACGCAGTCGCCGCCATATTCAAACGTTGCACGACGCTGATCGCCCTATTGCTGGCAATCGTTTTCGTTTGGTCGGCGACCGGCGCGGCGCAGGTAGCCTATCCGAAGCGACTACGCCAGATTGAAAGTAAAACTCTTGGAATCGACGCTGAAATCAAAGCTCTGGACAAGCAGCGAATTCAGCTTCTGGCTCAAGTCCGCAGACTGGCGGATGAAATCGATCAATTCAAATCCAAGCCCAATCCGAACTTTCTCGAACGACGCCGACTGGAGCGACTTCTTGGAGAATCTCAACAGGCTGGCGAAGGGCTGGAAAATATTGTCAGTCAAATCGCCGAGAAGAAAGAACGCTATCGTCATAACCGGCAACTGGTTTACGACGCCTACACGGAGGAAATGCTTCGAAGCGCCGATAGACTTTCCAACGAGAGCGACCGGGAAAAAATTATCGCCTTCACGCGATATTTCCTGCAATTGCGCGATCGGCGCGAAACCTTCCGTCCATCCGGAACGCAATTCGGCAAAATCGACTTTCTCAGCGTCGAAATCCGGTCCGGCGAATCCCTTCAGTCCCTTCAGGCAAAACTCGATTTGCTGGTGAAAAGACGCGACAGACTCAAGAGCGCCATCAAAGCCATTCAAAAGGAGATCAAGGCTCTCAAAAAAGATTTAGCTTTGGGCAAGCAGATCAAGTCACTCATTGATGAGAACAACCTTTTCGAAGAGGAGATAATTTTCGAGCGCGAACCCAGGACGATCAAGATTCCCGAGAAGGTCGAAGATACCCATCCAAGCGGCGCGCAAAGAACCGGCTCCGGCGGCTACGAGTCGGGAGGCCACATTTCCCCGACGGGAGAAAAAGGCGACCTCGGAGCTTTCGACCCTTCAGGGTATTCCATCGATGTTGAGATCACCAGACTTGAAAGCCTGTCAACTTTTCTGAGCAAGGTGAAAGTGAAGCTTGATCGTCAAATTCGTGTGATCAAAAAGGCGATGAGAAATGCGCCTTCGTTGGGCAACCGAAATAATGGAAAAGATCGGCACGCCTTCATTCATCTGCGGGGAGGCGAGCGATGAGGAATATTTCCTTATTCTTCGTTGCCGTTTTTACGTTGGCGCATTTCGCCTGCCCATTGGCGCTCAATGCCGATCAAGCGGTGAAATGGGAGAATCAGGCTGTCATTCTGACCGAATACGATGACAATGTTTATAAGGTTGTTAATGACATCGCAGGCGACTTTTTGGCCCGCGTTTTCTTCGACTCCAAACTCACCTTGCCGACAAAATACGACAGCAATGTCACCATGGGATACACTCTGGGCGCAAAAGTATTCGCACAGGAAATAGCCCAGGATACCCTGATAAACCAATTTCTCCTAAGGGCAGTTAATCGCTCTTGGGCCACAAGCTACCTGGGCGGCGACGGTCGGGTCAAATTCCGAAATATCCGAGATGGCGACGAGGATTATAACAAACTCAACTTAAACGCTTTCGCCGGTCATTACTTCGCCCCGGGCGTCAGCGGAGAGGCGCACGTCGGATACACGCGCTTCGACTTCAAAACCTACGACTTTTACGACTACTGGATGCAACATTTCGGTTTTCAGGTGAAAAAAGCTTTTTCCCGCGACTTCCAATTTGCCGCATATTACACCTTTGAAGACAAGCACTTCCCATTCAACGCCTACGAAAACGTCGCCACAACAGGCGGGAACGTGTTCTTAAAAGAAACCAGTGAGCGACGCAACGACACGCTCCAGGAAATCGGTGTGTTCTTCACCGGGGCTCGCTGGGTCCTGTGCAACTTCCGCTATTCGCTTCAAATCAACAATTCCAACTCGTACGGCGACGGTTACTACAATCACCGAGTGCGCCTGACTCTGTCAAAAAGCCTTACGGAAAAAACAAACGCCCACCTTTTGGCTATCGCCAACTTCCGGGACAGCTACGAGGAGGTTCTTATTCCCAGAAGTTTCTCGATCGAGGAAGACGATGAAAATTACAACCAGATTCTCGTCAAATTGAATCGACAATTGTCCGACAATGTCTGGCTGGAAACCCGATACGGCAGGCTCTGGAGTCAGTATTCCGTCAGGCGCTTTAAGTTCAACAAAAACACCTATTCCCTCGGCCTTTCGATTAACTTTTAAACTCCTACTGATTCATGGACATAAGGAATTGATCATTGCTCTTGGCCTGCGTGATCTTGGCCAGGAGAAACTCCATGGAATCAATGGGGTTCAGAGGAGACAATACGCGGCGAAGCACCCAGACCCGCTGGAGCATGTCCTCGGTGAGAAGCAATTCTTCCTTACGCGTGCCGGACCTGTTGATGTCGATGGACGGATAGATGCGCCTGTCCGACAGTTTGCGGTCCAGGTGGATTTCCATGTTGCCTGTGCCCTTGAATTCCTCGTAAATGACCTCGTCCATACGACTGCCCGTATCAATCAGGGCGGTGGCGATGATCGTCAGCGAACCACCTTCCTCCACGTTGCGGGCGGCGCCGAAAAATCTTTTGGGTTTATGCAGCGCGTTGGAATCCACGCCGCCGGACAGAATCTTCCCGGAGTGCGGAACGACGGTATTGTAGGCGCGGGCCAGTCGGGTGATCGAATCGAGCAGAATAACAACGTCTTTTTTGTGCTCAACGAGCCTTTTCGCCTTTTCGATAACCATTTCGGCCACCTGCACGTGGCGCGTAGCTGGCTCGTCGAAAGTCGAACTGATCACCTCGCCCTTGACCGAGCGCACCATGTCGGTCACTTCTTCCGGTCTTTCGTCAATGAGAAGGACGATCAGATAAATATCAGGGTGATTATTGGTAATGGAATTGGCAATTGCTTGAAGCAGCATGGTTTTGCCGGCCTTGGGCGGACTGACGATAAGGCCGCGCTGTCCCATTCCGATGGGGCATAACAGGTCCATGATCCTTGTGGAAAAATTGTCCTGTTCGTATTCCAATTTGATTTTCGAGTCGGGATAAAGAGGCGTGAGATTGTCGAAAAGTATTTTGTCCTGGGAGGCCTCGGGATCCTCGTGATTAACTCTCTCGACTTTCAGAAGAGCGAAATACCGCTCACTTTCTTTCGGCGGTCTGACCTGCCCGTGTATGGTGTCTCCCGTGCGCAGATTGAAACGGCGAATCTGGCTTGGTGAAACATAAATGTCATCGGGGCCGGGTAGGTAATTGTAATCCGGAGCACGCAGAAATCCGAATCCGTCCGGCAATATCTCCAGGACTCCGGAGCCGTAGATGGCGCCCTGGCGCTCCGTGTGGGCTTGCAGGATCGCGTAGATCAGATCCTGTCTGCGCATTCCAACGGCGCCCTCGACATCAAGATTTTGCCCCAGGCGCAAAAGATCAGCGATTCTCATCTCTTTGAGATCCTGGATATCAAGAACTTTTTCCGGGCTGATTTCCACCAGCTTGTTGCTCTTGCCCGAAGCGCTTATTGCTGCCTTTATTTCGGGATTATCCACGCCGCCAGTTTTTCCAATATCATCATTCTTTGGTTTTTTCGCGCCCCGGGGCGCCCTCGGTTTGGGCGCGGATGCGCCGGGATTATTGCCCGAAGTCCCTTTAGTCTCTGCCATTGATATGCCTCTTTTGTTGTCTGCGGGTTCCGCTTTTGTGCGGAATACTCCTGATGGATTTTATGAGGAAAAACCCCGATGTTTCTTTGCGGGGGATTCTTTCACTGTGCCTTACAAGCGCGTGTCAGGTCTGGTATTCGGTCCTCGAATAATGCAGGTATTATCTTCAAAGATCATCCACATCAAGGATGAATTGGAGGAAATTCGCTAAAAAGAACTCACTGCTCGATAGCAACATCGCATTTTCTGGAATGCCGACCTTGGGAAACCACAAGGCGGTTTTATATTAGGTGTATAATTTAAACTGTCAAGATTTATTTTTTCTTGTCCGACTTAATCACTATGGCCGAAAGTTGCCGACCGGTTTTACCCTGATCACGGCGATAGCTGAAAAAGGATTCGCGCTCGCAAGCCGTACATCGTCTGGCCAAATGAATGGCGTCGGACTTGAGTCCCGCGTTGGCAAGGCTGGCGCCCGCCGCCGCAGGCAAATCCAGAGTTGTTCTCCCGCTGTTTTCGCAAATGACTGAAGGTGTTTTTTCAAAAACCTGTTGAAATTTCGCGACGACTTCTTTGCCCACTTCAAAGCAGCAAGGCCCAATAGCCGGACCGACAAAAGCGATCAGATCACGCGCATCAAATCCCCTGTTTTGCATGGTTTCGACCGCAGAAGCAATGACTCCGCCCAGCATGCCCCGCCACCCGGCGTGTACGGCGGAGACGACCTGTCCGTCCCTGTGGCCAATGAGAATCGGTACGCAGTCCGCCGTCAACACTCCCACCGCGACATCCTGGACAGCGGTTGTAATGGCGTCCGCTTCCATCTCGCGCGAAGCGCTCGTCGGCAAAGCTTCATCGACAAAAATTGCTTGCGCCGAGTGTATCTGCCACGGCAAATACAAACGAGAAACTCCCATGATATCGAGCGCCGTCGCTTCATTGGCGCCGATGTCTTTTGGGTCATCGCCGCAGGCGGTGCCTATGTTGAGACTGTCATATGGTTTTTTGCTGCAACCCCCAAGGCGCGAAAAGAAAAATATGTCAAAGGGCAATATCTTTTCGCAGCCGAAATCAGTGTAATCCAAATACTGTTTCGTCACAGGGAAATTCCAAGGCTAGCGATGATCGGCGCCAGATCGTCGGGGATGGGCGCCGTCAAGTCTATCCATTCATTCGTTCTGGGATGCCGGAAGCTGAGCTTGAATGCGTGAAGGGCCGGCCTGGTCAATTTCGCGGCCAGTTCACCGAGCGTTCCGGGTAGTTTTTTGGCGGCGCGCACGCCCCCGTACAGGTCGTCCATAATCAGCGGGCAGCCCAGCGCTTTTAAATGCACACGTATTTGATGTGTTCTGCCCGTGAGCAATCGGCATTGAACGCAGCCGACCGGCCCGCGAACTGAGAGCAGCTTGTACTGCGTTTTCGATTCCCGACCGCCGGATTCATTAACGCTCATTTTTTTTCGATGAAGTTTGTGGCGGCCTATGGGAAGATCGATCAAACCCTCCGCGGGGTTCGGCGCTCCAAGAGTCAGGGCGATATAGATTTTTTTTACCGTGCGTTCGGCAAACATGCGCGACAGGGATTCATGAGCAAAGTCGTTTTTTGCGCAGACGATCGCACCGCTGGTTCCCTTGTCGAGCCGGTGGACAATCCCGGGGCGCAGAACGCCGCCCACGCCGGAGAGATTGTGCGCGTGCGCTAAAAGAGCGTTGACAAGCGTGCGATCAGGATTTCCGGCGGCGGGATGGACCACCATGCCGGCGGGCTTGTTGACGACAATGATATCATCGTCTTCATGCAGGACATCCAGAGGGATGTTCTGGGCGGGCGTTCGGGCGGGATCGGCTTCCGGGATGATGACGACGACGGTTTCGTGCCCTCGAATTTTATAGGAAGCTTTGGGGAGATTTCCGTCCACCAATACGTGCCCTTCGCCGATCAGCTTCGCTATCCGGGAACGGCTCAAATTTTCGACTGAGTTGGCGATGAACACATCAAGGCGCAGATCACGGTGTTCCGGCAAAGTATTGAGCAGAAACTCCCTTTTGCCCGCACTCGATGGCTGATTGTTCAAATCTTTTCCAAAAACACTTTGTAGGCTCTGTAAGCGGCGTGAAAATCCGCAATATGCAAAAGCTCGAAGGGGCTGTGCATCGCCAAAACAGGCGGACCGACATCCAGCACTTCCGCGCCGGTGGCGGCGATGAATTTGGCTATGGTGCCGCCTCCGCCCTCGTCGACCTTTCCCATTTCCGTGCTTTGCCAGGGGATTTTATTCTTATTGAACAATCGGCGGATTTCTCCCACGAATTCGGCTGAGGCATCGGAGGCGCCGACCTTGCCGCGTGAACCGGTGTACTTCTTTATAGCCAGTCCGTAACCCGCGCGGGCCGCATTGCGCAGGTCGAAAACTTCCGGCCAGTTCGGATCGACCGCTGCGGCCAAATCCGCGGACAGCGCCTTGGAGTTGTGCAGCGCTTCGGTTACGACGCTTTCGCCCACTGATTTCTCTCTGGCCTCGCAAAGACGCCGCACAATATACTGGAGGAATCGCCCCTGCGCGCCAGTGTTGCCGAAGGAGCCGACCTCTTCCTTATCGAAGCAGACAACCAGTTGCGTTGTTTCAGAAGCCTCGGCGTCGAGCAGCGCCCTGACGGCGGCGTAGGAACTGGCGCGGTCATCGTGCCCGTACCCGCCGATAAAAGCTCTGTCGAAGCCGACATATCTGGCTGGTCCGGCCGGAACGAGTTCTAATTCCGCACTGACAAAATCCTCTTCCACGATTCCGTATCGATCATGGAGCAATTTCAAAACGCCGAATTTTATGCGTTCGGCCTCGCCTCGCGCACCGATAGGCAAGCCGCCCGCGACGACGTTCAACTTCTCCGCCGGAATGGCTTCGGAAAATTTTCTGGAATCCTGAGCTTTTTTCGACAGATGGGGCAGCAAATCGGAAATGCAAAATACCGGTTCGTCCTCGCTTTCTCCAATATTGATCTGAACCATCTCGCCATCGCCTTTTACAATCACACCGTGCATGGCAAGAGGCATTGTTACCCATTGGTGTTTGCGCACGCCGCCAAAATAATGTGTTTTCAGCAAGGCCAGGCCGTGATCCTCGTATAGGGGCATCGCCTTCAAATCGATTCGCGGGCTGTCGTGATGCGTGGCGATGATGCTAAGCCCTTCGGCGAGCGGCCTGGATCCCAATCGCGCCACGCCAAAAACCTTGTTTCGATAGGCGATGGTCAGCAAATCCCCTTTGCCCTTTTTATTGGCGTTGAGGTCGCAAAATCCTCTGCCCAGGGTGTATTCCAGAAAAAACTGCGTGGACTCTCTTTCTGTTTTGACTCTGGAGAGATAGAGCCGATAATCTTCGGCCAATGCCGCTAGCGCAGTGCGCCGGCTGGCTGAGATAAAGTCCATGCCGTGCTTCACCTTATAGCCCAGACTTTTTTTCATCGATTTAAGGGTCGGGTTTTTTTCCATCGTTTTCTCCACATAGGCGGCCTATCCAATAAAGGGTTTTTACACGATTCTTCAGGGGCCAAGCCGGTTTATATATTTTCGATAAAGCGCGGCGCCGGTCTTTCGGCGCAGAAATCGCGGAGTTCTTCTGAGGCGTTTAATATCGCTCACGATTTGGTCGATGTGTTGCCGGGCGACGTTGCGGCCCGCCTCAATGCACTGTTCAAACTGGGAAAAGTCCGCCCAGTGATATTTGCCGACATCGGGACTGAGGATCACGTCCGCAAAGCGTAGGTGATGGTCGGTGAGCGCAAGCTTCGTGATTTGATGTGAACGAAAATATATCTCAAGCGCTTTCATGGAGTTTCCCGGAATCGGAAGATCATGAATGACGTTTGCGGCGATCACGTAATCTGCGCCCATCCGGAAAACTTCCGATACGGGAACCATGTTGATAATTCCGCCATCGACGCAAAGTCGATCCGCAATTTTTATGGGGGGGAAGGCGCCCGGAACCGCCGACGATGCGGCTATGGCATCAATCACAGGGCCTTCGTCCAGAATGACTTGCTCGTTTGCGACCAAATCCGTAGCGACGGCGTGAAAGGGTATTTTCAGACTTTTGATATCCCGGTCATCGACAAAGAAACCCAATAGCTCGTAAAGATCTTCGACATCCAGGGCCGAGGAACGGGTCATGGTTGATGCGATGACGCGACCGCGTTGAATATAGTAGCTAAAGC
>Ga0307990_1002994_pt1 | contig 13153 bp, 12 predicted proteins | sample EllFjometagen129_FD_203168 | JGI IMG/M metagenome (GOLD analysis project Ga0307990, IMG submission 203168) | Marine microbial communities from Ellis Fjord, Antarctic Ocean - #129 | ecosystem: Environmental > Aquatic > Marine > Unclassified | place: Southern Ocean | collected 2014-10-08
TCAATAAAAGTCATATTTCTTACAGGATTTCTTGGGTATTGTGTATTAAATATTACAGAATTAAAAGAACCTCTTTTTCCACTACTTACAGGATTATTTGGAAGTTCTATGTTAATATTAAGCATAAAAAATAAGATAAAAATTCCTAAACAAAAAATTTTAAAACAAAATATTAAATTAAAAAAAATGAAAAAACCCTTAATAGGGGCTTTATTTGCTTCCCCTTTATGCAGTTTTCTTCCAGGACTTGGAAGTGGGCAGGCAGCTATAATAGGCAATACAATTTCAAAAACAGATAACAAAGGCTTTCTTATTTTGCTTGGAGCAACAAATACATTAGTTATGGGATTTTCATTTATCTCTCTTTATTTAATTTCAAAAACAAGAACAGGAGCAGCAGTAGCAATTAAAGAAATAACAGGAAATTTCAGTTTAGAAATCCTAATATTAATCTTAATTATGATTTTAATAACAGGCATAATTTCTTTTTTTATAACAAAAAAACTTGCTGAATTTTTTTCAAACAAAATTTCAAAAATAAACTATACAAAAATTTCAATAATCACCTTAATTTTTTTATCAATAATAATTTTAATTATATCTAATTTATTAGGTTTTGCTGTTTTTCTAATTTCAACAATCACAGGACTTTACTCAATCTCACTAGGAGTTAGAAGAACAAATATGATGGGTTGTTTATTAATTCCTACAATTTTGCTTTATTTATTGTAAAATTATAGGAGCAAGATGTAACGCACCAACAATTCTTCCATATCTTTTTTAAGAATTTATTCCCGAACTAAGTTTTAATTTCCTCATTAATTTTCTTAATATAAACCTTAGAGATTCCATCTTTTATATCTCTTAATCTTATTGACAGATCATAAAAACCATCCCCATTTAGATCAAATTTCTTTTCTTCTTCTACATGTATATTTACCTTAATAGAATTATCAGGAAAAATTAAATCTATTGAAGCTCTATTTATAGAATCAATTGTTATTGTTTGTTTAGTTTTATCAAACATAAATGCAACTTTTTTATTTTCTCCCAAATTTAAATTAACCCCTTCAGAAAAATCATCTTCTGAAATTTTATCTAAAGATAAATTAGTAAATAAAAACACAGCAAGACCAAGTACTATCCCTCCTATAATAACAAAGAGGATAATTACAAATATATTAATTTTTTTTTCTAATTTTTGATTTGGAATTTGAGAATTAGATAAACTAGAAGTATTCTCTTGAAAAGAATCATTATCTCCTTCCATGATAAATAGATTAATAAAAACAATATAAAAGTCTTTTGATACCAACAAATTATAAATAAATAAAATTTAAAAATTCTTTAAAACCACTTTCCCAAAGCTTCTTGTTTTTCAAGTTCTTTTCCAAAAATACTATCAATAGTTTCTTTGGTTAATTCAAGGGTTTGTTTTAAATAGGGAGATAAATCATATTTTTGTGCCAACTCAATTGCAATATCTAAATATTTTTTAATTCCACCTTCATGAATTGTGAAAATTATTTTTCCTCCACAAACAGGACAAACCCCTTTTAATGGAGGTCTTCTAAAAGATTCATTACAACCAACACATCTAAAACCTTGCATAGAAAATTTTCTTAAATTACCCCTCATATCCCTTATAAAATGCCTCTCAATTATTAATTTGGCTGTATCTTTTACATCTGCAGCCCTTATTTTTTCAACTAAATTCATCTGATGCTGCACTTTTTCTGCCATTGTTGCTAATTTTTTATAATTAGAAAGATTAACACCTTTATTAAAATTTGAAGTATCATGAGTAAAATCCAAATTTACAAAAGGATCTTTATCTTCTTTCAAAAGTTGTTTAATTGTTTTTATTCCTTTAACCTCAGAAGAATGCTTTCTTTGTTCAGCAAGTTTATATAATTCAAGAGGATAGGTTCTATCAGGAGTTGCTTCAAAATCTAAAATTTGATCATCTACCTCCCCTGCATTAATTTTTGCATTTAACACAAGAGGTGCATCTTGTGTCCCACCTCTATGCTCAGGCAAAAAAGATCTAGAAAAATTCAACAAAACATCAGATAATAACATAATTGCAGCTTCATCCCCATCACAATCACGCCTAATGGCAGCATGCATATAAGGACTCGCATATAAACCCAATGCCTCAGCAAAACCAATAAATCTGCAGATAACTCCTGCACAATTATGGGGAGCCATACAAACACCTAACTGCCCAATTAAATCTTCTTTTTTCTTTATCTTATGGAAAGAATCTAATTTATAAAATCTCTCTAAAAGCTCATCTACAAAATTACAAATATCAATAAAAACATCTCCAGCTCTCTCACTTGGAGATGTAGGAGAATCAGGCAATAAAACATCATGGGGCATTAATTCTAAAATTTGCTCATTATCAACAAGATTATCCCCATTAATATCCTTTTCATAACCTAGTTCTTTTAATTTCTCAATATTGGTTCCAATTTCTATTGGCTTAAAACAATTTAAAGGTAATTCTGTACAATCATACCTAATAGTCCCATCTTTATTCACTTGCAAACTATTTTTTGCTCTTAAAACTCCTTTGGCAAAATTTTCTATAATATGCCCCTTTGAAAAAGTTCCCCTAACACCCTTAATTAATAAAGGAATTTCACTTTTATTTAAATTCAAATATTTAACAGCACTATCAAAATAATGATTAATATCAATGGCCCTCCTAGAAAAATCAAAACCTTGTTTCTCATTAATAAATTTTTCAAAAGATTTTTCATTTGTTTCAGGAAAATAAAACATTTTTTTACATTTATTTCCACAAGTTTCACAAGAAGGATAAATAGTCTCTTGATTACATTTTTCACAAAAATAAATTGGAAAATCACTCTTAACTTTTCCAACATCACAAGCAGTCTGAACACTTCTCAATCTCCCCCCTTCAGAACCAACAGGAAAAAGAAAATTTGGACTACCTTGTAATTTTCTTAATTTGGCTTTTTCAGGACGACCCATTCTTGCACCAATAAAATCTCCTGCCTTATTTTTAATCTCAAAATTAGAAACTGAATTAACTATCTCTAAAATAGAATTTTCTTTTTCTAAATTATTAAATTTATCAAAATTTTTTGCTTTTAAAAAATCCTTAAGAAAACATTTTTTATTTAAAATACTTACATCAATTCCCAAATTAGATAATAAAATTTTACTTTCATTTTCATTTAAAACAACATTTTCTATTGTGACTAAATGTTCAACACCTAAAAGCTCCAGAGCTCTTTTTCCAATCTCAAATTTTTCTTGTTCATTCTTTCCATAAGGCAAGATTATTTTTTCATCAATCTTAGAATGTGCAAGCCAATCTATTAAAGAAAAAAACTGGGCATTGCTAATCTCTGTCCAATAAAAAATAAAATCAGGGTGTAAAGGAATTTTATATTTTTCACTTAATTCAACTGCTTTTTCAAAAGAAATATTAAAACAATTTACACCCTCTTCATTGCCCCCTGTTTTTTCTTTTAATTCTAAATTCCACCACTCTTGAACATAACCTGGTTTGATTAAATCTGCATTTCTATTTAATACATCACTAAAAGGAAACAAAATATCTCCTAAATAAATTATTTCATCAACATCAAAATAAATTTGTTTTGCTTCTTCAACCGAAGTTATTTTTTTTACACTACCATTTGTTAATTTAACAATTGGCCCCTCAATACAATCACAACTAGTGGTTATACAACCCTTTGTAGGTTTTTCAATTTTTAATTGAGTTCCTATAGCAATAAACTCATCAACAATAGCCATTGTTTCAGGACTTAATGATACTGCACTAAAACCACTAACCCTTCCCCTACCATATCTAAATCTAAATCCCCCTGACATTGAAGGATGTCCAAAAATAGGTCTTCCTGCAACTAAATCATTAATATAAGTAGGTCTAACAGATTTAGCCTTCCCAGTATCTCTTTTTTTATGCAAATCTAAATATTGCTCTAAAAAATCAAATCCAGTTAAATTGAATTTTTTTCCTTTAAGTTCTTTATAAAATCTAAATCCTTTTGCAGCTTTTTGTGCAAGTCCTTCAGAAAAGATTAAACACATTCCTCCCCTAATATAATCTGTGTCAACTCTTTCCAAATTTTTATAATTACTAACTTCTAATTTTTCTGTGGGTTCTCCAGCAATTTGAATAGGAAGATTTTTTGCTAAAAACTCCATCTCTTCAGGAGTAGGAAAATATTGTAGATTGGTCACCCTCTCATGATAATCTACATTTTCAGTAATATATCTTTTAACTTCTTCTTCAGTAGGATCATATTTTGAATAACCAAACAACTCTCTTAAATAATCAATTAACATCAATGCAAGACAACTAGCAGTAGTCCCAGCACTCCTTATAGGTCCAGAAAAATAAGCAATAAAATAATCTTCTCCTTTTTTTGTTTTTCCTAATTTTAATTTAGTAAAACCCTCAATAGGACTTGAAACAACACCTAGAGTAAGATAAGCAAAACCAATTCTTATTCCTGCTTCAATCGATTGTAATAAATCTTCAAACTTACAAAATTTTTGTTTTGCAACTTCCTCTGCAATCCTAAAACTGACAGCAGGATTTAATTTGCCATGTTCTTTTTCTAATTCAAGGATTCTTTTAGAAACCCCACTATCTTTTAATTGAGGATAAACAACAGAAATTAAACCAACAACTTTTTCAGCCATACTCATAGCAAGGGGAATTTCAACTTCTGTACTTGGATCAAATCCTTTTTTCCTAGCTTTATCAATTACTTCATAAACCTTCTTAACATCTTTTTCAAGATTTTTGAAATGATATTCAATTTGTTCTGTATAGGGCATTTTTAGTAAATCTTATTTATTATAATAATATATCAAATTTCTTTTTAGATATATTTGTACTAAAAGATAATCTTTATTCGAAATCTAAAATTTTAATTGCTCTTGTTTTTAGATTTAACATAGGGACCTTGCAAAAATCAGGCTGTGCTCCTCTTTTTTCCATATAATCAGTCATTCCTTCCCATCCAGCAACACTAATACAAAGAATATTATTATAATAACTAACTGCACTTTTATGAGTATGTCCTGCAAGAAAAATATCAGGTATGCCCCTTATAATATGGCTGTCTTTTTCACAAGGAAAATACTGTGTTGAGGCATGTGTGGGAGCAAGGTGTCTATTTTTTAAAAGATATTTCATAATTAATTCAGGTTTATGTGCAGCTTTTTGAATCATTAAAGAAGAAATATTATCTGCATAATAAAAAAAAGAAAAACCATGATACATTAATACATTAAACCCCCCAAAGTCCTGTCTTGAAGCAATATTAATTAAACTTGGATTTGTGGTAAGAGTAATATTTTTTAAATTAAAAATCGGCCAGGCATATTTCTCATCTAAAATAGGTTGTGGTTCCATAAGCCTAACCCCATCATGATTTCCAGGACAAAAAATTATCTGAATATTTTTAGGAATTTTACTTAAAAGTTCTGCAGCTTTTTCAAAATGAGATTCTAAATTAGAAAACAAAATTTCATTTTCCTGCCCAGGATAAACACCAACTCCTGTAATTAAATCCCCTACAATAAAAAGATATTTTATTTTAGAAACTTCTTTTTCAGTTCCAGGAACTTTACCTCTTAAATAATTAATAAATTTCAAAAACTCTTCTTCCATAAATGTTTTACTTCCAATATGTAAATCTCCAATAAACAAAGCAAATTCCTCAACAAAAGCTTTTTTTCTTTCTGGAAGAACAATCTCTGGAAAAATAATATCATTAGCAAAAAAAATTTCCTTCATTCCAGAACCTTTAAACCCAATAACTGAATCGAGGGTAATTTCCTGAGCTTTTTCATAAAGTTCCTTTTTATTTTTATTTATTAAAATTTTAATTTTGCCAGTTAAATCTTCTATTTCAAAAATAAGATTTTTATTTTTAGTTAAATTTTTAGATGAAACAATTCCAATAAGAGAAGAAGTTTGCCGATTATTTGAAAGTTTATTTATTGAAATAGGATTTGTTAATTCTGGATGCTCTTGTAAAAAAACCCTCATTTCAGAAAACCTATTTCTAAAATAACTGACAAAATCACCAACAGAAAGTTTTTTACTCTTTGAAAAAGGAGGATTAATAATTTTAACAAGAGATTTATCATCATAAAATTCTTTTTTTTGATTTTCTAATGAGTTTGGAATAAATTCTTTAGAAATTTCTATGTTTAAACCTAATTTTATCTTTAATTTTTCTAAATTTTGCTGATTTTCTTTAGGTAATCCTGAAAAAATGCTTAATAAAGAATTATTATTAAAAATATCTTTTGTAATCACTCTTTGTTGTGTTTTCTCTTTAATACTTTCTATGATTAATTTAACTGAATTAATATCAGTTACATCACTAAAAAGATTTAAAACTTCTTTATCAAGTAACAAACCCTTTTTTATACAAAAATTCAAAATTTCATTGTTTTCCATGATAAATTTAACAATAATCTAAATTATTTTTTAAGATTTCTTTTACTTTCATAATGATTTGATCTGTTATGGCTAATTTAATCTCTCGCATTCTCCCCCCTCTACCTTTAGAAATAACCTTTACATTAATAATTCCCAACATATCAAATTCTTGAAGAATATCACTAACTCTTCTTTGTGTTAAAATCTCTAATTTGTTTTTAAGGCATAAATCTTGATAAAGATTATAAACATCTCCAGTAAAAATTGAATTTTTATTATTTTTCTCAGTCAAGGAAATTATTGAATTTAAAACTAGTTGAAATTGCTTTGGCTCTGAACTAATTATATCTAAAATTTTATCTTTCTCCATTTTATCATTAGCTTCATCTATATGTTTTAAAAAAACCCTCTTACTAGAATTTCTTTCAGCTAACTCTCCAGCAATTCTTAATAAATCAAGAGCTCTTCTAGCATCTCCATGCTCTCTTGCTGCATAAGCCGAGCATTTAGAAATAACCCCATCTTCAAGAACATTTTCCTTAAAAGCTTCAATAGATCTTTTTTTTAATATATCTTGTAATTGTAATGCATTATATGGATGAAAAACAATTTCTTCTTCACTTAATGAAGACCTAGCTCTTGCACCTATATCATCTAAAAAAGTTAAATTATTACTTATACCAACAATACAAATTTGAGCATTTGTAAGTTCAGAATTTAATCTAATTAAACTATATAAAAAATCATCAGAAATTTTTTTAACAGCCTGATCAATTTCATCAAAAACTAAAACAACTAATTGTTTTTCTGAATCAATTAAATCAATAAAACGGCTATAAACAGCCTGAGTAGGCAAACCTGTAGAAGGAACCTCTCCACCTAATTTTTTAATTAATTCGGCCAAAATCCTATATTCTGTATCTGAAACTTTTTTTAATTTGCAATTTAGATACTCTATTCTTAATTTAAATCCAGAATCTTTAGATCTTTTTAAAAGCTCATCAACAATATACAAAACAGACAATGTTTTTCCTGTACCAGTTTTACCATATAAAAATAAATTACTTGGCCTTTCACCTCTTAAAACAGGAGCTAAAATAGAAGCAATTTGTTTAATTTGTTCCCCCCTATGTAAAATCTTTTCAGGTTGGTAATTAGATTGCAAAATAAACTTATCTTTAAAAATAAGATTCTTATCAAAAGAATCAAAGATTTGCGAAATTTCATTACTCATTTAATTACCCCCACACGTTTATTTCTTATGGAGAATAGATTAATACTTTTTTCCACGATGGGAAAAAATTAAAATATTATATAAATGATTATGACTACTAAAAAAGAAGGACACCACTATTTCTTATGGAAAAATGGTTATAAAGTAAAACAAGTTATTATCTAAATTATTATTTCTTAAATTATTATTATATTATTATTATCTTTTTTTATTATTTCTTAAATTATTATTATATTATTATTATCTTTTTTTATTATTTCTTAAATTATTATTATATTATATTATATTATATTATATTATTATTATTATTATTATTATTATTATTATTATAATATATATATTATATTATATATATTTTTTTAAATAAAAAATAAAAATAAAAAAATCAAGATTTCCTTTAAAAACATTTCTATAAGAAATGAAGGGGTGGGAGATATTAGGCTGTTTTTAAAAAATAAGTAGTAATTTAACAATATCTTTTTTTCACAGAAAAATTTATAAACAATTTTCTTTTTATTTAGTTATGCAAACTGAAAAGAAACCTTTTAATTCTCTAATAAGTAAAATGATTGTTACAAAAGAGGGAAAAAGATTAGGTTTTGTGAGGGATATAACTTTTGAAACAAAGTCTGGAGAATTAATTAATATTGTTATAAAAGATCCAACACCTTATATAAAAAATCTTAATTTAGAAGTAACTGAATCTAATGAATTATTAATACCTTATAATGCTATAATTGCCATAGGTGATTTTATTGTTGTTTCTGAAGAAGATTTAATCTAATTTAATAATGTAAAGATTTAAAAAAAACTATTTGATAATTCTTTTAATATGGGAATTAAAAAAGATGCAATGAATTATGAGAAAAAAATTGCAGATGTAAAATACTTTTTTTGGAAAAAATATTGGTGGTTATTTGTTTTAATATTATTAGTTTTTATGGGAATATATTGGATTCTATATAATATATATTATTAATTTCAAATAATAATCTTAAAATTAGATGTTTTTCCTCTTTTAACCACTTTTTTTGATAATAAATTTAACTCATTCTTAATAATTAAAAGATAAAAATATTTAAAAACTCTCTTTTATTTTTGTAAATTATGAAATTAATAGGTTTTAACTTTAAAAAAATTAGTGCAGAAAAAATAAAGAATATCTCTGGGAAGATTGATGTTAAGGCAAATATAGATGTTCTTAATATAAAAGAGGTTAATTCAGATATTTTCAATAAATCTAAAGAAAACTTATTAGGTGTAGATTTTATTTATTTTATTAATTATGAACTAGGATTTGCTAAAATTGAATTAAAAGGAGATCTTTTATTATCAGTAGATTCTAAAGAAACTAAGGAGATTTTGAAGAATTGGGAAGATAAAAAAATGCCGGATAATTTCAAAGTTGACTTATTTAATATAATTTTAATGAAAACAACTGTAAAAACACTACAATTAGAAGAAGAAATAGGTCTTCCTGCACATGTATCTTTACCAAAAATAGAGTCTAATAAAGATAATAAAGATAATAAAGACCTTTAGGAAATTAATTTAGGGGTGAAAACATAATTTTTAAAAATCACCTAAGATACTTATTCTGAGTTTATGAAAAATGCCATTAGATTTAAGAACAAGAAAATTAGCCCAATTAGCTGTAAATTATTCTGTTTCAGTTAAACCCCAAGAAAAAGTAATTATTTCAGGAAATATTGAATCAATAGATTTTTTAGTTGAACTTTATAAAGCAGTAATCTTGGCAAAAGCACACCCAATTATAAGATTTAATTTACCAAACACAGATGATTTTTTTTATAAATATGCAACAAAAGAACAAATTGAAAATTTTCCTAAAGAATTTATGGATGTTTTAAAACAAGCAGATAAATATATTGGAATAAACACAAAAATAAACACAAAGGAATTATCTTCTGCAAATCCAGAAAAAATTACTGCACGACAGAAAATTATACACCCTATCTCAACTTATATCTGTAATGAAAAAGATAAAATAAGAAGATGCACAATTGCTTTTCCCTGTCAAGCCTTAGCACAGGAGGCTGAAATGTCTTTAACAGATTATGAAAATTTTGTTTATGAATCTTGTTTACAAGATTGGAAGAAATTAAAAGAACAATATAATAAAATTAAAAAAATCTTTGAAAATGCATCAAACGTTCATTTAATTGGAGAAGGGGTTGATTTGAAATTTTCCATTGCCGGAAAAAATGCGGTTGTAGATAGTGGTGAAGAAAATATGCCTGGAGGAGAGGTTTTTATGGCTCCTGTAAGAGAGAGTTTAAATGGCTGGATAAAATTTGAATATCCTGCAATAAAATCAGGAAAAGAGGTTGAAAATATCTCCCTGAAATTCAGAAAAGGCAAAGTTATTGAGTTTAATGCAAGCAAAAATAAAGATTTTTTTAAAAAAATGCTAGAAATAGATGAAAATTCTCCTTATATTGGGGAATTTGGGATTGGTTGCAATACTAAAATAAAAAAGTTCACTAAAAATCTTTTATTTGATGAAAAAATATCTGGAACAATGCATCTTGCTTTAGGTGCTGCATATAAAGAAAATGGTGGAGAAAATGATTCCGCAATACATTGGGATATTGTAACAGATATGTCTAATGCAAAGATAATTCTTGATAATAAAATTGTTCAGGATAAATCTAAATGGAAAATTAAAGGGGTTAAAATTTAATTTTTTAGATAAGAAAATAATTTTTATTGTAACCGAATAACTTATAATCTCTTTTGATATTCTTTTTTATGAGAATCTCAGATAAGAAAAAACAAAAAATTTATGAGCAGATATTAATTTTTTTATATTCAACAAATCCAAGACCGATGTTTACTTCTCATATTGCTAATGAAATTGCAAGAGATGAAGAATTCATAAAAAAGCTTTTAGTAGAGTTAAAAAATAAAAAATTAGTGGATGAAATTAAAAAAAATCCCCAAGGCAAGGATTATATAAGGCGTTCAAGATGGAAGTTATCGTTGAACACTTATAATTTTTATAAGTCTAATTTAGTTTGATTATTTTATTAAATATTATGATTAAGTAGACTAAAATTTTTATAGATTGAATTCTTTGAATTGTTGAAAAAAATGGATCAAATTAAAAAAGCTTTTCAAAAAGTTAGAACAGATATGAATGAATTAAGGAATGATTTAGATTTAATAAGAGTTGAAATAAGGGATTTAAAAGAATTTATCTTAAATAAACCAGTAAAAACTTCGACAGATAACACACTAAATAAAACACAACTCCAAAATTCTTCGACACATAGTAGTGCTTTAGAAGGCTTAAAAAGGGTTAATTTACCTATTTCCACTGGAAATGAAGGGGTTTCGACAGACAGACAGACAGACAGACAGACAAACAGACAGATAGATTCTAAAGAAATTTCAACCATAGATAATGCTGCTGAGATTTTAGAGTCCTTAGATAATTTGAAAAAGCAGATTCGTTTAAAATTTAAGAGATTAACTAATCAAGAATTTCTTGTTTTTTCTATGTTATATCAATTAGATATTGAAAATAGTTATGCAACTTATAAACATCTTTCAAGTAAATTAAATCTCACTGAAAGTTCTATTAGAGATTATGTTGGGAGATTAATAAATAAAGGTGTTCCTATTGAGAAAATCAAGGTAAATAATAAAAATATTCATCTAAATATCTCAGAAAATTTGAAAAAAATAGCAACTTTACCGACGATAATACAATTAAGAGATTTATAAATTAGATTCTATTCGGTTTAACGACTAAAGTTTTATCTCTTTTTTCCAATATTTTTATTATATCTTTTCTCTCATTAATATCTCTTTTTTCAGGTGCAAGGATATTAATTTTTATATTGAATTCCTCTATTTTCTCTCTCTTTTGGTATAACTCTAACTTTTTTTTAATTTTCCTCCTCTTTTTTAGTTTTTTCAGTGTCTTTTTTCTGCCTAATTCTCACTTTTGATTTTTTTAACATCTTTTCTTTAATTTCTTCAGGTATAAATACCCTTTTTTTACTGTTTTTTTCAAATTCTTCATTAATTAAACCCTCACTTTTCTGTTTTATGACATTTATTTGTCCTCTTATTGTTGATTTTTCTTTTCCCATTATTGCAGCTAGATCTTCATAACTTAATTTTAAGTCACTATTTAAAAGAATCCAGATGATTGCTCTTTCTGTAACTGAAAATTGACTAAAATTTGGTGTTTGAACACCTGTTTGAACACCTGTTTGAACAGGATAAACAGCTGTTTGTTTATTAAACACCTGTTTATTTTTTTTAGTTACTTGTTGGGGCTTGATTTCATTTATAATTGAGATTACATTTTTTATTCCTTCAATATCTTCTTTTATCGAGGACAAACTTTCTTTAAGTTCAAAAATATCTTTTTTGTGAATATCTTTTTCAGATTCAAGGTGTTTAATCCAGCCATTTACAGAAACAATATCTTTTTTTACAGAGTCAAAACCTTTTTTTGTTTCCTCTTTTATTTCTTCAACACCCTTTTTTCTTGAAAACCATCCAAACATACCTATATATAAAAAAATAACTTTAAAAATGTTTTTGTTTTCGACGGAAAAACCCTTTTTTTCTCTAATATTTTTATGGGAGATTTTTGCCTTATTCTTTAAAAAAAACAGGTGTTTAAAGCAAAAAAAGTCGATAAACAGCTGTTTAAAACACCCTTAAACACCCAGGCCTTTTTTTAAACAGCTGTTTAAAAGTTAATCATTATAATTTTTTATCGACGATAAATCACCAAAAGAATTTCTTGAACACCTGTTTGAACGCCCTTTATTAGTAAATGATTATACTTAGCTAACCTTAGTATACAAAATCCTGTTGAATTAAAAATTAATAAAAATTAACTGCAAATCTTTTTAAAAACCAATTGCGTTATTTTATTTATCTTAAAAATGAAACAAAAAGCAAAAGATTTTTTTTACATTGGAAAGAATTTTAAAAAAGAGTTCAAAAAACAAATTAGAATGTTGATTTTAATCACAATAGGTTTTACTATTGCTTTTACCTGGAGACAGACAATTTTTGATATTTCACAATCTTTTATTAATTTTTTTCTTGATTTAAATTCTTCAGCAATTCTAAGTATTATAACATCAATTTTCATAACATTGTTAGGGTTAGTATTAATTTTATTTACTTCACACTGGCTTAAGAATAATTTGAATGATAAATATTGAGTAGATGTTCTATTAAAGCATGTTAATTAAGCTAACCTTAGTGAATATGTCTTTAAAGATAGTAAGTTATTTAAATAAATAAAACCTTTTTCTAAATGGTTAAATGCACCAGTCTATGCAGTCATTACCTTTCTGGTTCTTGTTCTATTGATTATGAATGCCCTATTTTTGTTAAACCAGGGATAAGTGAATGTGTTGGTATGCCTATTATTGTAGAAGATAAATACAATCCTGTAA
>Ga0307990_1002995_pt1 | contig 13153 bp, 13 predicted proteins | sample EllFjometagen129_FD_203168 | JGI IMG/M metagenome (GOLD analysis project Ga0307990, IMG submission 203168) | Marine microbial communities from Ellis Fjord, Antarctic Ocean - #129 | ecosystem: Environmental > Aquatic > Marine > Unclassified | place: Southern Ocean | collected 2014-10-08
CTCAGCGAAAGAAATTTTTAAAGAAATCTATATTGAGTATAGGTAGAAAGATATCTAAACGATTGGGATATAATTGGGAAATAAAATAAGTGGGGAAAAGCATTGAATTATTCCATTGGTATAATTTTTATAATTAGTAATCAGTGTAGTTTTACCCGAACCAATTATTTTTAACATTATTTATATTATTTTAATAAATAATTTTTTTTTCTTGAAAATTGACAACAAATGAGCGAAAAGACAAATTAACTTAAAAAAGGAGGTGTAATAAAAAAAGAAATAATGTAGGTGCTTGATTAAATTTTTTTAGTTAAACTTTAAGGAGGTATTAATTTTATGAAACGTAATTTATTAGTAATTGGTCTGGTATTAGCTTTAATTATTATATTTACTTCATTTAGCTTTGCAGAAGTCAAGATTGGATTTCTTGTTAAGATGCCCGAAAATCCATGGTTCCAGGATGAATGGAAATTTGCAAGCATGGCCGCAGAAGAATATGGATTTACGCTGGTAAAAATTGGAACACCGGATGGGGAAAAAGTCCTTGCTGCCATAGATAACCTTGCAGCGCAAAATGCTCAGGGTTTTGTCATTTGCACCCCTGATGTAAAATTAGGCCCGTCTATCAAGATGAAAGCGGATCAGTATAAACTCAAAGTAATGAGTGTCGATGATAGATTTATCGGGTTTAATGGAAAGCCGATGGAAGAAGTCCCTCATATGGGAATTTCTGCCTATGAAATTGGAAAGCAGGTCGGTAAGGCTTGTATGGAAGAAGCTAAAAATCGAGGGTGGGATCTTAATTCTACCGGAGCAGCTTGCCTGACTTTTAATGAGCTTCCCACCAGCAAGGCACGTACTGACGGTGCCAGCGACATTTTAAAAAGCATGAGTTTTCCTGAAAAAAACATTTTCGATACCCCTACTAAGACCAGCTCTAATATCGAAGCCGGGTTTGACGCCACAAATATTCTTGTTGCAGCTCATCCGGAAATCGAAAATTGGTTTGTGTATTCTCTATGCGATGACACTACCATTGGCGGAGTGCGTGCCCTTGAAGGAAACGGTATTGAACCTGAGAATATCATAGGTGTTGGTATCAATGGCAGTGCCATTGCTATCGGTGAGTTCGAAAAGAAAGAAATGACGGGCTTTATATCTACAGTTCTTCTTGCTGCAAAACGACACGGTTTTGGAACTGCTGAAAATATGTACAAATGGATTGCAGATGGCGTAGAACCAGAAAAACTTATTTCAACCGCAGGTGTTCTTATGGATCGTGCAAACTACAAGGAAATACTTCATGAAATGGGATTAGATTAAGAAAAAATATAAGAGAAGGTTCTTTTTTACATCGTTACTCTATACCGGGGTTTTGGATTTTCCCGGAACCCCGGTTCGAAAGGAACAACAATGGACGGTTACTTACAATTCAAAGGCATTAGTAAGCAATTTCCTGGCGTTCAAGCTCTGGACAACATATCTCTTAGTGTTAACGAGGGCTCAATCCATGGCCTTGTAGGGGAAAACGGCGCAGGTAAATCCACGCTTCTAAAAATATTAAGCGGAGCCCACACCCAGACAAAAGGGAGTATTTTTATAGACGGGAAGGAAATGCAATTTAAATCAATTAAAAGCGCTAGAGATTCAGGTGTAGCGGTTATCTATCAGGAACTGAATCTTGTTCCTGAAATGAGTGTTGCGGAAAATCTACTACTTGGCCATCTGCCAACAAAACATGGGTTCATTCAGACATCCATACTCGATGCTATAGCTGATCGGCAGCTTGCATCATTATTAGAGGATATCGATCCACATACCATTGTTAAAAATCTTCCAATTGCTCAAAGGCAAATGATTGAAATTGGGAAGGCTTTACTGTTGAACGCAAAAATCATAGCCTTCGATGAGCCAACATCGAGTCTTTCTGAAAAAGAAAAGAAGCAGTTATTTACTATCGTTCGCAGTCTGAAGAAGCAGGGTTGTGTGATAATATATGTTTCCCATCTTTTGAATGAGATATTTGAGCTATGCGATTCTGTATCTGTATTCAGGGACGGGAAACTCGTAGAAACGTTTGAGGATATGCATTTAGTCAACAATGAAATAATAGTAAAAAAAATGGTCGGTCGTTCTATCACTGATGTTTACGGATACAAGTCAAGAGAACAGGGAGAGACGGTACTTGAGATTAAGGACTTGAAAGGTCCTGGAATACAGAAACCTGTAAATTTTTCTGTGAAAAGTGGAGAAGTACTGGGTTTTTATGGTTTGGTTGGAGCTGGAAGGTCCGAGTTGATGAGGATTATCTATGGTCTTTCTGAAAAGGAATCAGGAAGTATCTTTCTGAATGATAAAGAAGTGTTTATTAAAAATCCGGGCAATGCTCTTGCCTCCGGAATTGTCTTGTGTCCGGAGGATAGAATGCGTGAAGGTATAATCCCGGTGCGGGACGTAAACGAGAATATAAATATTACTGTCAGAAAAAATTTTGTCAAATTCGGCATTTTTCTTGATCAGGTAAAAGAACGGCAGAATGCTACTGATTTTATAGATAAATTGAAAATAAAAACGCCCAGCCTGGAGCAATTGATTAGAAACCTTTCAGGAGGGAATCAACAGAAAGTGATTATAGCAAGGCTTTTGTCTATCGAAACCAAGGTAATCATAATGGATGAACCGACTCGAGGAATCGATGTGGGTACTAAAAGTGAAATCTATCAACTAATCTACAAATTAGCCGAATCTGGTAAAGCTATTATCTTTGTATCAAGTGAATTACCGGAAGTTTTAGGTATTTCAGACAGAGTAATTATTATGCGGAATGGACAGAAGGTCAAGGAACTCGACCGTGCTGATGTAAGTGAAAAAAAGGTTCTTCATTTTGCATTACCGGAAAATAACAAACAAAACACGATTTCTTAGGGGGAAAGTCATATGACTGAGCATAGCAGCGGGAATACCGCAAATAGATCTTTTGATATCATGAAAATACTTAGGGGATTTTGGACAAATTCCGGAATAGTGATTGTTTACATTGTACTTTTTATCCTTTTTTCCTTATTTATTCCCTATTTCTTCACCTTACGTAACATGATAGCCTTGGGGTTGTCGGTTTCAATGGTTAGTATGGTCGCATGTACTATGCTGTTCTGCCTTGCTTCAGGTGATTTCGATCTCTCTGTGGAGTCGATTGTCGCTTTTTCCGGAGTTATAGCCGCAGTTGTTATAAATATGTCAGGGAGTGTATTCCTGGGTATTATTTGTGGAATAGTTGGTGGAGGTCTTATCGGATTAATGAATGGGTTAATCATTGCAAAAATTCATATCAACGCTCTTATTACCACACTTGCAATGGCACAAATGGTCCGTGGATTCACTTTCATCGTATGTGGAGGTCAGGCAAGATCTATTGGAAATGCGAATTTCTTTAGTTTGGGAAACGGGAATTTTTTTGGAATTCCTAATCCCATATTGATTAGCATTCTTTGCTTCGTGGTGTTTGGTATCCTTATTAATAAAACTACTTATGGAAAGGATTCCCTGGCCATTGGAGGAAATATCGAAGCTGCACGTCTTGCCGGTATAAATGTTGATAGAACAAAAATCATTATTTTCATGGTGCAGGGCCTTATGGCCGGTTTTGCCGGAGTTGTCCTTGCTTCCCGAATGACTTCCGGACAGCCAAATGCAGCTTTAGGTTTTTCTCTCGATGTAATCTCCGCCTGTGTTTTGGGCGGTGTATCGTTGAAGGGTGGTATTGCCCCCATAAAAGGCGTCATTGTGGGTGTTCTGATTATGGGAACGGTCCAGGATGCTATGAATCTGATGAATATCCCGACCTTTTATCAGTACATTGCCAGAGGAGGAATTCTTCTCATTGCAGTTACGATCGATCAGATAAAGCAGGAGAGATTACGGAAATCCACATAATAATCTGATGAAACAAGGAAATCAAACTTTTAATTTAGAGACGGGAAAAGCTTTATCTCTGTCCGGAATGAATTTAAGGATGATCCGGTATTTTCTCTGGATGGGGTGCTCTTTTCTTTCAAATTAAGAGTTCGGAGGACATGGATACAAGTATTAAATATTTTAAAATGTAATGAGGTAGCTATATGAATAAAATTGCTTTAGTAACCGGGTCAAGTAAGGGAATCGGAAGAGCAGTAGCCCTTGCTTTAGCTAAGCGGGGATATGATGTAGGAGTGAATTATAATGTTCATAGTACGGAGGCTGAGGAGGTTGCAGACCGTATCAGAAAAATGGGACGTAAAGCTCTTATCTTGAAAGCCAATGTCGGAAAAGTTTCCGAAATAAACTCGATGTTTGACCAGTTCTTTCAGGAGTTCGGGTCTATTGATCTTCTTGTCAATAATGCAGGAGTGAGTATTTTTGCTCCATTTATTCAGGTTACAGAGGAGTTATGGGATACAGTCACAAACATTGATTGGAAAGGAACATTTTTCTGCACTCAGCGAGCGGCACAAAATATGATCAGTATGAAAAAGAAAGGCGTTATTTTAAATGTCTCTTCAAACCAGAAAGATGGTTGCTGGCCTACTGCCAGCGTTTATGGCCCTACAAAAATGGCAATTGCGAAATTTACAAGAAATACAGCATTTGAGCTAGCCCGCTATGGGATTCGAGTTGTTGCTATAGCTCCCGGGTATACCGACGTAGGTTGGCCGAAAGATAATCCTATTCAACAGGTAAAGACAAAAATTCCATTGAAGCGCTTCGCTGAACCCGAGGAAATTGCGGCTGTCATATGTAGAATGGCATCAGAGGAGTTTTCTTATATGACCGGATCCTGCCTTGATATTGATGGAGGAGCCTTGTTGCCTGTGGTTACCGAGAATGATCTTGATGCCTCATGGTCATCAAAAAATATTTCTTAGGAGAAAGATATGAAAATAACTAATCTACAAGTTTTTCATGTGAAGCCACGATGGTCCTTTCTTAAGATATCAACCGATGAAGGAATTACCGGATGGGGAGAACCTATGGTAGAAGGCCGTGCCCGTACTGTGGAAACCGCTATTATGGAGCAAGCTTCTTTTTTAATAGGCAAAGACCCTTTACGGATAGAATATCTGTGGCAGTCTATGTATAGGAATACCTTTTACCGGGGTGGTATTATTTTAACAAGCGCTATCAGCGGGATTGAGCAGGCCTTGTGGGATATAAAAGGAAAGCATTATAACATGCCGATCTATGAAATGCTCGGAGGTAAATACCGTGAAAAAATAAGGATGTACGGTCACTGTTGGGGTGCTACTACGGAAAAAATTATTAACCGGGCACTTGAAAGAAAAAAGAACGGTTTCACTGCCTTCAAGGTGCTTTTGGAACCCTATACTGCTAATCGAGGTGTGAAGGTTTACATCGAATCTCAAAAGCACAGATTCGCCGAGATACGACAAGCTGTCGGGGACGAAATTGATATTGCCATAGACTTTCATGGAAGAGTTAACCCTGATGTAGCAATTCAGATTATCAGAGAAATTGAACAGTATTATCCTTTGTTTGTCGAGGAACCTTGTCTTCCGGAGAACACGGACGAACTGGCACGGATAACTCGCTCTGTTACTGTTCCCATAGCCGCTGGAGAACGATTGGTTACCAGATACGGTTTCCGTCCACTCCTGGAAGCCGGGGCGGTCTCTGTATTGCAACCAGATCTATGTCATGCCGGCGGTATCCTGGAAGTGAAGAAAATAGCAGCTATGGCCGAAACATACTATTGTAAAGTAGCTCCTCATAATCCATTAGGTCCTATATCTCTGGCAGCTAACCTGCAGTTTGCATGTTGCACACCCAATTTTCTTATCGGAGAACATTTTGGTATGAAAGAGGGATGGGACATTGGTGAGGGATATTTAAAAGAACCATTTAAAATTATAGATGGCTATATTAGTGTTTCAAATAAGCCAGGTCTTGGAATCGAACTGGATGAAGAGGTTATAGCCGAGCGATTGTTTGAAGGAAACTGGGATTCTCCTCGATTATATGCTGATGACGATCAAACTATTATAGACTGGTAATGGCTATAATTATTTATAATTTTTGAGTATGTATTATTTTTATATATCTACTGTCAATATTTTATTCTTTGCTTTCAGAATAGATAAAAAATACTAAAAACCAAAAAGTTACTCTTGCCGGTAAAAGAAAAATATTATCAAAAGATCAGGTGTGATGGTGGATTGATAATAAAAAGGAGACTAAAATTTGAAAAAAAATAATTTAAAAGAAGTATTAAAGGAAGGAAAGAATGTCTTTGGACCCTTTATGAAATTTACTGATCCAGCTGCAGTTGAAATTATGGGGTTTGCCGGCTTTGATTTTGTAATCATTGATGCAGAACACGGGCCTATCTCCATGCAAAGTGCTCAAAATATGATAAGGTCAGCTGAAACTGCAAATATTACTCCCATTATTCGGGTAAGTAGCAATGATGAGGCTTTGATTTTAAGAGCATTGGATATCGGAGCGCAAGGAATAGAGATTCCTCAGATTAACAGTAAGTCTCAGGCAATAAAAGCAGTAAAATCAGTTAAGTATTCCCCTCAGGGTGAGCGTGGAGTCTGTCGATATGTCCGTGCTGCGAATTATTCTTCCATGGACAAATTTGAATATTTTAAATCTGCAAATGAAGAAACCATGATTATTGCTCATATAGAAGGGGTTGAAGGTATAAATAATTTAGATGAAATATTATCAGTTCCCGGTATAGATGTTATTTTTATTGGTCCCTATGATCTTTCTCAGTCTTTGGGTATTCCGGGACAGGTGAACCACTCTCTGGTAGTAGAAAAGATGAAAGAGGTAGTTTTAAAGTGCAAGCAAAATAAAATTGCCGTGGGAACCTTTGCAGATGATATTAAAACTGCTAAATCCTGGGTTTCATTAGGTGTCCAATATATGGCTTTTTCTGTTGATGTAGGCATTCTTTATGAAATTAGCAAGACTATTGTGAATAAATTAAAATATTAATATATTTTGAAAAAAATATTATTGTATGGATATTTCCCAAAAAGCTAAAAATATTTTCAATAGAATATATATGGCATATTGATCGGCTATTGCTACTATCGTTTATATAATCCCTTTTACATGATTATTATCGGAGGAGAATTGATTATTATTACAGTTCTACCGGATGTAATTATTAGGTAAATTCGTTACAGACTCACTTAAATTGTTGTATCAATCATATAAAGGAGTATTAAAAATGAGGATTATTACTTTAGAATTAATTCAGGAGTTATTTGAATTATTCGGTAGAATATTAGAGCCTCTATCGAAAGAGACTCCAAAAGTTAAAAAGGAAGGGTTTTTTAACTTTTTTGTTATTTTTAAAGAATTTGCTAAAGGTTGGCAGATCGGATATTTGGAACAGATGGGAAAAGTCGTAAAAGTGTTAGAATGCCACCCTAATACACCGGAAGTGTTTATTCCCTTGAGCGGGGAAGCTATTCTACTAGTGGCTGTTGACCCGAAAAAAGAGATTTCCGCCTTTAAACTTGATAAGCCTATTGTTTTGAACCGGGGGATCTGGCATGGGGTAATATCTCTCTCGGAAAGTTCAGAAATACTTATTGTAGAAAATCCGGATGTAACCAGTGAATTCCACGAACTTGAAAAGCCGATAAGTGATAAATCTTTAAATTAAAGAGAGCATAATTTCCCTCTGATTATAAATTATAAGGAAACCGGGATAGTTAAGGAAAAGAGTCAGAGAGTTACAAGGAGGATTATATGAACCCGGAAATGGTACTTGATATTAAGTGTAAGCTGGGGGAGGGACCTCTTTGGCATCCCTTGGAGAAGAAACTGTACTGGCTTGATATACTTGAGGGTACTATCTATCGATATGACCCGGAGACTGGAATGGTTGAGGAGGCATACCGGGGAGATACAGTTGGCGGGTATACAATTCAGGAAGATGGATCCCTGCTTCTTTTTATGGAAAAAGGAGTAGTCAAACTCTGGAAAGATAAAAAATTGATTCCCTTAATAGATGAATTTCCTCCACTTAAGGATACCAGGTTTAATGATGTAATTGCCGATCCGGCAGGAAGGGTTTTCTGCGGGACAATGCCGAATAAAGCAGGTAATGCTTTTCTTTTTCGCCTGGATACAGACAAGGTACAGAACTTGATTTTTGACAGGGCAGCTCTCTCCAATGGAATGGGTTTTACTCCCGATAAAAAGAAGATGTACTTCACAGATTCTAAAAAAGGTGAAATTTATATTTTTAATTATAATATGGAAGATGGTTCTCTTAGTAATCAGAGACTCTTTCTGAAAGTCGAAGAAAAGGGAATGGTACCTGACGGTATGACGGTTGATGCTGAAGGGTATGTCTGGTCTGCGTTCTGGAACGGGAGTTGCATCAAACGGTTTAATCCGGAAGGCAAAGAAGTTTTAGAGGTTATTTTCCCGGCCAGAAAGATTACCTGTATGACCTTTGGAGGTGTGGATTATCGGGATATGTATATTACCAGTGCAGGCGGGGATAAAAGGCCGGAAGAAGGGACAGGGGCAGGATCACTTTTCCGATTAAATACGGGAATTCAAGGTCTGCCGGAGCATCTATCCAGAATCTGTTTTTAATTTAATTTTGTAATAAAAAAAGAAATCTCGATAATAGGGAAGATGTCATTTTATTTTTTTTAAAAATTATTTATTAAATTATATGCATTACTGTAAATTATGGTTTACTCCGTTAATGCGAGTATTTTTTATAAGGTGAAAGTGAACGGATAAATTATAGAAAAATTAGATAAATAAAGGGAATGAATAAAAATATTAAAAGGGAGATTATTTATATGAATAAAATTCTTGAAAGAATCAATGAGCTGGGCATTGTCCCGGTCGTTAAAATCGAAAAATCCGAAGACGCTCTCCCTTTAGGTCAGGCGCTGCTTGCTGCTGGCCTGCCCCTTGCTGAGATTACCTTTCGGACTTCCGCTGCAGAAGTGTCAATTAAGAACCTGACCAAAGAACTTCCTGAATTATTAGTCGGAGCCGGTACGGTATTAACTGTTGATCAGGTAAAAAGAGCCCTTTCCGCCGGTGCCAGATTTATCGTCTCTCCGGGCTTTAATCCCCAAGTGGTCGATTACTGTGTAGAAAATGATATCCCGGTTACCCCCGGTATCAATAATCCCACCCAGATTGAAATGGCCTTGCAAAGAGGTCTGAAAGTGCTCAAATTCTTCCCGGCTGAAACATCAGGGGGACTCGCCATGTTAAAATCCATGTCAGCCCCCTATCCTGATGTAAGATTCATCCCCACCGGAGGTATTAACCCGGAAAACCTGTGTGCCTATCTGTCAAACTCTAAAGTGCATGCTATAGGTGGCAGCTGGATGGTCAAGGCGGGTCTCATCTCCTCCGGTGACTTTTCCGAGATTACCCGACTGACCAAAGAGGCCATCTCCACCATGCTCGGTTTTTCATTTTCCCACCTGGGCATCAACCAGGAAAGTAAGGAGAAGGCCTATCAGGCAACAAGCCTACTCTCAGATCTCTTTTACCTCCCCCCAAAGGAAGGGACCAGTTCCTTCTTTGTCGGGGAAGCCTTTGAAATCATGAAAAACAGGGGTTTGGGAAAATATGGCCATATCGCTCTAGCCACCAATGACATACATAGAGCCATCGTCTATCTGAAGATGCAGGGTATTTCAGTTCTTCCCGAGACAGCTAAAGAGAAGGATGGTAAGCTTAAGGCAATCTATATAGATCAGGAAGTATCGGGATTTGCCATTCATCTCTTACAAAAATAACTTTTCAAAATGGAGAAGAAAATGAAAAAATATATCACTTTTGGTGAGATCATGTTAAGACTAAAAACACCCGGTTATGAAAGGTTTTTCCAAAGCCCTCTTTTGGAGGCCACCTTTGGCGGGGGCGAAGCTAATGTAGCGGTAGGACTGGCCTGTCTCGGCCTGGATGCCGCCTATGTTTCGGTGATTCCTGCTAACCCCGTTGGGGATGCCTGTATGAGAGAATTAAAAAAACATCATGTCGATACCTCCTTTATTGTAAGGAAAGGAGACAGACTGGGTATCTATTTCCTGGAAGCCGGTGCTAACCAGAGACCCTCCAAGGTAATCTACGACCGTTCCCATTCGGCCATTGCCGAGGCAGTACCGGGTGACATTAACTGGGACCATATTTTTTCCGAAGCCTGCTGGTTTCATATATCCGGCATTACCCCGGCCATCTCTCTATTTGCCGCAGAGCTTTCCCTGGAAGCCGTTAAAAAAGCCAGAGAAAAAGGCGTTCCCATTTCCTGTGACCTTAATTTCAGAAAAAAACTATGGCAGTATGGAAAGTCTGCCCCACAAATAATGGGTGAATTGATCAACTATGTGGATATGGTCATTGGCAATGAAGAGGATTGTCAAAAATCACTGAGCATCAAAGTAGGAAACATCGATGTAGAATCAGGAAACCTGCCAGCGGAAAGATATCAAAGACTGACCGATAAGATTCTTAACCTCTATCCCAACATCAAGAAGATCGCCATCACCTTAAGAGAAAGTCATTCTGCCAATTACAACAGCTGGTCGGCAGTGCTTAATAATCGGGAAGAATTTCTTATTTCCAAAAAGTATGAGATTCATAACATTATAGATAGAGTAGGAGCAGGAGATACATTTGCCGCAGGGCTCATTTATGGTTTCAATAGTTTAAGTAATGATAAGGAAGCTCTCGAATTTGCTGTAGCAGCCTCTTGCCTTATGCATTCTATCCCCGGTGACCTGCCTCTTGTTTCTGTTGAAGAAGTAAAAAACCTGGCTGAAGGGTCAGGGTCAGGTAGGGTGCAGAGGTAATATCATTATTATAAAAATTTAAGATAATTTTAAAATGTTTAATACATAAATCAGAATGTTCTAAAAAATCTATTTTTTTATCCTTAAATCAAGTGAAAATGAGAAGGAGATAGAAAAATGATTGGTTCTGCATTCAATTCCAAATTCGTTTTTTCATCAGCCATATTCAATACAAACCGGCTAAATTTCAGAAATAATTCGAAAAGATATTGCGATATTTTTTTTCAAAAAGCAAGTTTTTATGTCGAATCGGATTCAAAATATATTCTTTGCTATCTGTCATCTTCCAATTCTATCTTTCTTATTAATTTATAATTAAAAGAAGATTTCCTTTTCTATCGGAAAGGAATTTTATTGAAAAATGGAGGTGGTAACTATCAATTTTTTATCAAAATCAAAGAGATTCAATCCTCTTAAGATTGTATGGTAAATAGTAATTACTTATCCCGATAAAACACAAATGATTTATCGGGATATGTTTTAAATCGTGAAAATAATTTACCAATAAAAGGAGAAAATCATGGAAAAATATCCGTTCATGTTATTTTACCGGAAGGATATTTTCTATGCACTTGTCGTCGATTGGGCCTTTCTAGGCATATGGGTAAAAAGAAATTCTGTGGACGCAGAACCCATACAAATCATTATTGTCACCGTACTTACCGGCATCGCTCTCATTTCACTGGGAATAGTGATTCAACTGGTCAGAAGGAGAGTGTATTGAATGGATAACTCAAACAAAAAAATTACCCAGAGCAATTAATTTTTGATAACAATAGTGTAGATTTGTGCAACCGATTGTAAAAGTTATTAAAAAAAGCAACAAAGAAAATTAATAAAAAGGAAGGGATAAAACATGTTAAAAGAATTTAAAAAATTTGTCATGAGGGGTAATGTAGTTGACATGGCGGTAGGTATCGTCATTGGCGCAGCGTTCGGGACCATTGTGAAATCACTTGTTACCGATATTATTATGCCGCCCATTGGGTTATTATTGGGTAATGTTGATTTTGCTAATCTTTTTACAGTCCTAAAGGAAGGCGCAACAGCAGCTGGCCCCTATGCTTCACTTGCCGATGCTCAAGCTGCCGGAGCAGTTACGATCAATTACGGTTTGTTCATAAATACAATTATAAGCTTTATTATAGTTGCTTTTGCCATATTTATTCTAATCCGTAAAATAAATGCACTCAAGAAAAAAGAAGAAGCACCTACGGCTGAACCAACAACCAAGGATTGTCCTTACTGTCTCACAAATATTCCAATTAAAGCCACACGCTGCCCAAATTGTACGTCTGAATTAGTGACAAAAAAATGATAACATTTTAAATAAAAGGGGATAAAATAAAGACAGACTATATTTTTATTTGTCTCATTTTAAAAGAATTTTTTACTATATTTTTTCGATTTATTAAAATAAATAATGTCAGCTTTGGATTTTATCTTCATAAAAAGGCAGGCTTAGCTTGAATGGTCATGAAATTTTTTCATCTCAATTCATTCTAAGTCTGCTTTATTTTAAAATTGAGAAATTTTAGTAAAAATGAATATAGAATTAAAGAAAATTGAATTCCAAATGTTGAGTTGAGGGACTAAATATTTTTCATAAAGAATATGAAATTTGCCTATGAAGCATTTGATAGTTATAATAATTCTACTATCTATTAAGTTTTAAGTGAGGGCTCTGGATGATAAAGAAAATTAATAATTACAAACATATTATTTGGGATTGGAACGGTACCCTGGTGGATGATGTCTGGTTGGTGGTGGAAATCATGAATAAGATGTTAAAAAAGCGTCACTTACCGGGGATTGATTCAAAGAAATATCGGGAAATTTTTGACTTTCCGGTGATTAAATATTATATAAAGCTGGGATTTGATTTTTCCAGGGAATCATTCGAAAACCTCACAGTCGAATTTATCGGCGAATATTATGACCGTTTTAATGAGTGCAAGTTGTTTTATGAAACTGAAAAAGTATTACAAGAAATAAAAGATTTGGGTATATCTCAATCTATCTTATCGGCTTCAAAGGAAGATATCCTGATAGAAAAAATTAAATATTATAAAATTGAAACTTTTTTTTGCAAAATCATCGGTTTGGATAATCATTACGCTGAAAGCAAAATTGAAAGAGGAAAAAAATGGATAGCCGACTTGCATGTAAATCCTCGAGAAGTCCTATTAATAGGAGATACGGTTCATGATTTCATCGTTTCCAAACATATCGGTAGTGATTGCCAGCTGATTGCCAACGGCCATAACAGTCGAAAAAAACTGGAAAAACTGGGTGCTTGCGTG
>Ga0307990_1002996_pt1 | contig 13141 bp, 8 predicted proteins | sample EllFjometagen129_FD_203168 | JGI IMG/M metagenome (GOLD analysis project Ga0307990, IMG submission 203168) | Marine microbial communities from Ellis Fjord, Antarctic Ocean - #129 | ecosystem: Environmental > Aquatic > Marine > Unclassified | place: Southern Ocean | collected 2014-10-08
CTGGCAATACGCCCAGGCTATGGGGCGTCTGTTTCCTGAGCTGGAAAGGGATCTCAGGACAAGAACAGACTATGGATTTGCCTTCATGCCAGATGGCGGTATCCGTATGCGTGGTTCATTTCTAGGGCCTGCCATTGATGGGCAGGCCGGCTGCATCCTGCGCACCCTACGGGAACACCAGATGTCCCGGGACAATCAGTTCCTGAGGCCACTCTGGCCTAGGGTTAAACGCGCCATGCAATATCTCATTACTCGTGACAGTGGGAAGGGCCTTTTGGAAGGTGCGCAACACAACACGCTGGATTCCGATTGGCAGGGTCAGATAGCGTGGCTGAGCGGTCTTTACATTGCAGCACTGCGTGCCACAGAAGAGATGGCCACCGAGATGGGGGACAGGACCTTTGCGCATGAATGCCGTATGCGGTGGCAACGCGGTTCAAAGGCGATGGTTGATACGCTGTTCAACGGCACGTATTTCATTAATGTGCTGGACCCGGACCATCTCGATTCGATTAACTCAGGAACGGGTTGCCTCATTGACCAGGTCATGGGCCAGAGCTGGGCGTTTCAGGTTGGATTGGGACGTATTCTTCCTCAGGCTGAAACCCGATCTGCGCTGCGTTCTCTATGGGATTACAATTTTACCACGGACGTGGGACCCTTTCGTGCAAAGTATACCAACGCCCGTGACTTTGCCGTCGCAGGAGAGCCCGGTTTGATTATGTGCACATTTCCGGATCCGAACTGGGACATCAACAAAGCCGCAGGACCCAACGGAAGGCCCATATTTGTCGGATACCTCAATGAATGCCAGTCAGGGTACGAATACGAGGTAGCCTCTCACATGATTGCAGAAGGCATGGTCACCCAAGGACTCTCAGTGGTGAAGGCCATCGACACTCGGTACAGTCCCGAAAGCAGAAATCCCTTCAATGAGATTGAGGCCGGTTCTCACTATGCACGCTCAATGGCAGTCTACGGATCTTTCATCACGGCCTGCGGATACGAGTACCATGGGCCCAAGGGCTATCTTGCCTTCAATCCCAAGATAGGCCCTGACGCATTCAAAGCTGCGTTCACTGCTGCCGAAGGCTGGGGATCATTGGAACAGAAGCGCAGGGGGAAAACACAGTTAAATTCCATTTCAGTAAAATACGGATCACTTCGCCTGAAGACAATTTCACTGGAAATCGCCGCAGGCATGAAGGTTCATGAGTGTGTCCTCAAACTGGCCGGAAAGCCCATTGAGGCAACATTCAAATCGGACGGTTCGCGTGCGACGCTTGAATTGGAAAAACATATTGTTGTTCCTGCCGGAAAAACCATTACAATCGAGCTGAAATAGGTGACTTCAGTCATGAGAAAGGATAGAGCCATGAATCGAGGTGCGTACATGTATTTGGTAGCCGTCTTTGTGGTTTTGGTGTCTGGATCAGCCCTGTCTGCTGATGCTGATGCCCAGCGCATAGAAATGGCCAAAAAGTCTGAAAAGAGTTCAATGGATTTCAACACTACGGAATTCACGTTCAACATTGCAAAAGGGCCGTTCCAAGCCAAGGCAGATTCCTTTGTGAAACACTATAAATGTCCGGATTGGTTTCGCGATGCCAAGTTTGGTATTTACTCGCATTGGGGACTTTGTACGGTGCCTGGATTTGATGGCCATTACGCTCGTTTCATGTACACACAGCAGGAGCCGCAGGCCTATCGAGACGACAAGAAGTTTAAACGTCGCCCCATGTCGGGATACAAGCCGGGACGTGAGTCTGTGTACGAGTATCATGTCAAGAACTTTGGCCATCCCTCCAAATTTGGATACAAGGATTTCATACCCCTGTGGACCGCAGAGAAGTTTGATGCCATGGCGCTGATGGCTCTCTTTAAAGAAGCTGGGGCCCGCTATTTCGGTGCCATGGCTGTTCATCATGATAATTTTGACAATTACAATTCCACCTACCATGAATGGAACTCCGTAAACATGGGCCCCAAAAAGGATATCGTGGGTTTATGGAAGAGGGCTTGTCAGGCCTATGGATTGCGTTTTGCTGTGACGTCCCATTTATCCAACCACGGTCACGAACATGTATTCTATCAGGGGGAATCTGACAGCACTGGACCTCTGAAAGGCGTGCCGTATGACACCATGGATCCGGCCAACGAGGGTCTTTATGGACATCGCACTGCGGATCGCCTGAAACTGATCAATCCGAGATTTGCCCAACACTGGTATCTGCGAACCAAGGATCTGATTGATCAATACAATCCTGATCTTATCTATCTGGACGGTGGCATACCCAATGGCGTCTATGGCTTGAATTTGGCGGCGCATTTCTACAATCATAACATGCAGATGAATGATGGCCAGTTGGAAGGTGTGTTCACAATCAAACGTACGAGTCCCAAGGGATTTACTCTGGACATGGAACTTGCGGGGCTAGACAGGATTCGGAAGGACCCGTGGCAGACGGACACGACCATAAATCCGGGTTGGTTTTACATGGGAGGGCAAATGTCCAAGGGTGAACTCAAGTCAGCAACAGATGATGCCGGTATGGGGGGAGAGTCTTCAGAGCAGGCTGAAACGCTGCGTCTGGACGCGGGCAAGGTGGTTGACAATCTGATTGACATTGTCAGCAAGAATGGAAATATGATGCTGAACGTGGGGTTGCGTGCTGATGGAAGTTTGCCAGACAGCTTTCGTGGTGTATTAATCGAAATTGGCCAGTGGCTCAAAATCAATGGCGAAGGTATCTATGGTTCCCGCCCCTTTGTAATCCATGGAGAGGGCCCGTTTGAGATGCCCACCACGGGTCACTCATTCAATGACAACCAGTACGATTTTTCCGGTGAAGACATTCGGTTCACCACCAAGGGAAATACGCTGTACGCCTATCTCATGGCCTACCCCAAAAACCGCCAGGTTAGAATCAAGTCGCTGTCGCCAAAACACATGGCCAGGCAGACTGTCCGGTCTGTGACCCTGCTGGGATCCAATGAAACGCTGGCATTTAGGCAAACGAACGAAGGATTGATAGTGAGTTTACCTCGGACGCCGCCTTCCAAGTATGCGCAGGGGCTGCGCATCCTGGGACTGAATCTCTCAAATGTGCAGTGAGAGAATTGATGGTGTTCGGTACTTTATTGTGGAAAGTTTTCAGGGGTATGTGAAAGGAAGCTGTGGTGTCAAGTATTAGGGTCGTTGTTTTGGTGTTGTTATTGGTTTCACCGGGTGTTGGTGTTGGGAACGATGGGTCTTTAAAGAGTGGGCCTATCCCACGTATACGGAAGCCTTCAATCACCGGTACATGTCCCACAGCTATCCGGTGTGGCCCGCGCATCAGTTGACCTGGGAGGCGCAGCCTGAATTGGTGAAGGCCATGCGCGTCGCCATTGAACGCCGCCAGCCGCAGGAGTGGCCTGGCCATGGCTTTGCCGTGCGTGCGTTCTGTGCTGCACGCACCAAATACCCACAACTTTTCTGGCAGAACCTGTATACATTGAGGCGTTATGACTATATTCAAACCAACCTGGTGACGCGGCATAATCCAGGGTGGGCCTCCAATACCGACGTTCTCTGTGGATTAACCGGTATGATCTCCGAGGGCCTTGTCTATTCCAAACCAGGTGTGATCGAATTGTTGCCCGCTTGGTTACCCGCTCTGCCCAACGGCTCCGTGCAGGGCATTCGTTGTCGTACGCAGGCCACAGTGGACAACCTGGAATGGGATCTGAACAAAAGGGTGGTGTCGGCAACGATCGCATCTGTTAGGGATCAGTGGGTTACCCTTTACATGCGTCAGGGTATCAAGTCACTTGAGGCGAATACCAAGGTCAAGCGTTCCGAGTATGGAGACATCGCTAGAAGACTCTTGCTGCAGAAAGAGTCGCCTGTGCGCGTGACGGTTCATTTGGAAAAGGCGATGAACGACTACCCGGTAAACGCACCGGCGTTCACCCTGGACGAAGCAGACCGCGTCCAGGCGGAACGGGAAGCGAAACGCAAAATGCAGAAGTAATGCATCATCTGGATTTGTATGTGTTGTTGAAAAACCTACGTTCTATATTGATGAAGGGCGTCGATTGGCAAAGGCCGTGGCTCAACACCAGGCTGTCTTCCAGACGGGGATCGAAGACCGATCTACTATGTACTTTCACAAGATGGTGGAATGGGTGAAAAATGGTGAAATTGGCACGCTGCAGCGTGTCGATATCACAATGCCCGCTGGAACGAGTTATCCCAAGGAAAACCCTGTGTCACCGCCCGAAGACCTGGACTGGAACCTAGGGTTGGGCCCAGCGCCTTTTCATCCCTATACTCCGAATCGTACTGGAGGCTGGCACTGGCGAAACATCAGCGATTATGCCAAGGGCGCAATACTGGTCATGGGGGCCCACCTCGTGGATACAGGTCAGATCGGAATTGATGCCCCAGAGGTCTGTCCGATTGAGGTAGAGGGAACGGGTGAGATTCCCAAAGGTTGGGAGACTGATGTTCCTATCACGTATGACTTGGCCTATCGGTATGCCAATGGTGTGGAAATGTCCGTAAAGAACGGTGCAAAAAGTGGATGGGACCCCAGCAGTTGTTCTATTCAGTTTAGCGGTGACAAGGGATGGGTTCGTCGCAAGACCTGGTATGCAGGGGTGGAGGCGAGCGACCCGAAGATTCTCAGGGTTCGTTACACCCCAGAGACGACAAAACACTGGGCCTTTCCGCCCACTGAACAACGCAATTTTTTGGATTGTGTGAAGTCACGAAAACGAACGGTTTATCCAGCATTGGATATGCATCAGATTTCGACCACCCTGCATATGGGTGTGATCGCCATTATGCTGGGATCCAAGTTGCATTGGGATCCGCATCAAGAGATATTCATCAACAACGATGACGCTAATCAGCTATGTGAAAGGCCACAGACGCGTGATTGGGAGGCATATTAGCCAAAGGAGTCTCGCAATGAGTTCATGTGAGAACTGTAAGTTTCGAGCAACCTATGACAATTATCCAAAGTCAATGCTAGGGCGGATTTGGCGGTGGCATATCGGTTTTTGCCCAGGGTAGAAAAAGTACTTTAAAAGCCTTTCGGAAGAGAAACAAGAAAAACTGGCCCTCCTATACCAGTTGAAATAGACAATCAGAGATGTATCCTTAGAATCACTGGGCGAGTTGACTTTATTAAAAAGTTCCCTTTTCCCGTGCGCTGGGCTTTGCTCAAATTCAAAATGAAACCCGTTTTCAGCCAATACCTTTTTCAAATTCTGGAAGGCTTTGCGTATTACGCAGAAACAGGTTAGCAAACTAAACGTAATCAATTTGGCCCTCATCCAATTATGTCGCCATAACCATGGAGTTAAGAAGACTACCTATCACCCGACGATCTTTAAACGTGCTTGGGCGGCTGATCTTGGTTCATTGTGGTAGACTTGTTTCTTGGGACGTCTCTTTACGTCGCGTGGTTCGATACGGTCCAGGCGGTCGTTCACACGATGCGTGGCGACTATTAGGAGAACGACAGCATACAATTCGTTTCTGCGATCGGGACACGACCATCCAGCCATGGCAAAGGCTACCAGGGTTTGCAATGTCCCTTTGAAACTGATATCACGAGGACTGATGCCAACCGCCAGGGCCGCTTGGGCCATTAGTTTTCGAATTACTCCCTGCTATTTCTGTGGGTGCCACTGCGACAGTTCAAAGGCATTGAGCCATATCCCTTTGGTGGCCAAGGGATCTTTGAATGTGACTTTAACCGATTTTCCATCAGAGACCAATAGCGTTTCTGCAACGGCCACCGGCTCGAATTGCATCTCCTTGCCTTCGGTGACTGGAGTCGAGGACTGAGCCTGAGAACCAGCATCGGTTACGGCAATGTCCAGGTGCGCGGCGTAGGGCAGTTTATGAATGGTCTGTTGTTTTAATTTGTTCTTGTTGGGGTCCATGCTGTCCGTATTGGAGCGGGGGGCATGGTGCCAGGTCCTGAGTTTGTAGGTGCCCTGGGGGAGATCCTTAAATTCCAGGATCAGCCCTGCGGGATCGACGGCCACCACGCCTTCTCCGTAGACAAATCCGTATTTGCCAATGACGTTCATTTCGCCGAGCCAACGTAAGATACCATCGGGGGATGCAGGGCGGAGGGTGGCCGTAAAACCACCCAGGGCCGCGAAGGTTTGGGTCGAGGCTTGGTTGTCCACACCATACCAGGGTGTCCAATCAAACTGCACCAACTGATCTTGGGCACCGATGTCGACGCATAATTTTTCGTAGTCGTAGATCGGTCTGGCTAAGGCGGCTATGCAGTCGTTGTTCTTGGCCCGGGTCGTGAATGTCACGGTATCGGAGGTTAGCCCTTCGGCTTGCGCTGTGATGGTGATCGTGCCCGGTGTTTGTCCGGCACGAATCAAGACCGGGGCGATGCCTCCCTTGGTCTTGAGAGGATTGGCTCCGATATCCACACCGTCTCCCACCACTGAGGCGGGGCCCGAAACGGAGAAGCGAATCGTGGCCGGCGTGTCCTTGATGAGGGTTCCGTTTTTGTCGATAAGATGGGCATGGCCCACGAGAATGTCCGCGCCATCAGCCACAAAGTCACGACCTGCGGTATCCATCACGAGTTTGATGCCCTGAGCCTTCTCCGGCGTATGTAGCGTCTCTGTGATAAGAACCTTATTCCCGTTCATACCACGCACTAACAATTCGCCCAATTCGAAATCTTTGATTTCGAAAAAGAAGGGGGGATGATCAACACCGCTATATTTCTCCAGAGAGGACGGGGTTTGTCGTATCAGCGACCGACCGTTGACTACCAACTCGATTTCTTCGGCATTACTGTAGACTGTCAAGGTCTTGATGTTGGCTTGCCATTGCTCTTTCACGTATAGGTAAGGGGATTCCGTTAGTTCCGAGGGATACCAGCGTATGCCCGACTTGGGGTAACGAAAGACGGTCATCGCACCGCTACGTGTGCGGTCCTCTTTGTTGCGACTGGGATGGAAGGTGTAATAGGCATGGGCCGTCCAGGAGATCATGCCGGTCTTGAGAGGATCGCGTTTATATCCGGCAATGACCTGGGGGCCGCTCCCGCCCTCCATGGCCAGTAGGGGCTCGGAGCGATCCCAGATGCCGGGACCGTACATCATATTGGCGAAGATGTCACTGAGGCCGGAGCACTGCCAGCCTGTCCAGCGGCTACTCTGCGAGGCCGTCAGGCGGGTGGGATCCTCTTGCTTACTGGCCAGGACCGCCTGCGGGACATAACCACGGTGGTTGATACCAGCACCCCAGATCACGACGGAGGGATGGTTGCGATGGTTACGAATCATGATCCGGGTGGAGGCCTCATAGTTCTCATACCACTTGGGATTTTGCGACATGGCTGTCCAGGTGGGGGCTTCTTCATAGACCAGGATACCCAGTTCGTCGCAGGCATCAAGCAGGGCGTTATCCTGTGGGTAGTGGGCGGTGCGCACCACATTGAAGCCGAGTTGTTTGAACTGCCACATGTCCTTGTAGTGTAAGGAATTCGGTAGGGCGTCACCGATGTAGCCGTAGTGCTGATGGCGGTTGAAGCCGATCAGCTTGATGGGTTTTTGGTTGAGCAAGAAACCGCGTACGGGATCCAGCTCAAATTTTCGCACACCCAGTCGATTCTCCTGTACATCCACGGGTTTGTCACCGAGGACGACCATGGTGTTGACGCGATAGAGATAGGGATCTTCAATGGACCAGAGGTGCAGGTCGTCTTCGAGGGCACCGATTTGTTTGAAAACACGGTTTTGGCCCGGGATAACGGTTTCAGTGGTTTCCAACTTTAATACGACCAGACTGTCCCGGTCGATCACCCGTGTCACCACCGTAGCGGCCTTGGCCTTTTTGTGTTCATTACGCACCACGGTCTTAAAATCGATGATCGTGTTCATGTGGACCGGATCGACCACGGGGGTGGTGATGAAGATACCCGCGTCCAGGGCCTCCCAGTTAAAGGTGATGTGAAGTGGGTCGGTCTCGACCAGGTAGACGTCGCGGTAGAGTCCACTGAACTTCACATAGTCGAACATGCCCGGATCGGGCGGGCAGTCCTGACGCACGCGATTGTCGACGCGTAGGGTGATCTGGTTGATCTTACCCCGTTTGACAAAGGCGGAGATATCGAAGTGAAAGGGCGTGTAGCCACTGACGGCGTGCTGCCCCACATGGTGGCCATTGATCCAGAGGTCTGTCACTTGATGGGCGCCTTCGAATTCGAGAAACACCTTTTTCTGTTTGTCCTTGGTGACAGGAAGTTGCTTACGATACCAGCCCACGTCGCGATGGAAGGTCGGCTGGTATTTGCTATCCTGACAGCCATCGAGGTTGATCGAGGTGAGTTTTAGGGTATGGGGCAGGCTTACCTCTTCCCAGGCGGAATCATCCAGCTCTGTTTTGAACAGGGCCTCGTCCGGATCACCCAGATGAAACGACCAGGCCGTATTGATGCACTGTTTAACACGCGAGGTTTCTGGAAAACCGGTGGGTAAGTCCGCTGCCTGAACAAAACGGCATCCTAAAAAACATAGCGTAATTGCAATCATCCATTGTCGCATCACAACCCTTTCTTAGTGATAATGTTGCCAGAAAAGCTGGTACTGAGCGTGCATATCCGGACAGAGTCTTTTGCCCTGATCGGTGCCGTCATGGTAATTATGGCGGAGGTCGAGCAGCTTTTCTTGCAGTTGTTTTAGAATGGCCGCATAGCTTGGATCTTGGGCCAGGTTGGTGGTCTCCCAAGGATCTTCCTGCAGGTCGAATAGTTGGGTTTTGCGGGTGCCGATTCGTTCCTGTTTTCCTTTGGCGATCTGTATATACTCAATGAGTTTGTAGCGTTTTTCCACCACGGCACGTTGATACTCACGATAACCCAAGTAGATCGTGTCATGTGTACGGAAGGTTGGATCCAACAAGAGGGGACGCATGCTGCGACCATCCATGGGTTTGGGGATGGCAATGTCTGTGAGTTCACAGAGGGTGGGGAAGATATCACAGCTGGCTACCAGAGCCGCTCGTTCTTCATTGACAGGGATACCGGGGCCTGCCAAAAGCAGGGGGATATGCACGCCGCCATCGTCGTAGAGATTCTGTTTGCCCAGCAGTCCGTGTTGGCCTACGGCCAGGCCGCTGTCACCGACGAAGGCGATGATGGTATTGTCTAGCTGCTGACACTCCTGGAGGGCTGTGATGAGGCGTCCGAACTGGCTATCTACGAAGGTGATGGCCGCATAGTAGTCGGCAATTTGTTGTTTGATTTGTTGGGGATCACGGGGTTTGGGTAATAGCGTCTCGTCGCGCACGTCCATGTCACCGTTATCAAAGGGGTGAAGGGGTCGGAAATTAGGCGGCAGGGGAATGACGTTGGGATCGTAAAGCCGACGGGTTTCTTCCGGCGCTTCGTGGGGATCGTGGGGAGCGGATAGGGCGACGTACATGAACCAGGGTTCGCTACGGTCATAGGTGTGAATCCATTCAACGGCGGGATTGATATACAGTTCAGTGGCATAGGGGCCGGAGGGAACGGACTCTTTGTTGGCATAAGAGGGGACCGGTACCTTGGGAAATCCCCGGGCCCCACTGACGATATAGGCATCCTTTTTGGCGTAACGGGCATCGGGATCCCAGTCGTGCATGGGCATGCGGCGTTTGTCCGTGAGATAGCCACCGAAGCCCATGACGACGCCACCCTCGGCGTATCCGGCCTGGATGCGTTTACGCGTGAGGCTATGACGTTTACCGGTGAAGTAGGTCGTGTAACCGGCTGCTCGGAAGGTCTCCCCCAGGGTTGTATGACTGGACGGATAATCATGTCCCTTGTTACGCAGATGGAAGAGATGGCGTCCTGTGTGCAGCATGGCTCGGCTGGGCACACAGGTGGCACCGGTCATGCCACCCATCATATAGGCCCGGGTAAAGGCGGTACCCTGTGCCACGAGCTGATCCAGGTTGGGGGTTTGTATGTCGGGATTGCCCAAGGCCCCAATGGTGCTGGCCCGTTGGTCGTCCGTAAAGAACAGCAGGACATTGGGCCGAGACCGGGCAGCACGACTCATGGGGGTGAGGCACATGAGGCATAAGAGACTCCACCGTAATGGGGATCTGCCGTTTATGGCTTTTTGTGGGACTTTCAGATTCATCGTGGTTTCCTCAAACGTAAAAGTTTTTGGTAGTGTAGCACTACCCGGGGTTAATCTCAACAAAAAACGAGATGTCAAGTTTTGGGGATTCTCCGTCTTGTGACGCACTGCTGACCTCTCCTTATTCTCTTAAAAAGTGATCACCGTCTTCGCCCAGAGGATCGTCCCGGCGGTTTCCTTTCCGGGACCGTCGCCTATCGCCGCCGATTGGAAAGCCCACAGCCAGTGGTGGCAGGATTTTTGGATGCGGGGCTGGATCGTAGTCAAGGACAATACCATTACTACCCCAAACACGGTTACTATTACAGCACGTAATGGACAGGTTAAATACACGACCCAGGAGGTTACTTGACTTCGTGATGTCCTCGCACGTATACTTTCAGGCAACCAAGATAGCAGCTTAAACAAAACTACTTATTTGTGGCACTTGAAAGTTGAATCCGCCAGGAACGAGAGCTCAAGCTTTGTCATTGCGAAGGAGTCTAACGACTGCGGCAATCTCGGCCCTTAGATCAATAGCCAAAGGTTGTTTGCCTGACAAAAAATAGTGTTACCTATTATAAGGATGATGTTCATGATGAAAAACAGTGTATATTTAATAATCTTATGTTTGGCTGGATGCACCAGTTTCCGCTGTGAGGCTAAAAATGAACTATATCAACCTACCTGGAAGTCCCTCGCTCAACATGAGGCGGCACCCGAGTGGTTTCAGGATGCCAAGCTAGGTATCTATTTTCATTGGGGGCCTTACAGTGTCCCGGCCTTTGGTAGTGCCTGGTACCCTCGCAATATGTTTATCAAAGGCAATGCCGTGCAGAAACATCATGTCAAGACATACGGTCCGGTGGAAGAATTTGGCTATGAGGATTTTATTCCCATGTTTACCGCCGAACATTTTGATCCGGAAGACTGGGCAGACTTGTTCAAGTTGGCAGGAGCCAAGTTTGCCGGTCCTGTGGCCCAGCATCATGACGGCTTTGCCATGTGGGACAGTGAAGTTAATCCCTGGAATGCCGCTGATATGGGGCCGAAACGCGATATCCTGGGGCAACTATTTAAGGCCCTGAAAAAGCGTGATATGAAAACCATTGCCACCTTCCACAATGCAAGGCATGGGCAGCGCAATGCGGATAAGCCGGAGAACTGGAAGATCGCCTACAACAGTCACTATCCCTATCACCCTGATTGGCCCACCGCGACCACGGATCCCAAGCTACGCAAGCTCTATGGCAATTTTGAGACCATCGACCAGTTTAATCAGTATTGGCTCGCTCAGATCAATGAAGTGGTCGATCACTATAGTCCCGACATCATTTGGTTTGATTCCTGGATGAACCTGATTCCTGCCGAAGTTCGCATGAAGATGGCTGCTTTTCATTTCAATAATGGGATTAAACAGGGCAAGCAGGTGGTGACCTGTCATAAGCAAGATGATATGCCCATGAATTGTAGTGTCCTTGACTTCGAGCAGGGCGGTCGCCGCGAAATCAATCCCCTGCCCTGGATGACCGACATCACATTGGGCAAAAGCCGCTGGATGTATGTGAAAGGGCATCCCTATAAAAATGCCACCGTGGTCCTACAGAATATGATTGATGTCTGGAGCAAGAATGGGGTGGTTTTGCTGAATGTCTCCCCCCGGGCTGATGGGGTTATCAACGAGTCGCAGCGTAAGGTCTTAAAGGAAATAGGTGCCTGGTTGAAGGTATATGGTGAAGCGGTTTATGGTACCCGGCCATTTACCATCTTTGGCTATGGCACGGCCTCGGCGAATGAAGGTAATCACGGCGGTCAGTCAGCGAACACCAAATTTAGTGCCAAGGATGTGCGTTTTACACTCTCCAAAGATAAAAAGAATCTCTACGCGTTTTTCTTGGGTAAGCCTGAAGCGGGTAAGCGTATTAAAATGCGTCCCTTGGGCATGCATCGTTATCCCACCCCAACGCCAATCAAGCGTGTGACCCTCTTGGGAACGGATACGGAGGTGAAATGGGAACTCACTACGAGTGATTTTTACCTGACCATGCCACAGGCAGAGATGAACGCTATTGCCACTGTGTTTAAGTTTGAACTGGAGTAAGGAACGAAACAGTGGCAATAATCACAGTGTGTGCTGGTGTATGCAGGCCGCTGCCTTTGCCGACCTGGTGGACGACCAGGATATGCTTGCTTCTATCCGGGAACATCAAGGACAAAGAGAGCTGGCCTAAAGATCCGGATGTGATGTATTGGAACGATTGGCCGGTGCGTCATCCTAGGAGCGTGTCGGAGAATCGATCTGGCTTCGAGTGGCCCTTTCAATTTCTGGACTGTGTCCGGCTGCATCGCCTATACAACCAACATAGGCTGCTTCGCCGTCCTTGCCAGAAATCAAAATACCTCACTCTCGGGCCTAACGACGAATTCTCCGACAAGCTCCTAGTCTGGTGTTTGCCGGGCTCACGTTTAGCAAGGCCGACTATCTTTCCACTTGGGAAAAGCTGGAGGCGGATCCGACAACGTATGAGGTTCTGCGTAATCTGCCTTTGCGCCATCCCTTGTTATGGGTAGCGCTTGTCAAGAAACGGTTAAAGCCTGGTTCAAGCAGTATCTTTTTTGGCTCAATACCCATCCATATGGCGTTAAAGAAAAGATGTATGACAACAATCATGCTGTGTGCTGGTCGTTGCAGTCCGCCGCCTATGTGGACCTGATTGGTGATGAAGACATGTTGGCATGGATCCGTGAGCGTTTTAAGAGCTACTTCCTCGCTTCACGGATGAAACGGTTAGCCAGGTGGACTTGGCGGCCACCTTCGCTCAGTTGATTGGCCATGAACTCAACTCTACCGAGGCCATTGACAGTTACTCTCCGGCAGAACGATCGTTGGATTGAGACTGGAGTTACTATAGTTTTTGGCAAGGAATATGGTAAAAATGAGGTGATTTCCTGAATGTAGGTATCCCCTGATGTTGGCCCCAAAACGCAGGTTTTTGCGCAA
>Ga0307990_1002997_pt1 | contig 13140 bp, 6 predicted proteins | sample EllFjometagen129_FD_203168 | JGI IMG/M metagenome (GOLD analysis project Ga0307990, IMG submission 203168) | Marine microbial communities from Ellis Fjord, Antarctic Ocean - #129 | ecosystem: Environmental > Aquatic > Marine > Unclassified | place: Southern Ocean | collected 2014-10-08
TTTTTAGTTTTAAGTTTTTAGTGTTAGGTGTTAAGTGTTAGGTCATAGCTCCAAAACAGTGAGCCACCCCATTGGATGAATGAGGTGGCTCACGACACATTCTGACTCCTGTTCCCTGACTCCTGATTCCTGATTCCTGATTCCTGACCCCTGTACTTACCATCTGAATCGCATGCCGGCCGTCATGATGTGGCCGCCATAATCTGCCCCGTCTTTTTTCTTTAGAAAATCATATTTGTATTCAAATAGCAGGGCAACCTGGTCCGTGATGGGGATGTCCACGCCTGCCGTGACATAGGGGAAGACCCCTTTGGCCAGTGTGTTGTGTCCCTTGTCTTTCGTGACAAATTCGCTGTAAGGGCTGTTAACGGTTTCCAGATGCGTGTCTTTCCATTCATCCACAAGCCAGTAATACCCAACGCCCGCACCTATATAGGGATGGATGCGGTCTGTTTCTTCTGGCGAGACAGCGTGCAGGCGCAGGCCCAGACGAAAATCATAGGTTTGAAAATTGTCCTCCAATGTATCCTGAATCATGCCAATGTTGTCGTATTTGGTGTAGGTATCAATAGCACTGGCCACAGAGGCCCCGCCAAAGGCCATGGTCAGTTCCAAATAATCGCTTGCTGCAGTCGTACCTGCTAGCTCTACCTCAAACCTGGTACGAGATGTATCTTTGAGTGTTAAAGGGTTTTGCAGGCTCTGAAGCCCGGCTTTGACATCAATGTTAAAAGACGCCAGCACGGGATTGGTCATAAAAAACACCACCATCAGGCCGATTAGACTGTGGATAGAGAGAGTGCGTATACGTGCCATTTTGGGGCTCCTTTCAGAATAGAAAACTCAGTTGAGTGATTTATGTTGTTTTGGCTTCTTTACCTATCTTATAAAGGCCTCGATATGGAGAGGAGTCACATGGGAATGGGCAATTTGTTTTTAAAAAGGGAATTCATTTTTTATCTTTGATGGCGGATTTTTGATTTGAGGGCCGCCGTGTGGAGTGTGAGGTCATCAGGGGACACTGTCTCTGGAGCGGCGTTCCCTGTTCGGCAAAAGAGCAATGGAGGGATAGAGCATTAAGAAGTCTGAGCGTGCTCTGTCCCGGTGACAGGCGTCGCGTCAGCAACCCTCGCAAAAGTCAAATGGTTTGATCCTGGTTTTTTCTCATGCGCCGATGAATGGGTGGCAAACCTTATCACACATTCGGATGGTGCTGGCGCCTCGGATTTAACCGGAACATATCCCGCTCGCTTAGGCTCCCTTAAGGAAATGCCCCTCGCTTTGCCACGGATAACGGAGGAGCCGCAAACAGCTTACGTCCATCATGGGTGACAACCGTGAAGAAGTAATACCCACCTGGCAAGCTTGCTCTTCGGTAATTTGACATCGAAACCGCCCTAAACATTGAATGCTCAGATGATACAGGGTTGCCGGTGTTTTTGGAGCAGGTTTTATCGGGTGTTTCCCCATACAATTCGGCTCTCACAGCGCAGCAGGCAACGGTTCGTCAGGACATTCAAAACCTATGAAGCTTTGTGGGCAGAGGGGCAGTGGAGTGAGTGGGAGTTGGCCAAGCACGTGATACCCGTTTTTGCATTCGCAAGGCAGGCAGATACATATTCTTTTCGCTTTCAAATAATCAATCAATACGGGATCTATCCGTAGGCTCGAACCGCGCGATCCGGGGCGGCAGTTGGAACAATCCTGCAGAGAACTGCCGCTGCTCCTACCGGAACAGGATCAATCCGGACAACAGGAACAACAACCTGGGCTTTCGTGTGGCTTTGGTCCCCAGCTCAACAGGACCGACAGATGTCTCCTACTGAACAGGATGGATTCCGGCTCCCAGAAATGGGACAAAAAACGCAGAAGACAGCCGATGGAGTAGGTTTGCGGATGCATTCTCGAAAAAGCGGCTGTCTTTTTTGCTTTATCAAACCCATATCAGGGCTATACTTGTTATATTCTGCCGTGAGTAGACAGAGACAATCGTACTGAATAAAGGACCGTATCCATGAAACAAGTCATTGCCAAAGCCACCAATTTGGTTGCACTCAGGAAACTATGCAGTCCTCGGCCATTAGAGGAGAGCGAGGTAGACTTGTTTTTTGTTGAAACTGCCGAGGGAAGGAATCCTGCCCAAGATACGCGTCAATTACTCAGGCAGACTCTGGAAGAAACCGATGATGCAAGAATCCTCTTTTACGGGCATCGTGGCTGCGGAAAATCAACGGAACTGAATATGCTTCAGCGTGAACTGGGGGGTGCCTATTTAAAAGTCAAATTTTCAGTTGAAGATCAGATGAGTATGACTGCTGTGTGCGCGGAAGATTTGATCCTAATCATTTGCGAGCAGGTCTTAGATTCTGCTCTGGATGCTGGCTATAAGGTTGATGAAGCCGTGCTTCAGGGTGTTTATGACTATTTTGATCAGGTCACACGCACGCAGTCAACCAGTCGGGATGCTAAGATAGGTGTCAAGGCCGAAGTCAAAGCCTCTGTCTCAGTCTTGTTGCTAAAACTGCTGGCCAAACTTTCCAGTGAAATTCAGTTTAACGCCCATAGCCAGTTGACGACTGTGGCCCAGTTGCGTAATCGTCCGAGTGACTTGCTCTTTCAGGCCAACCAGTTGATTGAGGCGGTACGTCGTGCTTTACCGCCCGGTAAGAAGTTGCTCATTGTCGTGGAGGACCTTGACAAGCTGGACATAGCCCGTGCCAGAACGATCTTTGTGGAAAACGTGAATCTGCTGATTGGGCTCAATACCAACATCATCTATACCATTCCCATTTACCTGTTTCATTCACCGGATGCCGGCGCCTTTAAGGAACGGTTTGATGAAACTTACTGCCTGCCCATGATCAAAATCCTCGATCCGGAGAATCCAAAGTCCCTTCCCTTGGGTGTGGACATGATCAAGAACTTGGTTCGCGAGCGCATGGACAAGAAGGCCCACTTGATTGAAGATGAGGCATTGGATTACCTGGTAAAACAAACAGGAGGTGTGTTGCGGCATGTGTTTCAGGTCATTCATACGGCCACCTGTATCAAAAACGCCACTGCGCCCCTGACAAAAAAGCATATTCGCTACGGCTTGGACCAGCAGAAGCTGGTTCTGGAAAGACAAATTGCCCTGCCCTATGAAACACTTCCTGGTGCCCCGGAGGATGTGGCCATGCTGTATAAGCGTTTGGCGGAATACGCAGCCAAGCAGTTGAGCGGTCAAAAGAATGCCTCCTGGTCCGATGCCACCAATCAAATCCTGCTTCAATCCTGTGTGTTGGTTGAATACAACGGAGCCGGGTGGTTTGGGGTGCATCCGTTGATTATTGAGAGCCTTGAGAATCGTGGATTGCTAAAATGACCCTGGATTCAATACTGCTGAAAGACGACCAGTGGGATCTCCTGGTAAATCTTCTTGCCGATCCGGTACCTGGGCTCAGTGCTGTGGAAGTGTCTTCCTCTTCGGAACTCACTGAGGTGATTCAATATTCCGAGTCGGCTTTAAGGCAAGGCAAGATTCCGTATCACGATATATGGATAGACACTTCAAAAGCCATCCCGGCTGACCTTGCCAAAGATATTGGCCATTTGTCAGGATTGCACAAACCGGAATGTGGCGTTCTGTTGGTATGTGATCGAACAGAGACTTTCATGGCGAGTCTCCGTTTCTGGCGAGATATGAACTTCATGCGTGAAGCATTGGGACAGATAGAAAGCCATGTCATCTTTTTGCTTTTTCCGGAAAACTTTCATCTATTACTCACGGCCTCTGAGCACTTGGCAGATTGGATTACTGTCAAAATATTCCTGAAGAGTCGTCCTTCTGAACCAACACGATCACCTGAATCGTTCCACGTCGCCATGGGATCTGCCAAAGCTGTCCGGCAATTAAAACTCCTGGAAAAGCAGTATGCAGATTCCATCAATACAAAACTAACACCTTTGGCACGGACAAATCGGTATGTATGGCCCATCTTCAAGCTGGCCGTTGAGATCCATGATTTGCAGCGTGCCGGGCAATCGTATCAAGAGATTCTTGAATTGGGGCAGAGTGAAAAACTGCATGGATTCAAGAAGGTTGAACGAGATTTCAGGAGATTGAGAGACATGGATGAATCAACGCTGTTGGCCTCAATTGTGACTGCTTTGGGAGCCTATGTGGCAGAGGATGCCAAGGTGTTTGCTGACAAGGTCGGACATAAGGCTTATGCTAAGTGTAAGACACTGGCTTTGACAATGTTCGATAGGCTGCGGGGCAATCCCAAGCATGATATGATTCTTGATGAATTTCAGAAGGAACCCGATGTCTGGCAGGGGCCGCTCAAGAAAATGCTGGAAAAGGCCTGTGAGCAGAACGTCGAGTTGAGGGAGGAATTTGGGGGCTTGTTTGAGGCATATGATCAGGAGAAGCAGGCTTTTACGGCAACCGTCCATGGGGATCATGGCCTTGTGGCTCAAGGAGAGAATATAAAGCAGGCACCCAATGGGATTGCTGCTGACAATATCAAAACAGGCGGCGGAGATGTTGTTGTGGGTACAAAGATTGTCCACATGCACGCTGGGCCAGATAGCCCAATAAAGGGCGGTGCTGAAGCTGAAGATCAGTCGTCTCTGAACAAGGCAGAGGAAGCCTATCGTCGTTGGGTAGTGGATAAGTATCAGTATCTTCAGTTTCGCGGGTTCGGGTTGACGGATAAGTTGCCTTTGCGCCTGAAATTGCAGGATCTTTATGTCTCAGGTAAGGCGCGCATCGAGTTGCCTGAGGGCGAACGCGGGTGTGAGGGTTTGGAGTTGGCAGGTCGCAAAATGGATCGCCTGCACGAGGCCCAAGCACGTCTCAGCAATGAGTCTGTCGTGCTTGAGGATCTGATTAAAAAGCACGATGGCATGGTGATACTGGGTGATCCTGGTGCAGGCAAAACCACGTTTCTCAAGAGACTATCGCTGGGCATGGCGCAGTCGCCTAACGCGCCCTTGCCCCTGTTACTACCACTCAGTGAGTATGCCAGGGCCCTGGAAAATCAGTCCAAGCGGATTCCCTTGACTGAGTTTGTGTTGGAGTATTTGGCTGGCTGCGTGGGTATGTCAAGGTTGCCGATTGCAGAGATGATCCAGGCATGTCTGGACCAGGATAAGGCCTTTATTTTGCTGGACGGGCTGGATGAGGTCCGCGACGGTGCTTTGCGTGACTATGTCATGGATCAGGTTGTTAATTTCTACTGCCTTTACAAAGGGCGCTGCCGATTCGTTATGACCAGCCGTATTATTGGCTACAAAGCGGTACGACGCGTCATTGAGGGGCTCCGCGAGTGCACTTTGGTTGATTTTGATGACGAGGATATAGCTTCGTTCGTAGACAAGTGGACCCAGGTGGTGGAAGAACATGTTCTGGGACAGGGAGACAATGCACGAGAAAGGGCTGAACAGGAACGCTCAGAATTGATGCATTCAGTGGGCGATCACAAAGGCGTGCGACGACTGGCAGGCAACCCGTTGCTTCTAACGATCCTGGCCATGATGAAACGCCAGGGCGTGGTCTTGCCGCGTAGGCGTGCCCAGCTCTATGACAAGTACATGGAGACCTTGATCACAAGCTGGAATCGTGTCCGAGGCCTGGGACGCAGGTTCTCTGGTGAACTGGAACTTAATCCCACACTGGAGGTTCTTGCACCGCTCGCCTTTTTAATGCATGAAAAGAGCGCGGGTGTGGGCCTGGTCAGCGAAGAGCATCTGATGGATATGTTGACCCGGATACAGAAGAATCGGGGCAGGCCCAATCCCAGAGAAGAAGCCCTGCGGTTCTTCAACGATTTTCGATCCTATTCTGGCATTCTGATGGAACGGGGATTGGGCCAGTACGGATTCATGCATCTGACCATTGAAGAGTATCTGGCGGCCATTGATCTGGCCAATCAAATCAATACCAGCGACGAAGCGGTTAGTAATCTGGTCATAGAACACATTGATCAGCAGCCCTGGTATGAGGTCAGCCTCCTGGCCATCGGGTATCTGGCCTTGAAGGCCACGGCTTTGAAACCCTTTGCCACCAAAGTTGTGGTTAATCTGCTTGAAAATCAGTCGGGCAGTCGCGGAAAAACCGCCGTACTGGCAGGGCAGGCTGTCTTTGAGGTGGGTGAGGATGGGTTTTCTTCTGACACTGTCGAAAAAACTTGCCAGCGTTTGCTTGGCATCATGGCAGATAGTGAGATTGATCCCAGTGTCCGTTGTAATGCAGGCGATGTGTTGGCACGCTTGGGTGATCTACGCAAAGAAGTCCTGGACTCTACTTGCATGGAATTCCGCAAGATTGAGGCAGGCCCATTCTGGTATGGCGAAGGTGAAGAAGGCCATGAATGCAAGGAACTGGATTATCAGTATCGCCTGGCCCGGTATCCGGTGACAGTGGCCCAGTTCCGACAGTTTTCTGAAGCCGGAGGGTATCAGGGCGAGACATATTGGCAGGAGGCCGAGGATGCCGGATGCTGGAAGTCCGGACGGTTCAAGGCAAGATATGGATATGGAGAAGCCTGGCGAAAAGGCCTGGCAGAGCTGCCGGACCGATTTTGTCTGGCCAATCATCCTATGGTGATTGTATCGTGGTATGAGAGTATGGCCTATTGCCGCTGGCTCACAGATCAGTGGCTGGCTAGTAAGATTGCCAGCGAGAATCTCTCGCATTTGAATCCCAAGGAATGGATATTCACCTTGCCCTCTGAGAAACAATGGGAAAAGGCAGCGCGTGGGCCTGCCCCAAGAAAACGTCCTTACCCCTGTGGTGATGAACTGACGCCGAATTTGGCGAATCACCGGAAAACTCATATTGAGAGCACAAGTGCAGTTGGGTGTTTTCCCAAAGACAAAAGTCCGTACAACTGTATGGATATGACAGGCAATGTATGGGAATGGTGTCACAATAAACATAGTGAGGATAGCTCGTTCCGCGTGTTCCGGGGCGGCAGTTGGTTCGAGTCCGCTCAGTTCTGCCTCTGCTCCTCCCGGGACTGGGGCGTTCCGGACTTCCGGCGCGACGTTCTGGGCTTTCGTGTGGCTTTGGTCCCCAGTTCAGTGGGTTGAGCTCAAGCAGGTGAGCGGAGCGAGCCATAGTATGTGCGGAGCACATCAGGTTTTTGTGCAGTGCGTGGCGGAGCCGCGCTGCGTTACAATTCCCAATTATAGAGATTCTATGCTTCTCTGAACATCGAATGTCGAACACCGAATAATGAATGACGAAGGATTAAACGCGTTAATCGCTTTTTTTGGCTTTTACTTCGACATTCATTATTCGTTAATCGGTGTTCATAATTCAATTAATTTGGGTCCCGTGGCATTGTGACGCAGTCTGGGAGCCGCGTTGCATCGAGGATTCATTTTTTATTTTTTATTGCGGATTTTTGATTTGAGGGCGTAGGGTGGGGCCATGCCCCACGCGGTCTCTATGATTCCAATCTACAACCGATTCGTTGCTTGATTATATTGATGTTCTGGAGGGATACATTATTTGAGGTGTTTGAAAGTTTGTTTTACCGGCGTGGGGCATGGCCCCACCCTACGGGGTTGGGAGGGATTGCCGTGGGCCTCGCCCCACGCGGGCCGTTATTCTCCTGGTACGGCTATCCTTATCGAAGATTCCTTGATACTGGTCTGGTTGATGTTGCTATAGCGTCCTTCCGTTAAATACCTGTGATATGTGGACCAGGGCCACTCAGTCAGATCCGTGACCAGGCCGTGTTTAATAGGATTATAATGAATATAGTCAACATGCCTCTGAAGATCGATTTCATCTCTGATTTGATGCTCCTAGAAACGCCGTTGCCAGAGGGCTGCTTCACCTGTTCGTTTTCGAGAGGCATTTCGTGTACCATCTCGACCGCCCCGGGCTAGAAATGATTTGGTGAAGATGCCTTTAATCGCATTCCAACGGGATGAATACTTGGCGTCGTTATCAGGTAATCTCCAGATACAATGAAGATGGTCGGGTAAGAGGCAAAGCGCGATTGTGTCAAATGGATGGTTCGTTCTGGTGATCTGCCATGCCGAACGCAAGCATTCTCGAGCCAAAGGGGCCACAAACAGCTTGCGTCGATCATGGGTGACAACCGTGAAGAAGTAATACCCACCTGGTAGACCAGCTCTTCGGTAATTTGACATAGGAACCACCTTAAACATTGAATGCTCTGATGATACAGGGTTTCTGGTGTTTTGGGAACGTGTTTTACCAGCGTGGGGCACGGCCCCACCCTACGGGGTTTGGAGGATATGCTCACGGGATTGGGATGTGTTTCGCGTAGGGTGGGGCCTCGCTCCACGCTGGTAAGAATAGCGCACAAAAAAAGGGAGGCCGAAAAATGGCCTCCCTTGTGTTGCTTGGAAAATGAGATGCGTAGGGTGGGGCCTTGCCCCACGCTGGTTTTCTACAGATAATCGTTGAAGATGTTCTTGAGAAGCTCCTGGTGGCCGCTTTGGATTTTGGGTTCGCCGTTTTTCAAGGTGTAGGCTTCGAGTTCTTCGAGTCCGACCTGGTTGTTTTCAATTTTTTGCCCCAGATTACCTGACCAGCCCATGTAGCGTTCTGTGATGACGTTTTCGTAGGTTTTGTCTTCGATCATCTTGGCAGCGATCTTGAGACCGCGTGCAAAGGTGTCCATGCCACCGATGTGGGCATAGAAGAGGTCATCCGTATCAATGGATTGTCTTCTAACATGGGCGTCAAAGTTGAGGCCACCCGTGGTGAAGCCGCCATTTTTGAGGAGAATGTACATGGCTTGGGCCGCTTCATAGAGGTTGGTGGGGAATTCGTCCGTATCCCATCCAAGCAGCATGTCACCCTGGTTGGCGTCAACGGAGCCAAGAATCCCATTGGCCGTACAATATTCGAGTTCGTGGCAGAAATCGTGGCCTGCCAAGGTGGCGTGGTTGGCTTCAATATTCATCTTGAAGTGATCAATCAGGTTGTATTTTTGCAGGAAGGCAAAGCAGTTACCTGAGTCAAAGTCGTACTGATGTTTTGTGGGTTCTTTGGGTTTGGGTTCAATGTAGAACTGGCCGGTAAAGCCGATTTTCTTCTTGTAGTCCACGGCCATCTGCATGATTTGGGCGAGATGGTCCAGCTCGCGGCCCATGTCAGTGTTGAGCAGGGTGTCATAGCCTTCACGACCGCCCCAGAATACGTACCCTTCACCACCGAGTTCCAGGGTGACCTCCAGGGCCTTCTTGATTTGACTGGCTGCATAGGCAAACACATCGGGGGACGGGTTGGTGCTTGCACCGGCCATGAAGCGACGATTGGAGAACATGTTGCTGGTCCCCCAGAGGAGCTTGACGCCCGTGTCATTCTGGAGGGTCTTGGCCTTGGCCACGATTCTATCCAGGCGTTTGTTGGTTTCAGCCAGTGTGTCTGCTTCAGGGGCGATGTCCCTGTCATGGAAACACCAGAAGCCTACGCCCAACTTGGTGAAGAATTCAAAGGCGGCATCCATGGTCTGCTCTGCAGCCGTCATGAGGTCAGGGGCATTGTCATATTCACGGATAATCGTGCCTGGACCAAAGGGGTCAGCACACATGTTTTTCATGGTATGCCAGTAACAGACAGAAAACCGAAGATGTTCTGCCATGGTTTTCCCCAGGATGACCTCATCGGCGTTGTAGTGCTTGAATGACATTGGATCCTTTGAATCAGGGCCCTGGTAGCTGATTTTTTTGACCTTCGGGAAATATTCACCCATGGCATATCCTTTCATCTGTTTACTGTATTAGAGAAAAATTAAGCCCGTAGACTAGCTTTCATCGGCCTGATATGCAAGAAAAAGGTTTTTCTCGGTTCCCGCATGTGTCAATGAACAATGGGGATTGATTCTGCTTATAATCTGAATAATCATACATAAACGCAAATAACGCACTACTTAATTGAATCACGAACGCCGATTAACGAATCATGAATGTCGAAGTAAAAGAAAAAAAGGCAACTAACGCATTTAATCCTTCATTATTCGATATTCGATATTCGACATTCAGAGAAGTACAAAACCCTGAATAGAAATTGTAATACAGCCTTTGCGCTGAGCACGATTCCCCCAGACAAATGCGGAGGTCTGAGTTCCTGAAGTGTCCGTCTCTTGACGACTTCTTAGGATTGAAAACTTTTCTCTTGCAATCCGTTCCTGCAGGACTGTACACTGATTCTAGACAATTTGATAAGCGTTGGTCCGAGGATTTATAGTCAGGTCATCATAAACATTCATTTCATACACCGGACCTCGTTTGGCTTAGGTGGTTTTTCACTGTATTTTGATTGCGGTGATTGTCTGTCTGGGCTGCACCTCTTTTTGAGATGAAATCCCTTGATATTGCAGCAGGCACGTGTCTGCGCGTCATCATTCTCATCCTTCATATCATGGAAAGGGTCTAATTATGAAATCGAGACCGTTGTTTCCGTCCGTTTTGTCCATTCTGGCTTGTTTGGGGCTGGCGTGGGGACCTGTGTGTGCTCAGGAATTTGCACCCAATGTGCTGATTCCCCAGAGTCGAATCTATGGATACACACCGCTTCAGAAGGCCGTAGTCAAGATCACGGCTGTGGACTGTACTGTTCGCATTGTGGAGGCCATGGCTACCACGCAGCTGGACATCACTCTTCAGAATACTACGAACAGTCGCCAGGAGGCGGAACTGATCCTGCCCGTGCCGGACGACGCCGTGGTCAGTCATTTTGCCTATGACGGTACCAGTGAACTGATCACAGCGCAGGTCCTGCCCAAGGCAGAGGCTGTCAGTATTTACAATGGGTTGGTTTCGCAGATCCGCGATCCCGCCCTGTGTGAATTCATTGGGTATCAGCTGATCCGCACCAGCGTGTTTCCAGTGGAAGCCAATGCTCAGCAGCATATTCAAGTTATCTTTGAGCATGCGCTCGGTACTGAGGGCAACCGTATTGACTACAGCCTGGCACGTACTGAATCGCTCCAGTATCAGGTGCCCTGGAAGATCAAGGTTCAGATCCAGAGTGCCTCACCCATTGCCACGGTTTACTCTCCCACCCATAGGGTGTATGTGAGTCGAATCAGTGACACACACATGTCTGCCATGACAGACCCGGACTCCGAGTACACACCTGGTCCATTTCAGATGTCTTATCTTCAAGAGCAGGACGGTGTCACCGCTTCATTGCTGGCGTATCCGGGCGAGAACGTGGACAGTGGTTATTTTCTACTGCTGGCTGGTCTGGGGGCCATCCCTTCTGACATGCGTGAGACCATTCTGCGTGAAGTCACAGTGGTGATTGACCAGTCTGGCAGCATGGCCGGACGCAAGGTGGAGCAGGCCAAGGATGCCGCCATCCAGGTGATCAGTGCTTTGGAGCCAGACGAGGCATTTAATGTGATCACCTACAACAGTCAGGTGCAGTGGTTTTCTCCCGATCCCGTGATCAAGGATCTGGACACGCTCCTGGCTGCAGAGCAATACATCCGAAACATTTCTGCGTCTGGGAGCACCAATCTGTATGGCGCACTGGATCTGGCCCTGAATCAAACACCTGTCACGGATATGCTGCCCATCGTACTGTTTCTGACAGATGGGCAGCCCACATCAGGCATTACGTCAGAATCTGCCATACGGGATCTTGTGACCACAGCCAATCCATTTGACAGGCGTGTGTACAGTTTTGGTGTGGGATACCAGGTCAATGCGCCACTACTGGATGCTCTGTCGTCCCTGTCCAGGGCTCAGTCCGTGTTTGTCCTGCCTGATCAGGACGTGGAACAAGCCGTAACAGATGTGTTTGACGGTCTTGCCGGTCCTGTGTTCTCTGGTCCAAATCTCGAGATTTTTAATCCGGATGGTTCACCTGCGATTGGACGCACACTGGATGTGCTGCCTGTACTTCTGCCGGATTTGTATGAAGGGGATCGTTTGGTGCTGATGGGGCGATATGTTGGACCTGAGCCTCTGACCTTCAAGTTCAACGGCAACTTTCTGGGCCAGGATCAGACCTTTTCCTATACCCTTGGCTTTGACAGGGCAGACATCAAGAACGGATTTGTGCCCAGACTGTGGGCCAGTCGCAAAATTGCCCAGCTCATTGATCAGATCGTGCAACTGGGCGCAGATCCCGGTGTGTCACAGGATGATGCGGAGATCCAGGAACTCACTGAGACCATTGTGTTTCTGTCTGCCCAATTCGGTATTATCACAGAATATACCGCATTCCTAGCGCGTGAGGGCACCAATCTCAGCGACTACGCAGATCTCCTGGGTCAGGCCAGCAGCAATCTCATTGACTCCGCTGTGGGAGAACGCACTGGCGAAAGCGGCGTGAGTCAGGCTGTGAACAATGCGCAGCAGCGTGCCCAGGACGTGCTCAACCGTGACAGCAGCTATCTTAATTCCAGCATGGAGCGCACGCGCATTGTCAACGCCCAGCAGGCCAATGACATGACATTATACTTCAATGACGGCAAGTGGATTGATAGCCGTTTGATGTCTCTGGAGGATATTACACCTCATCAGGTAATTGAATATGCCTCAGAGGCCTTCTTTGATCTGGCCCTGGAAATGGCCCTGGATAACCGCCAGGGGGCACTGGCTTTTGCTCAGGACATGCTTATCTTTAAGGAGGGACAGGTGATACTCATTGATGTGCCCGAAGACCTTGAGGAAGACTATGCGCCCCTGGATCCCGGCGCCCTGGATGGCGTAGATCCCGGTGACGTGGGTGATGATGATCGCGGCTACGGCTATTCTTCTGGAAGATAAGCGTCACTTAGTCCAAAGTCCGGAGTTCTGAGTTGGCTGAAATTAATAAAATCAACGACTCAGGACTCCGGACAAAGGATTCTGGGCTCGTCCGGTGTGTCTCCGCCGGGCTGGGGCTTCTTTTGTACAAAGCGGGATCAAATGACACTGTGTCATTGCTATAGAGAAAGGAAGAGATTATGGGTAAAAGAACCTTAACAATTTGTTTACTCCTTTATTGTTTGTCTTCACAGACCTGGGCAGACCTGAATGAAAACACGGGGAGCGTGATAAAAATCGAAGAGGGTGTGACAGCTGTGCAATGGCTCTATGTAGACGCTGATGCTGTATCAGATCCTGGCCCCAATGACCTGGCCTCTAGCGATCCTGATGAAGAGGGCACCCTCG